>OIYR01000813.1_pt1 | contig 16840 bp, 15 predicted proteins | sample 1588221 | NCBI WGS metagenome assembly OIYR01 (sample SAMN03283292) | human gut metagenome | biome: human-associated habitat; material: feces | host: Homo sapiens | place: Peru | collected 2012 | reverse complement strand
GGCGGCTACTACGTGTATTGTTTTCAAAAAATCACTCCTCTACTATATATCGATAAATGTCTTCTCTTACGGGTGTATCTAATTGCCATAAGATTTCGACGGCGGTTTTTTGTGTGTTTGGCATCATAAACTGTTTTGTTTGATCTATTTTTGCTTGCATGTTGCCTAAATAATAGAATTCCTTGCTTGTTTTATCATCTTTGTTCTTTCGCACAAACAAATGAACTTCAATCCCTCTTTCTTTGGCGTACAAGAAGTTTTGTACGTCATCACTGCTTGTGGTTCTTCCGGATTTGGATATCGCAATCAATTGACTTTCATTGATAAAATGATCTTCATATTTGATGGTATCTTGAATGTCATTTGCCTTGTCGTAATTGATAAAGACAGGGAATGTTTTGGTTTTTTGATCATATTTGTATCCACCAATATTTAATGGAACTTCATTGTGTTGCCAGTTTAATAGGCGACATGCATCTTCATATGTATATTTTTGGTAGAGTACAAAGTTTGTATTTTTATACGTATTTTTATAATGTTTATAATATTGGTCCAACCCATATTCAATGATTTCTTCTACCATGGATTTAAATTCGTTGTTTTCAAGGCATTTCTTAAATGGTTTTGAAATTTTATTATTTTCCATAAAAATACAATCTTTAAATGTATTCTTTCCAGAACCGGTTGGAAATTCATTGGTGAAGATATTTATGATATTTGTCTGGGATAGATCATTTGTATATTCTTGATTTTTTATTAAATCATTTAATACTTCAAGTTCAATCTTTCTTTTTCCATTGGCGAGTTTTGTACAGATAAACTTAATAAAGCTTTCTTCAAGTTCATTTAATCTTATTTTATATTCCTTTTCATACTTCTTTAAAAAGGCATAGTAAGATCCTAGTGATTTGTTGTCAAAAATTCTTTGTACATCTATTTCTCCATAGGTTTCAAAATCCATAAGAGTAGGAATTCTTCCTAGTTTATTCTTTAGATTTTTATAACTGTCCTTAATGAGTTTGATATCCGCAAAATTGGCTGTATCAATCGACGCAAAGATTTGTTTCTTACTGATTTCATCAAAGTGAATCGTACTTGATCCTGGAATAATTCTTTCACCCTCAAGTACATAGCGTCTTATATTGTCTTTATTGTAAGAACGATCTCCGGATAGGGCGATTGGAATCATAAAGTTATTTTTGTAGTTTCCAATGAAGTCTAGAATGACAACATATTCTTTGTCTTTTGATTTTCTTAGGCCTCGACCTAATTGTTGGACAAAGACGATTGGTGATTGTGTGGGTCTTAATAGGACAACTTGATTGATTTCAGGAATGTCTACCCCTTCATTAAAGATGTCTACAGTTAAAATGTATTGTAGATAGTCACTTCTTGTATCGGATACTAAGCGATCAATCGCATCTTCTCTTTTTTCTTGAGAATCCTCTCCACTTAAGGCTAGGGTTCTATATCCTCTTAGATTTAATCTTTCACTAAGGGCAGCCGCTTCTTTCTTGGAACTGCAAAACATGAGTCCTTTCACTCTTTCTCCACTATAGCCATAGTAATTGGTTTGTTCGATAATGTAGTCAACTCTTTGGTTGGCTGTAAGGTAGTTGAAATCTGTAAAATCGGTTTCGTTTCCGTCTGTTAAAAAGTCGGTAATGTCAAAATAGTGGAATGGGCATAATAAGTTTTCTTCTAGGGCTTGTTGAAGACGGATCTCATAGGCAATATTATGATCGAAGGCTGCATAGACATCAAAGTCATCTGTTCTTTCTGGGCTTGCACTCATTCCTAGCCAAAACTTTGGCTTAAAGTAGTTCATGATTTCTTGGTAGCTTTTAGCTCCAATGCGATGGGCTTCATCAATGATGATCGTATCAAATGTGTTTGGATCAAAACTAGTATACACTTCTTTTTTAGACATCGTTTGCATCGTTGCGAATAAATAATCTACATTGGTATCTTTACTATTTCCTGATAATAGTCCAAATGTTTTTGTATTTCCAAATACATGTTTATAACTGTTTAAAGCTTGTTTGGCAATCTGCTCTCTATGAACAAGGAATAAGGCTCTTTTTGGATTTTGGTCTTTCATGGCAAATGCGGACGCAAAAGTTTTTCCCGTTCCGGTTGCGCTGATTAATAGAGCTTTGGATTCATTCAAGTTACGGATGTTTCTAAGACTTGAAATGAAGGCTTGCTGCATAGAATTCGGAATGAGTTGTTTTGAAGGCAATTTGATTTCTTCTTTTTGTTTCACCCTTTTAAATTCTTCATAATGCACTCGATATGCACCGATGAATGCATCATAAGAATATGTATTTGGATGATTCCATAATTCATCAAATTCGTCTAACATTTCAGAAACAAATTCTCCGGATTTTGTAGAAACAATTTTCGTATTCCATTCGCGATTTGTGGTTAAAGCCGTATTTGTCATGTTACTAGAACCTACAAGAATTTTATAGATCTCATCCGATTGAAAGATATATCCCTTGGTATGAAAGCCATTCTTTGAGTCGGGTACAAGATACATCTTAAGTTCAATATTGGAAAATGTTGCCAGTTTATCTAAGGCTTTGGGATCACTAAAAGCTAAATAGTCTGTTGTTAGTATCTTACCTTTGATGCCTTTATCTTCTAAAGTACGAAGAGTTTGAAGTAAGGGGGTAATGCCTCCCATGGTAATGAAGGCTACACTGATTAGAAAAGAGTCGCAGTGTAATAATTCGTCTTCAATGGTACTTAGTACTTTTCTTCCATTCTTATAGTCATTGGAAATAAATTGAGGTCGATATAATACGTTGGAAGATATATTTTTGTCTAGAAATGCGGTAGATAGGCCGCTCTGTATATTTTGATAGTTCATACCTAATATTATACCAGCATAAAAATGAAATCATAGATCGAAAAGGTTATAATTAAGTGTAGAAAGATTTGTATAAAGCAGGGTATAGGGAATGGAAAATATAATAATTTCAAAAGAGTTTCTAGATTGGTATGACTATTATAATAAGTGTCAGAAACAATATTCATGGTTAGTAAATGATGTGGAGAATAAACTAATTTGTGGTGAATATAAAGATATTGAACTTCCTTTTTCAAATATGAATACGAATAATTTAAATCGTGATATATCAAGCTTAGAAAAGATTCAAGTACTTAAAATGCAGGGAAGTACAAGTCAGATTCATGTAGAAATTGAACTTGTGAAAGAGAAGATGTTAGAGTCTTGTCGTAATGTGAACTTTGGCATATTGTGCAATCCTTTGGCGAGTACTCTATATCGTATAATTTTAGATTCTAGTAAAGTAAAGAAACATATTGAATCTGTTTCTAAGCAATCTAAAGAAAATGCGTTTTATGTTTCTGTTTGTTTAAGACATTTCTATGCGTCTATTTGCGAAGAGTGTATTAAGGGATATAGTTCGTATGGGTTTATTGAACATGTAAATGCTTTAATTGAAGAGGATAAGTTTAGTGAAGCTTGTAGTCTTTGTCCAATCTATGAAGAAATCTATATTCAGGCAAATAAAAAGGGTTTACTATCAAAAGAATTAATACAGGTAATGCAGCAGTATGGTATGGATGTACCTATTACTGAGAAGAAGGAAATAAAGCAGCTTCAGGTACCTGTTTTTGAGAAGAAGCAAGAAACACCGCCTAAGATTGTAGGAAAGCCAAAATTAGATATAGAAACACGTAAGAAAATCGTTGGTGATGGCGTTAAGAAAATCTTGGATATGAGTGATGATGAATTGATTCGAAAATATGATGGTAAGTCAGAGAATGAAATTCAAGATATGCTTTATGATGAGCCATGGTGTGAGGATGATTATTTTGATGATGATCTACTTGCGTTTCTTAGTGTATTAACATGTATGAGTATTGATTTTGAGAAAGTCTTTATTAATTGGTTGGCTCATTTTATATTTGGAAGATTGCTTGATATCCATAAGAAAGTGATGGTTGAACCATCTAAAATGGTGAAGACAACTCCGCCTAAAGTACAATCTCCAAAGATTCATAAGGTAAATCAAGGTGGCACTTCATCTAATAAGAGTGTGACTAGATCTTCAAAAATTAGTGGTGAACTTGTAAGTCAACCTTCTAGAAAGGCAAATCAAGGTGGTGCTTCAAGGACTAAATCACCTAAGATTCGTAGTGAACATGTGAGGCAATCTTCTAGAAAGCCAAATCAAGCTAGAGCTTCAGTAGCTATTAAACAGGAAAAGACATCAAGTGGTAAGGGCGGAATTATTTTCTTGATTATTGTTGGACTTCTATTTGGATATGGCTATATGTCCTTGAAAAAGGAAGAGGCAGAATGGGATGCAGCCCAGAGGCAGTATCGTATTGAGAGTAGACGGAAAGCTGAACAAAATGAGTTTAGGATAAGGGAAGAAAAGCGTAAAAAGAAAGAGGGACAAAGTTCAAACTCATCATCTTCTTCGTCTTCATCTTATGATGAAGGAAGTGATGATGCATATTCTGGTGATTATGATGAGGATCGTTATGATAATGATGAAAGCTATCGTGATGGTGTAGATGATATGTTGGATGAACTGGGGGAATAAGAAAAAATACAGTGAAAGGATTATTGATGATTTGTATACTCACGAGTAGTATACTTACGAGTATACAAAAGAGTTAACAATTGATAATATAGGCATCTGTTTACAGGTGTCTTTTTTGTTGTTTTTAAAAAATAGAAAACGTTTTCAAAAAAGGTGTTGCATTATCTAAAAAGAACTGGTATATTAAGTGCGTACAAATGGTATGCAAATACGAACCAGTGCCCGAGGTTGTTGGCATACCTAAGAGGAGGAAATTATGACTGTTAGTGAAAGAGTTGAATTAGTAAAATTCGATGAACCAAAGTATTTGGAAGATGGTAAGGCTGTAGTTGCTCAGCGTAAAGAGGCTGAAGATTTAGCGCAAATTATTCATGATCAAGGTTATTCAAACATTTTCTTATTAGGTATTGGCGGTACTGAGTTTGAATTTGGTCACTATGAATATTTAATGTCAAGAATGTCAGATGTTGATGTATATGCAATTAATGCTGCTGATGCGAATACTGTTCGTCCTAAGAAATTAAACAAAGATTCATTAGTAATCACTGCAAGTTCTTCTGGTGATACAGTTGAAATCGTTCAGGCTGCTAAATGGTTGAAAGAAGAAGGAATTCGTGTTGTTGCGTTTACAGGTCGTGACAGTAAATTAGGAAAAATGTTAGACTATGTTGTTCATGCTCCTGTTGTGACTGGATATTGTGAACACTCATATGTATTACAAGCATACTTCATCTATAAATTAATGAACTTACGTGGTGATTTTGATGCTTATGATCGTTTTGCAGATCAATTATCTGAATATATTTTTGAAGATTTATTAGCAATCAAGAAAAAATTCGAACCTATCGGATTGAGAATGGCTTCTGAATTATATGATGCTGAATACACAATCTTTACTGGTTCTGGTGCACTTTGGGGAGAAACATTATTGTTCTCTATGTGTATGTTAGAAGAAATGCAATGGATTCGTTGCCGTCCAGTAAACTCAGCACAATTCTTCCACGGAACATTAGAATTGATTCAAGACAAAGTTCCAGTATTTATTGTTAAGGGTGAAGATGAATTTAGAGCTCAAGATAATCGTGTTGAAGAATTCTGTAAAAAGATCAACTGCCAATATGAAGTATTCGATGCTAGTGAATATGCAGTTCGTTTAGACAATGAATTCAGAAAATTCATCGTTCCAATGATCACTACTGCTTGTTTAACTGGTAGATTGTCTAGACATTACGAAGTTTATACTAAACACAACTTACAATATCGTCGTTACTACAGACAATTTGAATATTAATAGTTAAATTGCATGTAAACACCACTCTGGAAAGGGTGGTGTTATTTCTTATTTGGAGGTTAATATGAGATATAAAGGGATAATTTTTGATATGGATGGCGTTTTGATTGATTCTGAACCCATTTATTTGCAGGAAGTCATTGATTATATTTTGGATGTTTTAAAAGAAGATGTGGATTTTCTTGAATTAAAAGAGGCAATGTATAAGATTGTGGGTTCTTCAGATAAGCGTACGTATGAAATTATTGCGGAATATTTGAACAATAAATACACGCCTGAACAGTTGAAGGCTGGTTTATGGAGCAAAGATTTTGAATTGGATTATCGTACGATTTTAAATCCGCATGTATTGAATGTGTTACCTAGATTAAAGAAGGCAGGTTATAAGCTTGCGATTGCGTCGAGTTCTTCTATGGAAAATATTAAGACAGTTACAAGTCAGTGTGGTATTGATCAATATTTTGATTGTATGGTCAGTGGCTTTGATTTTGAGGAAAGTAAGCCAGATCCAGCAATTTATTTAGAGACATTACAAAGATTGGATCTAAAACCGGAAGAAGTGATTGCAATTGAGGATTCTACGTATGGTATACAGGCTTGTATCAATGCGAATGTGCGTGTAATAGCCAAAGAGGATCATCGATACAACTTTAATCAGGGGTTGGCAGATGTTGTTGCGAGTGATATTTTAGAGGCTTTTAACATCATTGAATATTGGAATAAAAAATAATTTAAAATTATTTTATGTAAACGCTTGCAATATGATTTAAGAACTGGTATACTTTGATTGTACAAATGGTACGCAATTACATACCACTCACAAGCGGGCATAGTTGAGTGGTATAGAGAAGAGGATGTATTGATGAAAAGATTTATTTTGGCAACACATGCTTACATGTCTAAGGGAATTGAATCTTCACTTGAATTGATTCTTGGAAAACAAGAAAATTTATCTGTATATTGTGCATATGCTGAGGGCGAACCTTTCTTTAAGCCTTTGGTGATTCAAGAAGTTGAAGATCATCCTGAAGATGAATTTGTAATTATGACAGATTTATTTGGTGGTAGTGTTAACAATGAATTGTTAGAACTTACTACGAGAGGAAATGTTCATGTAGTAACAGGAACAAACTTGATCTTGGCAATGTCTATCCTATTGACTTGTCCAGAAAGTGATGATGTCGCAGCTACAATTCGTAATTGTGTTGAAGATGCTAAAACAGGTATCGTTTATTGCAACGATATGGAAATAGACTCAGATTTAGATGAGTTATAGAGAGGAGAGAGAAGAATGATTAAATTACTTCGTATTGATCACCGTTTATTGCATGGTCAAGTAGCTTTTAGCTGGTGTAAACAAATTGGTACAGATTGTATCTTATTAGCTTGTGACACTTTGTTGAATGACAAATTGCGTATGTCGGCAATCAAAATGGCTAAACCTAGTGGCGTAAAGGTTGTAGCTAAAACAGTTGATGATTCGATTGAAGCAATCAAATCTGGTGTTACAGATAAATACAATTTGTTTATTGTAGTTGAAAGTGTTGAAGATGCGAATAAGCTTGCTAGAGCATTGGAAATTAAAGAAATCAATCTTGGTGGAACAAAACCTAGAGATGATCGTCACATGATTTCTAAGGCTGTTTATGTAAGTGAAGACGATGAAAAAATATTGAAAGACTTAATGGACGATGGATTTGAAGTGTTTACACAGATGGTTCCATCAGACAAACGAGTTGACACAAGAGATTTATTAAAATAACAATTTTTTAGAGGAGAAGAAGATGTTAGTAAAGACTTTATTTATTTTCTTGATCACGTTCTTTGCGTGTTCAGAATTCTTGTTGGGTACATCTTTAATTCAAAGACCGATTATTTTAGCACCACTTGTTGGTTTAGTATTTGGTCAGTTAGAATTAGGAATCGTTATGGGTGCTACCCTTGAGTTGGCGTTTATTGGTGCAGTTTCAATTGGTGCGTACATACCTCCTGATATGATTTCAGGAACTATCTTAGGTACAGCTTTGGCAATTCAAGCTGGAACAGGACCAGAGACAGCATTGGCATTAGGTTTACCAATTTCTACAGTTATGTTGGCTTTGAACTCAGTTGTTGGATCTCCAATCATGTTGGCATTCACTCACATGATGGATAAGGATATCGAAGAGGGAAATGTTGCGAAATTTAAATTCCACTATTTCTTCGGTGGTTATTGCTCATTCGCAGCACGTTTAATTGTAATTCCATGTGCATTCTATTTTGGAAGTGACGCAGTCGTTGGTTTATTAAGTCAAATTCCAGAATGGCTACAAACAGGTATCAATATTTCTGGTGGTGTAATTCCAGCATTAGGATTTGCGATGTTAGCACAGATGATTTGGGACAAAAAGATTGCTCCATTCTTCTTCATTGGTTTCTTCGCGGTTCAATATTTAGGATTAAATACAACAGCTATCGCAATTTTCACATTGGCTTATGTAGTCTTAATGTTCTTTAAAGAAAAAGATTCAAAGGGCAAAGTTGCAGTTGTTGAGGAAGGAGATGGCTTAGATGAGTTCTAATTATGAATATAAAGGCGTCATTACTGAAAAGGAATTGAAACAAGTATTCTTCGGCGCTATTTCAATGGAGCATACGTGGAACTATGAACGTATGATGAATGATGGATATCTTTATGCGATGCTTCCAGCATTGAAAAAGATTTATCCAGATCCAGAAGATTTTAAAGAAGCATGTAAACGTCACTTAGAGTTCTTCAATACAACTCCACACGTTATCACATTACCATTGGGTATTTCTGTTGCGATGGAAGAAAAGCGTGCTCAGGATATGGAAAACTTTGATACTGCCTCAATTTCAAACGTTAAGACAGCTATCATGGGTCCATTAGCTGGTATTGGTGATAGTTTCTTCTGGGGAACATTAAGAATTTTAGCTACTGGTGTTGGTACTTCATTAGCTTTACAAGGAAATATTTTAGGACCAATCTTATTCTTATTGATCTTCAATGTGCCTGCATTCGTAATGCGTTACTTATTAGTATTTGCAGGTTACAAATTTGGATCAGATTTCATTACTTCTGCAGAAGAATCCGGTGTTATGGACTTGATTAGTAAAGCTGCAAGTATCTTAGGTTTAACAGTTGCGGGTGCTATGACTGCAGAAATGGTTTATTTAACAGTTCCAGTTGCGATTGGTAGTGGTGAATCTGCTACTACAGTTCAGTCAATTATTGATGGAATTATCCCAGGATTATTACCATTGTTATTAACTGGATTTGTATATATGTTGTTAAATAAAAAAGCTAAACCGCTTGCGATTATGTTTGCGATGATGGCAATCTGTGTTGTTTGTGCATACTTTGGAATTTTGGCATAATTAAACATAATATGTTGAGGGTTGAAAACTTTTTCAACCCTTTAATTTTTGGTTATAAAAAATGGTATAATACCTCATGGATGAGGGAGGAGGTTAATTTACTTATGAAAGCTATCACAAGAGATATTTATATAGCGGATGAAATTCGTTATCAAATTGAAATAGGTGAATTTAAACCTCATGACAAATTACCTAGCGAAAGACAGTTTTGTGAAATATTTGATTGTCAGCGTGCTACTGTGCGCTTGGCGTTAGAGAGCTTGCTCGATGAGGGTTGGATTTATTGTATTGAGAGATCGGGTTATTTTGTATCTGAACCACGTATTATGGAAACACTGAATGTTGTTTCGAGTATGAGTGGTCGAATTGAAACTTTGGGTAGAAAAATGCATCGCAAGGTGATTTTTCTAAGAGTGAAAGATAGTAATAAAAAATTAATTAAAAAAATGGGCGTGTCTTTAGGGACAAAATTAATTGAGTTTGAAAGAGTTCGATATTTGGATGAAGAGGCTATTTCGTTGGAAACAGCTTATTTTGAAGTCGAACAATTTCCGGGATTATTAGATAAAGATCTAGAGAATCATTCATTATTTTCTGTTTTGGAAAAGGATTATAATGTGAAGTTTACACATGGGGAGCAGGAGATTCTTGTAGTAAATGCTAATCCAACTGAAAGTAAATATTTGGGCGTTGAAGAGAACAGTCCATTAGTATTAAGACGAGGTCTTTTGTATACAGACGACAATCAATATAAGAGTTATCATGAGTCTGTGATGCGAATGAACCGCTTTGTCTATGCAGATGAGGAGAGTTGATCTATGGATGTACGTATACCTTTATATTTACAATTAAAAAATACTTTATTGAATCGTATTGACAATGGGGAATTATTGCCAGGCGAGCGCTTGGAGTCTGAAAGAGATTTGTCTGAAAAATATGGTGTGAATCGTCAGACTGTGCGTTCAGCACTTAATGTTTTGATTGAGGATGGCGTATTAGTGAAGGTTCCTTATAAGGGAACGTTTGTGGCGCAACAAATAGTGAAACCTTCTTGGGGAACTTATGATGATGCCAATGATCATCGTGGCTTTTCAAGTTTTTTAAAAGCGCAGGGATATTCAATCAGCAGTAAGGTTCTTGTGTCTGAAAAGATTGAGCCGACAACTTCAATTCGTGCACGATTAAAACTTGAAGAAGGCGAGGATGTATATTGTTTGGAGCGTGTTCGTTACTATAATGATGAGCCTTTCTCATTGGAAATCGCATATATTCCATATAAATATGTAGAAGGCATTGAAGAATATGATTTTTCAAAAGTGTCACTATATGATTTTATGGCTACAAAAGGACATGATCCATACAACTTTGATCGTTCATTGATTGTGCAATTTCCGGATGAGCGTGTTTCAAAGCTTTTGGGCAATATGAAAGAGCCTGTCTATCGGTTTCAATATATTGGGTATGATCAAGAAAATAACGTCGTTGAATATACGCATAGTTACATTCGCAGTGACAAATCAACATATCGATTTAGAATATAATCTCACTGAGGAAAGAAAATGGAACAATTAGAAACAATGGAATATTATATTTTGCAGACGCAGGATATATTAAATTCGGTATATAAAAATAAAGAACAGACAGATAAATTGGCGCAGGTTTATGTGGATGGAAACTACAAGAACATTAAGATCGTAGCTTCTGGTTCGAGTGGAAATGGGTCTTGGTGTGCTAAATATATTATGGAAAAATATTTAGATGTGGATGTCACAATTATTTCTCCATATACATTCGCATACTATCCAAGATTATCTGAAGACGACTTTGTGTTTGTCGTATCACAAAGTGGTTATAGTAAGAACGCATTAGATGCGTTGGATGTATTAAAGAAATTAAATCGTAAAACAATCGCATTAACAGGGGATTTAAATAGTGATATTAAAGATCATGCGGAAGTTGTGATTGATTATGTAGACGAAGAAAAAGAAGGGTATGTTACTAAGGGAGTAACAACACTAGCCTTATTCTTAATAAAACTTGCGTTTGCGATTCTAGAAAAGCAAGGTAAAGAAGTCGATACAAAATGGTTGGATGACTATTGTGAAAGCTATGCTTCGATTCAAAAGGAAAACTTTATTCGTGAAGAAGCTTTCTTAGAAAAGTTCAGAAAGAACTTGTTGTCTATGGAAAATATGTATGCGGCTGGTTGCGGCCCTGCTGAAGGTGTAGCGAAAGAGGCAGCACTAAAGATTGGGGAAACGGTAAAGGTTGTTTCTTGTGGATATGAATTAGAAGAATATATTCATGGACCAAACTTACAATTGTCTCCAAAACACAATGTATTTATTATTGATGCACAAGATGAAACGTCAGATCGTTCTTATCAGATTTATAGAGCTTCTAAAGCCGTTTCGGATCGCGTGTATTACATCACAAACAAAGAATACGAGGATGATCATGTACTAACATTACTAAATCCTTGTGCAGATACAGTATCCTTAACGTATCTTCAAGTATTCCAATTATTCGCATATCGAATTAGTAAAGAATTAGGATCTATTAAAAAACACCCAATGTATGAGGAATTTAAAAAGATCGTGAATTCGAAAACAATCACATACGAAGATTAGTATAGTAGCCTTTCGACTTATCGGAAGGCTTTTGTCTTATGCACAAGACAAAAATATATGAATATTGTCTTGTAGATAAGACAAAAAAGCATTAATATTGTCTTGTAAGTAAGACAATATCTACATATGATAAGGTGAAGGAGGTTGATACATATGAATCGAGATATTTTAAAACAGATAATAATCGATCAAAAGGAAATGTATCTTGATAATCCTATAATTTCTAGAAATTATGATTTAGAAGATAATGTGAATTATTGTTTTGTGGGGATTCGAAGAACGGGTAAATCGTATATGATGTATCAACAGATTCACAAATTAATGAATGATGGAATTCCATTGTCCCAAATTATATATGTTAACTTTGAGGATGAGCGTCTATTGGAAATTGGTGTAGATGATTTAAATACACTATTAGAGATTGGTATTGAATTTTCTGGTTCGAATGGAAAACCATACTTATTTTTAGATGAAATTCAGAATGTTGATGGATGGGAAAAGTTTGTTCGTAGAGTTGCGGACATGAAGTATCGAATCAATATCACAGGAAGTAATAGTAAGATGTTAAGTCGTGAAATTGCTTCTACTTTAGGTGGAAGATTCATGGTTGTGAATGTGTATCCTTATTCATTTGCAGAATATTTGAGTGCAAATCATATTGAGAATGTACGGCTTGATAAAATGAGTACGAAGCAGCGTGCGGATATTGTAAGTCAATATGATGATTATGTAACTTATGGAGCTTTTCCTGAATTGGTGGATATTAAAAATAAAAGACCGTTTTTAAATAATATTTATCAAACTGTTTATTTGCGGGATATCATCACAAGAAATAAGATTACAAATGATTTTGCGGTAAGATTAATTTTAAAGAAGATTGCGGAGTCTGTTACGAAAGCTTTATCTTTTAATCGGTTAACGAACATTGTGAAAAGTGCTGGTATCTCTATTGGGAAACAAACGGTGATCAATTATGTAGGGCATATGTTGGATTCCTATTTAATATTCTCATTACCGAATTATGCAGCAAAACTTGTGGAAAAAGAGACATCCCCTAAATACTATTTTATGGATACTGGATTACTAGGATTGATGTTGTTGGATTGTAAAACAGCTCAATTAGAGAATCTTGTTGCGGTTGAGCTAATTCGAAGATATGGATTTGAAAATGTGTATTTCTTTGAAAATAATATCGAAGTGGATTTCTATGTTCCTAATGAAAACTTAGCTATACAAGTGAGTATGCAAGTACTAGATGATGTGGATACTTTAGCACGTGAAACAAGAGCATTTGTGAAATTGAATGATTTCATTCCAAATACAAAATGTCTTCTTATCACAAACAGTGAGGAAACCACATTAAATTGTTCAGGTATTGAGATTGATGTAATACCTGCATGGAAGTGGTTGTTGGCAAACGAAAAGGAGATTGACTAATTAAATTGTCGATCTCCTTTACTTTTTTATGGAAATATATTCATAGCTAGGTGTGAAGTGCTGACTATCCTGTAGTTTGTAGTATTCCATAAAAATGCGTGACATGATGTTTGGAATTTGTACTTCTTCAGGATGAGATAGAATAATCAAATATTGCATAGCACTATAGCGTGTACATACATCCACCTTTCGAATGTTGTTTTGAATGGCTTCACCCATATGGTCTAGGGCTTCTTCAATTTCTTCAATATATGGAAGTGTATCTTGTACTGTTTCCATAGTAACCATGACAAGATAACAGTTCCATTGGTTTCGTGTCATTAATTGGTGTATGTATTCATATTGTCTTGTGAAATCGCGATATTCAAGGTGCAATGCGCCTGAATAGCTTCCGCTTGTTTGTAGGGAATTTGCGATTTGTTTCAGGTCTAGACTTGTATTGGATGTATTTCCATAATGAATCTGGTTATACCAAGAGTAGTTGTTCTTGCCATTTTGTTTCACATAATACAAGGCTTTGTCGGCTTTTGAATAGGCATCCGCAAACGTATCGTTTCGAGCGCACATGAGCATGCCTGCAGAAAGGGCTGCAAAATGCGTTTCACTATCGTCTTTGATACTTTCTTTGAATTGTTCAATCACATTTGAAACGGTATTTTCAGCTTCTTTTGTTGTTGTTTCTGGTAAGAAGAGTAGGAATTCATCGCCTCCCATACGACAGGCAATCTTAGGTATTGATATGTTTAGTAATAGTTTTCCTAAGTTTTTTAAAGCTCTATCTCCAGCTTTATGTCCATAGACATCATTGATTTTCTTAAGATTATCCATATCTAGAAAGATGAGGCATCCATTTGTCTTTTGCATAGCACTCGCAATGCGCTTTTGTCCAACATTACGAACGGGAAGGCCGGTAAGATAATCGATATTTTTTGTTTCTTCCTGATCTTGCATGGTTGTCACAACATCGGAAATAAACTTATTGATGGTGTCTTCTTGGGTTGGAAGAATTTCATGTTCTAAGTTATATAAAGATCCGTTATCCATTAATTTCAGGAAGACTTTTGTGATGCCTGGATCAAATTGTGTACCCGCATTCATTTGGATTTCATGATAGATTCGTCCATGACTTAATGCGTTACGATAGATTCTTCTTGAGTTCATCGCATCATAACTGTCGGCTAACGCAATTATACGAGCTTGAATGGGGATTTCATTTCCTTTAAGTCCATCTGGATAGCCAGTACCATCATAATGTTCATGATGACTTCTTGTGACTTCATCGATATGTGGAATGATCGTTATATCTTTTAAGATGTCTTGTCCAATTGTAGTGTGTTGTTTGATAAGATTGAATTCTTCATTTGTTAGTTTGCCAGGCTTATTTAAGATTTGGTCTGGAATACCAATCTTTCCAATATCGTGTAGATAAGCACAGTTTTTAAGGTTTTGAATCTCTTCATTTGTCCAACCCATATTTTTCGCAATCAATGCTGCATATTGGGCTACACGCCTTGAGTGTCCACGCGTATATTCGTCTTTTGCCTCTATAGTTGTAGAAAGGGATTCCATCATTTGAAGGGTTATTTTTTTGTTTTGTTTCTTTTCAATTTCCAGTTCTAAGTGATGGCGTTTTTCTTCTACCATATGAATTTTTTGGATGGTACGAACAATATTTGTGAAGAGGAGTATGATCATGCCTATGCCAATAAAGATTCCTGAAATAGTTGCGACAAAATAAACGGATACAGATTCAATGGCTACACAGAGTAGGACTAAAAAGAGTCCAATCAATAGAATGTAGTCTGCTTTTGATTGTTTGTTTTTGCGTATGTATTGGACTAAATGGATGAATACTAAAATAAATATGAATACAAGAATACATTGTGCAACGGGTAATGTTTCAATGTAATCTTTGATTTTTGTAAGATAGAGAATGGAAGAAACAACGAAATTTAAAAGTACTACGTAACCAATGTATTGATAGAGTTTTCTATGTTTGCCATTTTGGATGCTGTCGGCATAGAACAAGATGGGCAATGGACTCAGCATGATCATCACAAAGCATAAAGATGCTAAAGCTGAGGCGTTAGGTACCAGGATTTGGCGAATCTTGGATTCTCCAAGCATCCAGACAGAGCCCATGGCCATACACCATCCGAAGTATTCCATGTCGAAAGTTGTATGGTAGACATGTTTTAGGGCTATGCCAAACAGGATGGATGTGATGCCGGCAAATAAGATAAAGATGGCAATATAGGTTGAGAGTCCGTATTGGTTATAAATACTTTGCCAAATGTCGGATTCATTGCCGCAATATACTTCGTTGATAATGCCAGAATAATTTGAAGTGTAAGTTGTAAGTTCAATGCGTAATGTTTTTCCTGCATCTTTATAGGATGTGGGGCAAAAGATGTAGCGACTTGCGGAATTTTTACCAGCCATTCTTGTGCCTTTTGTGGAATATTGTGTGCGTAAGGAATTTCCTACGTAGAATTTAATGTCCTGCAAAGAAGATCGTATCGCAAATGAAGTTTCATCATAGCCTTTAGGAAGCTTTGTAGTGATGACCATGGTTGTTCCAGGACTTACTTCATAGGTTCCGGGAATCTCTATTTTTTGTTTTGTACCATCTTCTTTATTCCAATAAAAAGTGCCTGAATAGACTATAGAATCGGATGGGTTGTTATATATTTGTTCGTTGGCGCCAAATAGTTGCATAAAAACAAACCATCCTAAAATTGCGGTCATTAAGATGTAAAAGAAGTATTTCATTGTTTGAAAGTTAGATTTTTGTGTATGCATACGTGGCTCCCTTTCCTCATAATTAGGATAGTATTTTTACACGAAAAGTGTCAATAAAAATTATTGACAAACCTAGTGAATAGATATAGAATAACACCGTTCTAAATAGAACAATGAGGAGGGCGCATATGCACTTTTGGGATGAACATAAAACGATAACGAGATATTATGAGATGAAGGTTTCTGGTGTTTGTGAAAAATATCAGTTAAGACAGATGGAATATGACATTTTAATGTTTCTTTACAACAATCCTGAGTACAATACGGCGGCGGACATTGTTCGTATTCGTAAGTCTACAAAGTCTCATGTTTCAACTTCACTAAAGGTTTTAGAGGATCGTGGTTTGATTGAGCGAAAAGTCGATAAGGACAATAAAAAGCGTGTAACTATTCATTTACTACAAATGGCCAATGAAGTAATTGAGGATGGTATATGGGCACAAAAGGAGTTTGCACAAGATATGTTTGAAGGACTTAGTGAAGAAGAGATTCGTGTGTTTATGAATGTATTTCAAAAGGTGTATGACAATGCAGAAAGGATGATTTCAAATGAAAAGAATGCCTGATTTGATGGAAGCAATTTTTGATGCTTATTACTTGATTTTTGACTTAATTGCAGGAATTTTATTCTTTATATATTCGAAAGGAAATCCATTATTTATTTCATGATAGGCTACCAAATTCATCTAAGTAATTAATGGACATAAATAGTGTCAATT
>OIYR01000812.1_pt1 | contig 16846 bp, 13 predicted proteins | sample 1588221 | NCBI WGS metagenome assembly OIYR01 (sample SAMN03283292) | human gut metagenome | biome: human-associated habitat; material: feces | host: Homo sapiens | place: Peru | collected 2012 | reverse complement strand
TGGCAAAAATTCACGCGAAATTTATGCGTTTTTCAAATTTGTGCGCTCCCTTTACATACTCAACGCCTTTAAAAATTCACACTTTTTAAATTTAAAGGCTCAAATTTCGCCCATCACACTTTTATAGGATTTGATAATCGTATCCAAATCCACCTGTCTTTGGCGTTGATTACTAAAATTCATAAGCGCCTTTGTTCGCGTTTCATTTGCTACGGCAAGCATTTGGCTGTCATTTTGTGTCTCAAAGTCTTGTTTCATCACGCTAAATTGCCCCATCACCATTTGTAAATACAAGCGATAAGTCGAGCTTGCGTCAATAAATTGCTCCATATTCACGCTTTTTTCATAGCCTAGATAACGCTGATAAAGTGCAAGTAGCGATTTTTCCGAGATTGTTTCCTTGTTAATGCCATTCATATAAAGGTATAAATCAAAACTCATATTTTTTCTGTTGCTCTCGTTGATGAAATTTCGCAAGGAATTCTCATCATCAAGCATAGAGTAAAAGTTTTCGTGGCTCGTAAAATTTATATTTAAAGCATCGACAAGCAAGAGGTTTGACCCGCCAGAGCTTTTGATATCCTCATAAACAAAATTCATCAAAAGTCCAGCTTTTGATACTTCTCCGCCTTTGGTAAGATAAGGTTTGATGAATTCATTGTCGGCTGTGTTGTTTATGCTCGTGTTAAAGCTGAAATTTGTGATTTGGTTGTTAAGTCCGAGTGGATTTAAATTTTTGTTATCAATTTGAGCTTGTTTTAGCTCGCTTGCATTGCTATATATGCGGATAATCGCATCATCAAAGTTTCCATTTTGCGTAGAAAAGCCTTGATTAAGCTCGGTGATTTCAGCGCGTGATAAATTCGCGTTATCGTTTGTGTTAAACTCACTTTCAACCGCCCGTAGCGTGCTGAAATATCTATTTAAAATTTGCGCTATATCATCTTGCCCCGCACTTTTATCTTGCGCCACAAGCTCTTTGGCTATGCTTTGCACGCTTTTGACATTGATATCATAAGTAAGCGGTAAATTCGCCGCCTTGTTGAGTTCTTTTTCAAAAATCCCTTGTTCGTTAGTGCGAAAACCAAATTCACTCTTGTAAGTTTGCCGAAAATTTGGGGTCAAGGAAGTGTTAGTGTTTTGTGATAGTGCATTTTGTGGGGTGCTAAGCACCTTGTGTTGGCTCAAATCTACATTTGAATTCGAGCTATACGCCGTGCTTGCGTAATTTACGCTTATATTCATCTTAATCTTTTCAGTCAAATCAACTTAAATATCGCTATTTTACAAGCAAATTTCATTCCAAAATACCAAAAATTCATCGAATTTTTGAAAAAATTTGAAAATTTATATGAATTTTTGACATTTAGACGAAATGGATAAAGATATTTTACCTTAGTATCATACAAAGCAAGCAAAAATTCGTGTTATAACAAATGAAACGCGTTTATTAAAGGCTATGCAAATTAAAAACTCAATCCCACGCTAAAACGCACGGACTCCATTTTTTGACGCCGTCCGTAAAAATCGTTTGGGTTTTGAAACTCATACTCCACGCCCAAAGAAAAGGGCAAAATCGCTGGATTTACCCGAACGCCTACATTAAAAGCGAGCGTGTCATCGTAGTATTTGTCGAAATTTGAGTAGTTTAAGCCCACATAAGGCGTAGCTGAAAGCACCACCAAATCGAGCTTATAGCCCGCCACAACGCCCGCTTGCGTGTTTTTTAGGCTTTGCAAGCCGTCATTTATGCTTGTGTATTTAAATTGTGGGGCGATGATGAAATTTGAAACGCCTACCCACAAGCGCGCGTGAGCCGACCAGTCGTAGCGACTGCTACCGTTTGTGCTAACCTTTTGCACGCCCGCGCCCACTTCTGGGCTTAGCTCAAAGCCCCCAACACTAATGCCAAAGCTCAAAGAACAACACGCAAACACGCTTACAATAAGTTTTTTCATCATTTTCCTTTCAAAAATTTAGCCTTATCATAGCAAAGTTGTGTTAATCAACCCGCCTTTTGATAAAAGTATAGCACAAAGCCGCTACAAAGCAACACGCAGCCATCACAGAGCCTAAAAACACGGGCGAATTCGCATTTAAAACGCCCACGATGAAGCTCACAACGCCCGCAAAGGCAAACTGAGTCGTGCCAAGCACCGCAGACGCTGTGCCTGAATGATTGCTTGCAAAGCGAGCCATCGCAAGAGTGGTGATATTTGGCATTAAAAAGCCCAGCATTCCGATGATGAAAAACAAAGCGATTTCAAAAAACCAAAAATTTCCCACAAAAAACGCCGACACGACAAGCACGGCACTAAGCCCAAACATTGCCACAAAGGCTTTTGGCAAGATGACATAAGGGGAGTGCTTTAAAACAAGCCTTGCGTTAATGTTTGCAAAAAGCACGAAACTAATCGCATTGACGCCGAACAAAACGCCATACTGCTGCTCGCTCAGCCCAAAAAAGCCCGTGAAAACAAAGCTCGAACCCGTGATATAAGCAAACATTGCGCCCATAGCCAAAGCCCCAGCCAGCGCATAAAGCACGAAAAGCCTGTCTTTAAGCACGGCTTTGTAGCTTTTTATGATTTCAGCGCGTGAGAATTTAACCCTGCCAACGCCTTTTGCGCTCTCTTTTAGGGCAAAAAAGAGCAAGAAAAGCAGCAAAATGCCGAGCATAAACAGCACGAAAAAAATGCTCTGCCACGAGAAAAATTCAAGCAAAACCGAGCCAAAAGCAGGCGAAAGCATAGGCGCGAGCGAGCTTACTACCATCATCAGCGCGAAAATGCTTGCGGCTTCTTTAAGCTCAAACAAGTCATTGACGATAGCACGGGCGATGACAACGCCCGCACACCCGCCCAAAGCCTCAAAAAAGCGCAATGCGATGAAAGCATACACAGAATCAACCAGCACACAGCTTAAAGACGAGAGCATAAAAAGCGCAATCCCCACATACAAGGGCTTTTTGCGCCCAAAAATGTCGCTTAATGGTCCATAAATCAGCTGCCCCAAAGCAAAGGCGACAAAAAACGCCGCCAAAGAAAGCTGAGTGAGAAAGGGCGTAGTGGCGAAACTTTGCTGCACCTTGTGAAGTGCTGGCAAATACATATCGGTTGAAAGCGGCGCGATAGACGACATAAGCGCCAAAATGACGATGATTTTGAACTTTTCAAAGCCTTTGATTTGGGTGTGTTTTTGCATTTTTGTCCTTAAAATTTGAATTTTTTGCATTGTAATGAAAAAAATTTAATCATAAAGTAAATGAAAAGGGCAAAAATTTGAATTTTTGGATAATTCTATCAACTTTTTTAACCCTCTCTTATCTTTAAATAATTTTATTTTAATTTCTATCAAAAATGCCACAAAAGTGTGAAATTTATGTTATAATAAAGCCTAGTTTCAAAAAAGGACAGACAATGAAAAAAATCATCATCGCAGCACTCGCAGTGGTGCTTGTTTTAGTGGCGTATCTGGCGCAAGTTGCTTATATGGGCAAGCTCAATCAGCAGTTTTTCGAGCAAAATATCAAGCCAAACGACTTTGTAAGCTTTGAAAATGTGGAGTTTGAGAAAGGCTTTTTTACTTCAAAGGCGAGTTTTGAGGGGCGCATAAAGGCTGAGGCGTATCAGCTTGCAAGCAGTGCCGAGTTTGGCGAGTGGCTCACTTTTAGCGTGGATATGGAGTTTAAAAACAACGCTTTTGCCAAAGACAATGTCATCATCAAGGTGCAAAGCCCTGTTTTTGCGGTGTTTCAAGAGATTTTTTCAGGTTTAGAGATGGATTTTAACGAAAATTTACTTGACATAAGGGCTGGCGTTTCGCTCTTTGGTAAGGTGAGCGTGCGCACAAAAGTCGCTGACATAGACTTTAAAGAAGGCGAAAACTCATTCAAACTTGTAGGTGCAAGCGGACAAAGCGAGCTTGATTTGTCGGGCAAAATGCTCAAATCAAGTGCTGAGATTAAGGACTTTACTTTCGTTGATGCGTCTGGGTATGCGCCTATAAGCTTTACGATGAGCGATTTAGCTTACGAAGAGGACTATGGCAAGGGCGTTAGCATAATGGAGTATTTCGCTGGTGTCGCCGTAACTGATGGTAAAGGCTCTGTTAAAAGCGTAAAAGTCGATGACATAAGCCTTTCGGAGCTTGCCTTTACTTGGCAAAGTGCTAAAACCCAAAACCAAAGCCTGCCTGAGGCTGGCGAAATGCTTGCAAGCAAGGTAAATATAAGCATAAAAAGCGTGGAATCGCCGATGATGCAAATCAAACTTGATGACATAAAAGGCGAATTCGAGGTAGAAAATGTGTCTATGGAATTCGTCCAAGCCTTTTATGCTGGCGAATTCGGCGCGATTTTGCCCGATGATATGCTCCAAATCTTTTTCGCCACGCAACCTGTGGTGAAATTTAGCAACACCTTCAACTCAAAGGGCAAAAAATTCAGCTCAAACGGCGATTTGCAAGGCACAAGCTCAAACTACGCCTTTCGCTACAACGCCCAAAGCGAAGCGAAGCTGAGCGAGATTTTCCCGCCTTTTATGTTTATCGGCATTGACAACTTTTTCGTGCAAAATGGCGACAATTACAGCTTGGATTTTAAATTTGAAAGCGATTTTAAACTCAGCAAAATGAGCGTCAATGGCGAAGAAATCAACTTCAACAGCGACAAAATCATCTTTGATGATGAGGGCGAGAAAAAAAACAGCCCCAAAAACCCTATGCTGCCATAATTATGCAAAATTTAGCCCTAAAATTTCGCCCCAAAACGCTGAAAGAAATTTTAGGGCAAAACGAGCTTGTTAGGCTTTTTGAAACCTTTATCGCTAAACAAAAACTCCCGCACAGCATATTTTTTGGTCCAGCAGGTTGTGGCAAAACGAGCTTTGCAAGGGCTGTGGCAAATGATTTTGGGCTTGATTTTTATGAGTTTGATGGGGCAAATTTTAAGCTTGATGATTTGCGAAAAATCATCGCAAAGTATGATGGGAGCTTGTATAAACCGCTTATTTTCATCGATGAAATTCACCGCCTTTCAAAAACTCAGCAAGAAATGCTGCTTTTGCCGCTTGAAAACGCTAAGTGCATTTTAATCGGCGCAAGCACGGAAAATCCTTTCTTTGTGCTAAGTTCGGGCATAAGAAGTCGCGTGATGCTCTTTGAATTTAAGGCTTTAAGCGAAGATGATTTAAAGCCCTTGATAGAGCGCGTAAAGAGCGAGCTTGGAGTGGTTTGCGATGAAAAAGCGTGCGCTTATATCCTTAAAATGTGCGGTGGGGACGCGCGTGCAGTGCTGAATTTAATCGAATTCGCCCTGCTTGTCGATGAAAAAACGCTTTCCTTGCAAACGCTTAAAATGCTCAAAGCTAACGCCCTAAATGACGGCGTTAGCTCAAAGGACACGCATTACCGCCTTGCCAGCTCGCTCATCAAAAGCCTGCGAGGCAGTGATATAGACGCGGCGCTTTATTATTTGGCGCGGCTTATTGAGGGCGGAGAAAGTGCGGATTTCATCGCTCGTAGGCTTGTCATCTTTGCGAGCGAAGACATAGGAAATGCCGACACAAACGCCCTAAATTTAGCTATCAACACGCTCATAGCGGTAAAAAACATAGGCTACCCCGAAGCGCGAATCCCCCTAGCACAGTGCGTAGTCTATCTAGCAAGTGCCGTGAAATCAAATTCAAGCTATGAGGCTATAAATAAGGCGCTTAATTTCGTGCAAAACAACCCGCCGCTGCCCATTTTGCCACACCTTGACAACAACAACCCAGCCGTTAAAAACTACCTTTACCCACACGATTTTGGCGGCTATGTCAAGCAACAATACCTTGCAAAGCCCCTAAAATTCTACGAAAGCAAGGGCTTTGGGGCTGAAAAAAAGCTCCACGAGTGGCTGCAAATGATGAAAAAAGAGAGCAAGTAAATTAAGCTATGCTACTTCAAAGCTTGATTTAAGCATACTTTCCACGCTTAAATGACAATCTAAATTTTCCCACTCAATGCCTGTGTTATCACAGATAAAATGCCATTTTTCAAGCTCTTTTGCGGAAGCATTTTTAAGCTCTTTATACCATTTTAAAGGCGTGCCGATGATACGCCCATCTTGTAGCGAAACGATGAGATAGTCCTTTTCAAAGCGCACATTTGTGGCTTTAAGCAAAGTATTCATTCCATTTCCTTTCAAATTCGCTTTTGTGAGCCTTGATAGTATCAAGCACAAAGGCTAAATCCTTGCTTTTAACGAGCTATAAAGCACCTCTAAATTCTCTAAATTTACTTTGGCAAACTCGTCATTTTTCATAATGTGAATATGCTTTGGTTCGTGTTCGTTTGAATAAAAGAAAAACTTAAAGCCATTAAGTGTAAGCAAAGTAGGCATTTGGTTGTCCTTTCATCAAAGGCAATTATAGCATACTTGTAACAAAATTTACCAAAAAACGAAAAAATTTAAATTTTCTTACCACATTGCACCAAAAAAGTGCTATACTAAATTTTCAAATACATAAAAAGGATACACAATGAAAAGCGATTTTACGCCTCATTCTTGCAAATTTACAACAAAGAGTAATTCTAAATTTGTCGTGTGCGTCCCTCTGTTTCTGCTGTAATTTTTTAAATTTTTAGTGTATTTTTGTTAAATTTTTTGCTTTTTAGCATTTGTAAAAAGGATATTTGATGATTTTAAATGGTTCTCAAATCGTTATGGAGGTTCTTTTAGAACACAAGGTTGAGGTAGTTTTTGGCTACCCGGGCGGTGCTGTGCTTAACATTTATGATGCTCTTTATGAGTATAAGGACAAAATTTGCCACATAATGCCCGTTGATGAGTGTGGGGCGTGCCACGCTGCTGATGGCTATGCGCGTGCGAGTGGAAAAACGGGCGTTGTGATAGCTACAAGTGGTCCGGGTGCTACGAATTTGGTTACGCCTTTGGCGACAGCTTATATGGACTCTGTGCCGCTTGTGGCGATTACGGGCAATGTTCCCACAGGCATTATGGGTAAGGATAGTTTCCAAGAAGTCTATATAGCAGGCATTACAATGCCTATCACCAAGCACAATTTCATCGTGCGAGACATTAAGGATTTAGCACGCACCTTGCGAGAAGCCTTTATCATCGCAAATTCAGGGCGCAAGGGTCCCGTGCTTGTCGATATTCCCAAAGACATAAGCGTGGCAAAGTGTGAATACTCCAAGCACTTTCCCAAAAAGCCTAGTCAAAAAAGTGCTGAATTTAAGGACGAGCTAGCGCAAATCCTAACCCTCATCAAGCAAAGCCGCAAACCGCTTGTTTATTTTGGCGGCGGGGCAAAGGACGCGAGCGAAAATTTGCTCACCTTTATGAAAAAAGCGCAAATTCCTTGCGTGCATACGACTATGTCAGCAGGCACTGTCCCTTACAATGAGCCTTTAAACGCTGGACTTTTGGGAATGCACGGCAGGGTTACTTGCAATGAAATAATGTCTGAGGCGGATTTGATTTTAGCCATAGGCACGAGATTTAGCGACAGAGTGGCTTTAAACCCGCGTGAATTTGCTAAAAATGCCAAAAAAGTGCATATTGACATAGACATAAGCGAAGTGGATAAAAATGTAGGCGTGGATTGCAGCATAGTGAGCGATTTAAACGAAGTTTTAAGCGCACTTTGCGAGAAGGTAAGCCCTGCAAATAGCGCTGAATGGATACAAAGCATACAAAAAAGGCTTGAAAAAGAAAGGGCGCAAAAAGGCGACAAAAACGCCTTTGAACCGCGAAATATCCTTGAATACGCCGTTTCAAAAACCAAAGAAAACGCCATTTATGCTACTGATGTGGGACAGCACCAAATGTGGGCGGTGCAGTTTATTAAGCACGCAAAGCCACGAAGCTTTCTCACAAGTGGCGGGCTTGGCACTATGGGCTTTGGCTATGGTGCGGCTATCGGAGCGAAGGTAGCCTGCCCCAAACGCCCTGTTTTACACATAACAGGGGACGGGTCTTTTTTGATGAATTTAAACGAAGTGGCAACGGCTGTGGAGTATAAACTGCCTGTCATTACGATAATTTTAAACAACCAAACGCTAGGAATGGTGCGCCAGTGGCAAAGCACCTTTTATGGCAAAAGGTATTCTAGCACGGACATAAACAAAAAAGTCGATTACATCGCTGTGGCAAAGGGCTTTGGTGCAAGGGGCTACTCGTGCAAGAATTTAAGCGAATTTGAAAAAGCCTTTGACGAAGCCTTAAATTTAGGCATTCCTGTGTGGATAGAATGCCTTATAGACAAGGATTTAAAGGTGTTGCCGATGATACCATCAGGCGGCACAGTCAAAGATATCATCATCGAGTAAAGGAAAAGGCTATGAAAAGACGAATTTTAGTGCTTTTAGTGGAAAACAACCCGGGCGTTTTGACGCGTATAACCTTGCTTTTTGGGCAAAGGGGCTTTAACATAGCAAGCCTAACGGTGTCGCCAACTTGCCTTAAAGAAACTTCGCGCATTACCATCGTAACTTACGCGGACAGAGAACTCATCACGCAGGTGATAAAGCAGACTTCAAAGCTCGTGGAGGTGCAAAGCGTGGAGCTTTTGGACGAGGACAATGCCATAGAAAAGGACTTGCTCTTGCTTAAAATCTCAACGCAAAAGTATGATGAGCGCAAATTTTGCGACATAAGCAACATTTACAACGCCAAAATTTTAGACATTTCGCCAAAGAGCCTTATAGTCGAGCTTTGCGCTGCCCCGCAAGTCATAGAAAGCTATCTTGCCGAGCTTAAAGGCTTTGAGCTTTTGGAGCTTTCACGCACGGGCATCACGGCTATGCAAAGGGGTTGATTGCCTTTAAAGCATTTTACACTCATCATTGTGAGCGAGCTTTGTGAGCGTGGCAAGGCACAACGCAAAAACAACGCTAAATTTATGGATTGCCACGCCGTTTTTGTGAAAACGGCTCGCAATGACAAACAAAAAGTGTGTCCTGTTTTCGCAAGATTCACAATGATGATATTGTTAAATTTTAGCTGATAAATCCGCTTGCAAGCACTTTATCTCCGCCATAAAACACTGCCATTTGCCCGCTTGCTATGGCATAAACAGGCTCTTTAAGCCTTACTAGCGCACTTTTATCGGGTGCGATTTGCACCACACACGGCACGCCTTTACTTCGGTAGCGGATTTTTACCTCACATTCGATTTTATCAGTATTTACAAAAAGATTGATTTTATCAATGCTGAATTTATCGGCTTTTAACTCCTCTTTTGTGCCGACTATGATTTCATTGCTTTCGGGTTTGATTTGTAGCACAAAGTGCGGCTCGTGCGCTCCTCGCACCTCAAAACCGCGCCTTTTTCCTATGGTGTAGTGCATATAACCCTCGTGCGTGCCGACAACCTTGCCTGCACTATCAAGCACATTGCCCGTCATTTGCGTTGGCATAAATTGCGACAAAACGCCTATATAAGTGTCTTCTACAAAGCAAATTTCGCTACTTTCTTTTTGCGCCGCAAAGCTTTCAAGCCCTTTAATGCTTGCTGCAAGTGCCTTTACCTCAACTTTTGTCTTTGTGCCAAGCGGAAAAAGCAAATAAGGCAAGGCGTTTTTGTCTGCACTTGCTAAAAAGTAGCTTTGGTCCTTACTCTCATCAAAAGCCTTTTTTAAAAAGCCATTTTCCACACGCGCGTAATGCCCTGTGGCAAGCTTTTCACAGCCCAAATTCCGCGCAAATTCAAGCAACTTGCCAAGTTTGATAAAGCGGTTACACCACGCGCAAGGATTTGGCGTTTTACCCGCTTTATAAGTGTTTATAAACGGCATATACACTTTGTCCTTAAATTCAGCCTGTAAATCAAGTATGTGGTGCTTTATGCCGAGTAAATTCGCGGCTTTTTCAACTTTGGCTATGTTTGCCTCGTGGTAATTTGGCTTGCCGTGCAGTTTCATATAACAACCTTGCACCTCAAAGCCCTGTTGTAAGAGCGTGTAAGCTGTTATAGTGCTATCTACACCCCCGCTCATCGCTACAAGCACTTTCATAAAAGCTCCTTTAAGCCTTTAAGTATGAATTCTAAATCATCGCTGATAGTATAAAGTGCTTCATCACCTTGTGAGATAAGCTTTTGCGCGAGTAGGGAATTTTTGATAAATTCATCAAAACCGCGCCAAAAGTCGCTTCCCACAGCAAAAATCGGCACATTTTTAAAGCCAAGTTGCTTTAAAGTAAGAATTTCTAGGAATTCATCAAGAGTGCCAAAGCCTCCGGGAAAGACAACAAAGGCTATGCTTTTTTCAATCAACGCCATTTTGCGAATGGCTAGGCTCTCAAAGGTTATGTTATAATCAATAAAATCATTTGATTTTTGCTCGAAAGGCAAGTAAATGTTAAAACCTATGGATTTTTTATCTTTTTGATGAGATGGCAAGGATTTTGTGCCAAGCTTTGCACCCTCATTTGCCGCAGCCATTATACCCCCTCCCCCACCACTGACGACACAAAAACCAGCTTCAACGCATTGAGTAGCGAGTTTTTTCGCCTCTTTATAAAAAAAGCTTTTTTCATCAAGTCGTGCTGAGCCAAAAAAAGTTATAGGCTTATAAAGCCCCGCGATAGAGCCAAGTTTAGCTAAATCCTCTTTAATGTATGCTATCATTTTGTGCCTTTGTTAAATTTCAAAGCGAAATTATAGCTAAAATTCAGTAAAAATGTGTGAATTTTTGGATAAAATTTGTATTTTTAAAAATCATTATTTAAATCCCGCATTTTCACGCTTTAAATTACAACAATGAGCAAAAACCACGCCATTTTTGTAAAACTCGCTCGCAATGATGAATTAAAAAAGTATGCTCTGTCATTTATGATGATGGTTGATAAAAATTTACGCTTTATTTTGAAAATGCCGATTTTTGCACTTTTAAAAAAGAGCATCGCTCAACACCTAATTTTTAAAAATAAAACTTCACTCAACACCAAATTCCACACAGCTCAACACTCAAAATTCACTCATAAATTTCATTATAAAAGCGTTTGAAGCGTTTGTGAAAGAAAAAATACTCACTAGGGTGAAATTTGATGATTTCTTCGCAGCATTTGGCTTGATACGCGCTTAATTCTTCCTTGCTGTGCGTGCTTGCGTCCATAGGCTCAAAGCAACGCACGGCGTATTTGTCCCCTTTTTGATACACAAAGGCTGGCAACAAAAGCGCGCTCACTTTTTTAGCAATCACACTCGCACCAGCGTTCCAATTTACCTTTTTGCCAAAAAACTCCACAACCACACTTTCACTATCTGCGGCATCTTGGTCGGGCAAGATACCCAGAGTGCGCCCTTTTTTGATAGCCAAAAGCATTTTTTTAGCCCCACCTACCTTGTCGATAAGCTCGACATCAAAGTTTTTAGTGCGGTTTTTGATGAGCAAATCATTCATCAAAGCACTATCAAGCGTCCTTGTAACGACAGAAATAGCCCCAAAATAGCTCGCATAAATGAAAGGTATCAGCTCCCAGCAGCTAAAATGCGCCGTGATGAAAACTATGGTGCGTTTTGACTCAAATGCTTTTTGTAAAATGTCCATTTCATCAATGCTTACAAGCTCTTTTATCTCTTCTTTCGTGGCGTTTTGTCGTTTTAAAAACTCAAAGCCAAATTTAGCGAAATTTTCATAAATTTCTTTTGTGATTTGAGTGATTTCTAACTCGCTTTTTTGCGGAAAACAAAGGCGCAAATTTGCCTTGATGATTTTGCGGTGCTTTGAATTTACAAGATATGCAAAGCGAGCAATGCCCTTTGAAAGTGCTTTTAAGGCTGCATTTGGCAAAATGAAAACAAAAAATTTTAAGCAAAAATACAAAAAAAGATAAGCTAAATCAACCACCTTCATTTCAAAAGTCCCTCACAAAGTGTGAAAATCTCTTTTTCGTCTATGTTTTGTATGCAAAAATCATTCTTATCTATGTGCTTGGTGTCGGCTATAAATTTGCCACTATCTACGACTTTGTTTATGGGCGTTTGATAAGCATTGCGGTAGCTTGGAGTCGCGCCAAATATCGTTATGGAGGGCTTGTTCATCGCAAAGGCTAAATGCGTAGGACCGCTGTCATTGCCTATAACCAGCGCACAAAGCTGAGTGAGTGCTGCAAGCTCTTTTAAATTCAGCTTTGGCAAAAGGCTGATTTGCTTTGAACCCACATCAGCAAGGATAAATTGAGTGTTTTTCTTTTCTTTTGCATTTCCCCAGCACAGCCAAATTTGTGCCTTTTTATACCGCGCTAAAATCATTTGACAAAGTATGGCAAAGCGTTCTTTGGGGTAGTTTTTATTTTCCGCACTTGAACCTGTGTGAATGAGTATATTTTGCCTTGTATCATCAAAATTTATTTTTTCTACAAGTGCCTTTTTTACGCGCTCATCAGCCACAAAACAAGGCTCTTTGCCTAAAATTTCATCTTTTCCAAAATCTTTTTCCAGCGCAAAGCCCGTTAAAACGACATTTCGCAAGATGATATTTTCGCTGTATTTCATAGCCTTTTTGTGCCTATAAAAAAGGCTTGCAAGGCTTTCTTTAAGGCTGTTTTTATCAAAACCAAAGGTGTTTGCACCTACCATTTTAGCAATCACGGCTGATTTTAAAAGCCCTTGCAAATCAACAACTATGTCGTAGTGGTTTTTGCGCACTTTTAGCACGGTTTTTAGCACCGCAAAAACCTTTCTGTCCTTTAAAGGCAGGGCGTAAAGCTTGTTGATGAGTGGGTGTTTTTCTAAAATGCCCTTAAATCTCTCATCGACAAACCAATCTATGCTTGAATTTGGGTGCGTTTGCTTGATGAGTTGCAAAACTATGCTTGATTGTATAATGTCCCCGAGTGCTGAAAGTCGAATAATGGCAATTTTCATTTGCAAACTTTATAAGAAATTTTGTGTGATTGTAGCAATTTTTCTTTAAAAAAGCGTAAATGCTTAAAATTTATACCCCACCTGCACATCAGCCTTAAAGCCCTTATACGCCTTGCTATCCACAAAGCCGCTAAGCCCATATCGCAGGTAAATGCCACTTTTAAAGCTCTCCAAGCCCGCCAGATACAGCTGATACGAAAAGCTCGGCTCATTCATCTCATAAGCGACAAATTTTTGCGCCCCCGTAAGGCTCATCAGCCTTTCTTTTTGGCTGTGATAAATGTCGCGCTCAGCCACAAAAGAAGCTGAGTAAAAGCCGCTCTCCCTTTGCCACAGCCACTCCACGCCCACGCCCAAATCCACGCTTATGTCATCGTCCGCCTTTTGCTTGTAAGTCGCGGTGCTAAACTCATCAAAATGCCTTAAATTCACGCGCCCCAGCACGATAGGCTTTATGCTTTGCGGTAAAAAGGCAGTTTGCACCTTATACACACTCTCAAAAAACCCATAAAAGCTCTTATAAGAGCCATTTTCGCTCTCAAAGCCCTTGTCGCCGTTTAGCAAAGAAAAACTCAGCTCATTTTGTAGCTCGCCTTGCCTAAAAAGCGCATCGCTGTAAAGTGCCAGCGTGTAAATTTTGGGGTTTAGGCTTGTTTCGTCTGATGAAAGTTGCGTATTTGTCAGGCTTGCCAAAATGCCAAGCAAAAACTCATCGCCGAAAAGTTTTCTGTCATACCCTATACTCACGCTTTGAAGGCTGAATTTGTCGCTACCATTGCCAAAAAAACTCGCGCTAGCACCGCTCCAAACGCGGTTTTGTCGCTCATTTTCGTCCAGATATAGCAGAGTCGGCACTATGTCGCTTTTTTGCGCGGGGTTTGTGATTTTTGCCAGCGCAAATTTAGCCGTTGTGAAGCGGTTTTGCTGAATTCGCGCGTTGATTTCTTGCTTTTGAAGCAGCGGCAGGGTTTTGAGCGCGGCACTATCGGCATTTGCTATGGTTTTAAGGCTTGTGTCGATTTGAGCTAGCCTTTGATTTAAGGCTGTGTAATCGCTCATATTTACGGCTTTGTCAATGCTTGCATCATTTTTATTGTGCTGTAACAAAATTTCAAGCAAGGGCGAGTGGGCGGGGTTTATGTGTGGGTTTAGCTTGCCAAAATTGCGCGGATTTTCACGCACAAACTGCACGAAAAAGGCGTTTTTGTCTTTATCCAGCCTGCCTGTGGCGAAAAAGTCCGTCCCACTGCCTGCGAACTTGAAAGTGATATTGTTAAAATTGTTATCATAAAGCAAATTTTGCGCTGTGAAAATCGTGTAATCCTTGTCAAAAAGCAATTTTTCTTTTGTAACCTTGTCGGCAAAGCTAATGTCGAGCTTTGCGCCATCTTTTAGCTCTAAATTTTTACTAAATTCAAGGGTAAGCAAATCTTTTTCTACATTTGGCGTGCTTGGTGCGCCTTGCGTTGTGCCTAAATTCTGCCCTACATTTTTTAGCTCAAATTTTTCATTTACGATAAGATTGCTTTGCGGAGTTGTGTTTGCGCCGTTTGCTTGTGCTTTTGTAGTGTCATAAATAAGCTTTCTAATGTGTGCTTGTGAAGTTGTATCGCTTGTTAAATTTATGCCGTTTGTGTTTAAATTCAGCTCATTTAATTGCAAGGTTGATTTTTCGTTTAAAGTAATGCTTTGCGGTAATTTTGTGTTTAAATTTTGCAAATTTGCGGTGCTTTCTTTTAATGTTAGCGTGGTAATGCTGACATTTTCGCCGATTTTCGTTTCTTTGACATTGTTGAGATTTAAATTTGTGATACTTGCCTTTGCGTTCAGTGTGGCTTTTTCGCCGTTTAAAGTAAGGGTTGTGAGCGTTGCGCTTGAATTTTCATCACTTGTTAAAGCAAACACGCCCGAAGCTGTGAGCGTTTGCGCTTTAAATTTGCTTTCATTTTTAAGCGTAAGCGTTAAATCCTTGCTCGATAAAGCATTTTTAAGCGTAAGCACGGCTTTGTCGTTTAAATTTATGGTGCTTGCACCCTTGCTTGTAAGTGATTTAGCGTTTAGCTTGCTTGCTTTGTCTAAATTTAAGTTCATTTTCTCGGTGCTGACAATGTCGCCCGTAAAAGTGCTTGAATTTGAAAGGTTTAAATTTAAATCTTGCGTTTGCAAATCGCCTGTTAGCGTGAGTTTGCCTTGATTATCCAAAGTCATAAACGCATTTTTTTCAAAGGTTATTTTATCGGCTGTAAAACTTGAATTTTGCACGATAAATTGCGCGTTTTCTTTTGAATTTGTGAAATTTGTGGTGGTAATTGTTGAGCCATTAAAGGCATAGAGATTATACTCTGTTGGGAGTTTTAAGCTTGAATTTGTGCTTGAAAGTTTGCTTAAATCAAAGGTTGAGCTATCAAAGCTCAAAGCCTGAGTTACGCTAAATGTCGAAGTATCATTAAGTTTGAATTTGCTTGCAAAATCGTTATTTGTAAAATCCTTAAAAATCAAATTCCCCACTTCTGCGGTAGAATTTGTTAAATTCATCGTGCTTGATTGTGTGAGTGTCAAATACTTTGCCTTTAAACTCGCATTGTTTGTCAGCTCTAAATTCGGCGTGAAATTGAAAAATTGCGAAGTGATTTTTGTGCCGCTAGCCGTTATAGTGCCATTATATGAGCTGTCTTTATAACTTTCATCTTTTAACTCATCGCTTGCAACGACTTGTTGATACGAAAAACCGCTACCGATGACATTTTTGCCGTCCTTGCTGTCGATAAAATGCCTTCCGCCAAAGTAAATTTGCGAAGTGTTGTCGGCGTTTATGTTCGCCTTTAAATTCGCCGCCTTTCCCACAGTGAGCGTGGTATTTGTCAAGTTAATGCCGCCGCCGATAGTGAAATTTCGGCTGTCCCAGTCGGGTTGTTTTAGGGTTGACGGCTTGCTTAAATCCATATAATCAGGCATTTTTTGGCTCGTGCCACTCTCGGCTTTTGTGATTTGCTCGCGGATTGTCCCATCGCTTATAGTCGCGTGAGTTGTAGGGTGTCCTTGCAGCACAATGTTGCCGTCTTTGGCTTTCAGCTCGCCCTTTATGTTGATATGCCCGTCAAAAATCAAGCTCGCTGTGCTATCATTCTGAGGCGACAAAGTCGCCGAAGAATCCACTAAATTAGTGTTTGTGGATTCTTCGCTACGCTCAGAATGACGATTTATCGGCGTTTTGTCGCCCTTGTAGATGAGATTTAAATTCGCAGGTGTGCCGTTTGCGCCGTTTGTGTTGTCGCCGATACTTGCGTGGATTATGGTATCGGCTTTTTTGTTCGTTTTTGCGTTGCTTTCATAGCCCAAGCCTTGAATTTCCAAATCCACAAGTGAAGTGCTTGAATTTGTGATGATAGCCTTGCTGTCGTTTGCGGCTATGGTGTTAAGCACTAGCGAGTTGCCCGCCAAATCAAACTTGCCTCCGCCCTTGCCAAAATAAAAGCCCATTTTTTCCGTGCTTTCTTGCGTGAGCGTGTAAGAAGTTGTGCTACTTGCTGAATTTGTGTCTTTTTTTGTCGCGCCTAACGCCTCAGCCTTGCCCGCTTTAAGTGCAAGTTCGCCTCGTCCGCTTGTAATGTAAATGTTTTCAAAAGCCTTTGTAGTCGTATCTAGCGTAACCTTGCCCTCGCCGATTTTCAGCGTGCCTAAATTCTCGCCTGATTTTGCTTCGTAATCGGTTTTAACGATGAGTTCGCCCTTGCCTATTTTATGCAAGGCGTCATTTTTATCATTTCGTAAAGCCCACTCAACCTTGACATTTTCGCCTATATCAAGCCCTGAACCTTTGAATAAGTAAGTTTTCCCATTTGCGTTTGTAAAAGTGTATGTTGTAGGCTTTGTGCTAGTTGCGGAGCTATCCGCTGTAAAGACAAAGCCCCCAGCGTAACCGCTTATATTTCGGTAAATGTTGGCTTGCACCTTAATCGTCCCGCCACCAC
>OIYR01000810.1_pt1 | contig 16867 bp, 15 predicted proteins | sample 1588221 | NCBI WGS metagenome assembly OIYR01 (sample SAMN03283292) | human gut metagenome | biome: human-associated habitat; material: feces | host: Homo sapiens | place: Peru | collected 2012 | reverse complement strand
AATCCTTGTTTAGTTATAAATACAAAATTCATATTAAGGAGTTCATACATGAACAGCAAAAAAATTATTCTTATCATCTTATCAGTTTTAATGGTTGCTTTTGTTTCTTGTAAAGATAAAGGCACTGACCCAACAACATTTAAAGTTTCCAATATTGCGGGAAATTGGAGTGGAGATGGCGTTAGTTTTACTATCGACAATAATAGAAATGTCAAAATGACTCTTCCTGTTGCAAAAGATTTTCAAATACCAGAGACCGACTGGAATTCTGAAAAAACAGAATATACAATAAAAGGAGATGATGTAGGACTTACAGGCGCAAGTATTACATTTAAAAGCGCAACATCTGGCACTGCCACAAGTGCTGATGGCACTACTAAAATCAAAAAACAACCATAATAACATTTTAATTTAAAACTGACAAAATTGATAAGACAAAAGGCATCGTATTTAATTTGCGGTGTCTTTTTTATTGGATTATTTTCCCTATTAAAGTATGATTTTTAATTTCCGTTATTTCGCAATCGTAAATATCGCCCATATTTAATTTTTTTTCTTTTTTCACGAGTATTAATCTGTTTTCTTTACTTCTGCATTGATAATGCATATTGTCTTTTGCAATATCGTCAATCATAATTTCCGCTTTTTTTCCGACTTGTTTATTCAATAATTCTTGAGCTAAAATTCTTTGAAAGTTAACTAATTTTGTTAATCTTTCAGAGCCTATTTTTTCGTCATATTTAACTTTTTTCTTAAAAGCAATCGAACCTTCTCTTTCGGAGTATTTATACAAATAAGCGTCTTCAAAACCAATCTCTTTTAATAAATCTAAAGTTTCATTATATTCTTCTTCGGTTTCGTCAGCATAACCTACAATTATATCGGTTGAAATTGGAAAGTCTTCCGCGTATTCTCTTAAATACGAAATTTTTTTAATATATTCTTCTTTGTCATATTTTCTATTCATTAATTTTAATATTCTGTTTGAACCGCTTTGAAAAGGCAAATGTATATGTTTTCCTACGCTTTTTAAATTCCATATTGCGTCAGCTAAATCTTTATCAAAATCTTTTGGATGCGAAGTTAAAAATCTAATCCAAACTTTATTATCTAAAACCGTTTTATCGATTAAATAAAGTAAATCTGTAAAAGAAATTTCATTTTCTATATCTAATCCGTAAGAGTTGACATTTTGTCCAAGTAAAGTTATTTCTTTAGCTCCGTCTTCTATCAATCTTTTAATTTCTTCTATTATTTCGCTTGATTTTCTACTTACCATTTTTCCTCTTGTGTGAGGAACTATACAATATGAACACCAATTATTGCATCCATGCGATATCGGTAAAAACGCTTTATGCGGTTTATCTTTATCGACATAAGATTTATTAAAAATATAATTATCGTTAAATTTTTTTATAAACGCTTCTTCGTCTTTCATATAATCTAAAATATTTATTTCGTTATAAACATCAAATATTTTATCCGCTCCAAGATTTTTTAAAGTGTCTCTTGAAGTTTGAGCCATGCATCCCATAATTATTAATTTCATCTCTCTTTTATTTTTTTTTCTATGAGCGTTGAAAAGTTTAACTCTTGAAAAAACTCTCTCTTCGGCATGCGCTCTCACGCTGCAAGTATTTATTATAATATTATCCGCATTCTCATAATTTTCAGTTTGAATAAATCCCTCCTGCATTAAAGAATTAATTAAACTGTTAGAATCGGCTTTATTCATTTGACAACCGTAATTTTCTAAATAAAAATTTTTCATAATTATTTTATTTCTTTATAAATTTTGATTTTATATCTTCAATTAAAATTTCGGGAACTAATCCTTCAATCGGACCGTTAAATTTAAGAATTTCTTTTATCAAAGAAGAACTTATATGAGTATAATTTTCTGAAGTATTCAAAAATATCGTATCCATTTCGGGATATAATAATTTATTCATTCTTGACATTTTTAATTCATAATATAAATCTTCGCTATCTCTTATTCCTCTTGCCAAAACTTTAATTTGATTATTCTTCATATATTCCGTAACAAGTCCCGATATTGCGACAATTTCTATAGAATCTTTATTTCCAATGACTTTTTCTATCATTTTTTTTCGCTCTTCCAAAGTAAAAATAGGCGATTTCTCCAAATTAACCGCTATAGAAATATAAACTTTTTCAAAAATATTTGCCAAACGATAAAGCACATCCAAATGCCCTAAAGAAAAAGGGTCGAAAGTTCCAGGAAATATTACTTTACTATTTTTCATGCCATTATTATATATGCAATAAATATAATATCAATATAAAAAATAGAAATATCTTAATTAAAGAATATATTTAACTGCAAAGCAAAAGCCCAAATAAAAAATACGCTTAATTGATAGTTTAATTATTATAATATAATTTAGCGTTAATTAATTCGGGCTTTCTGCTTAATTAAAAAATTTATAGTCTAATTTGTTTTATTGCAATTTTCTATTCCAAAACGACTATAGCGTTAGGCTCTTTTATTCTTGGTAAAACTGTTTCCATTATTCTAAAGCTATGATTTAAATCTTTCTGTTCCAAATAAGCCGTTGCCATATCTATTCCGATAGCCAAATCTATATATTGAGGTTCGGCGCAAATTACGGCTGCTTTTTTATCTTTAATAACCGAAACATTGAATAAATTTCCAATCATACTTGAAATTCTTTGAGCTTCCGTCATTCCCGTTCCTTGCTGAATTCTTTGCAAATCGAAATATAAACCTCTGCTTAAACATAAGGTTATTTTTCCTACAATGCCTTTTTCTGTAATCAGATTAATAGCTTTAACTATATCTTTATAAGGATTTTCTCCAACTCCCCAATCGCTTAATTTTAATTTTTGACTTCCTTTAGCGTTTAATATTCCTTCAACGCCTAAAAATTCGTTTCCATAAAATATTAGATTGTCTTCTATATTTGCCAAATTTTGAGCGGCGGAAGATACTACCGATAAATCTAAAGGCAATTTATTTTTTTCATTATTTTCAATATCTCTCCATAAAAGAGTAAAATCCTCGTATAATTGAGGAAGTTCTACAGATTTTCTGCCCGAAGTTTTAACTATTCCGTTTTCAAATACTTCTTCTCTATTATTTTTATCGTATTGAACGCTTATAGTTCCCGAGCCTAAAGGTCCGTAAATATTTAAAAATCTTCTTCCGATTAAAGTTTTGCTTGCCGTTTCTATAACGGTTTTATCAATATTTTTCCAAAAATCATTTTCAAAAGGCGAACTTTCTCTTGCCAAATAATCCATAAATGCCTCCTTATTTATTTTTTAAGCTTCCAACAGTAAGCCCCGATAATTCGGGTTCTTTTATTCCAAGCTCTTCCATTAACTCTTTAACTTCCAATTCTCCCGATTCAAAATGTTCCGCTTCTTTAGGGTCCAAATGTCTCAAAAGAGCCATTAACTCTCCAACATGCGCTTTTTCTTCGTCTCTTATATCGCTTAAAACCGCTTTTGCAACTGCATCGTCTGTAGCCATAACATGAGCGTCATATAAATAAATCGCTTCCAACTCTCCCGCTATATCTAATCTTATAGCCTGAATCAACTCTTCCTTACTTACCTTTCTTTGAACATTAGCGTTAAAAGGATTTGCAAAACTTGGCATATATACCTCCAAAGTAAATAGTTTGTTATAATAATATTACCTTACTATATAAATTGAATAAAGTCAATATAAAGGTTTTAGAATTTTAATTAAAAAATATACTTGCATAACTTTAAACTTTAATATATTATAGATTTTTATGATATTTTTTATAAACTCATGCTTTTCGGAGAAAATATGCTAAAAAAATTTATTTCAAATATAATTGAAAAATCGCTTGATAATTATTTAAAAAATTTAAATATCAATATTGAAAATAATAATATAGAAATCGGTTATTCGGCTGATGATAAATTCGGCGATTATGCAAGTCCTATAGGAATGAGACTTGCAAAAATATTAAAAAAAAATCCAATGGAAATTGCGGAAGGAATTATAAACAATATAGAAAATAATAAATATTTCGATAAAATCGAAGTTGCAAAACCAGGTTTTATAAATATGACTTTGTCGAAAGAATTTATAAACGAAAAAATTAACGATTTATTAAAAGACGAAAATTACGGAAAAAATATTATTAATAAAAACGAAAAAAAGAAAATTTTAATAGAATATATAAGCGCAAATCCGACTGGTCCTCTTCATATCGGGCATGGAAGATGGGCGGCGATTGGAAGCGCGTTATCAAATATGCTTAAATTCGTAGGGCATGAAGTTTATCAGGAATTTTATGTTAATGATGCAGGCGAGCAGATAGAAAAATTAAATCAAAGCGTTCAAGCGGTTAAGGAAGGCAAAGAGATACCAGAAGACGGTTATCATGGCGATTATATAAAAGATATTGCAAAACAAAATGGAATTCCTAAAGATATAATTTTAGAAAGTCAGAAAAAACTTTTGAAAAGATTCGGCGTAGAAATGGATAATTACGCTTTGGAGTCTAAAATTAGAGAAAACGGAGAGCTTGAAAAAACGATTGATTTTTTGGATAAAGAAGGACTTTTATTTGAAGAAGATAACGCGGTTTGGTTTAGAAGCGTAAAATTCGGAGACGATAAAGACAGAGTAATTAAAAAAAGCAACGGATTATATACTTACTTTGCTCCCGATATTGCATATCATAAAAATAAAATCGACAGAGGATATAAATATTTAATAGACATTTTGGGCGCTGACCATCATGGATATGTTCCGAGAATTACGGCGGCGGTTCGGGCGGTTTCGGGCGATACGGCGACTTTAAAAGTAATATTGGGACAAATGGTTAGATTATATAGAGGAGATGAGCTTATAAGAATGAGCAAGAGAACGGGAGATATGATAAGTTTGGAAGAGATTATTGACGAGATTGGAGTAGATTCTACAAGATATTTTTTACTTATGCGTTCTTATTCGAGTTCGCTTGATTTTGATTTGGAACTTGCAAAAAAGAAAGATAATGATAATCCCGTTTATTATGTTCAATATGCTTACGCGAGAATTTGCAATATATTTTTCAAACTTGAAGAAAAGAATTTAAGCTATGATGAAAATAAATCTTTCGATATAAATAATATTTCAAACGAAAGCTCTTTAAAACTTGCGAAAATTATTTTAAGACTTCCCGATGAAATTTACGAATCTTCAAAATCTTTGGAAGTTTACGCTTTGCTTAATTATACTTACGAAATTGCAAGCGCATTGCATAAATTTTATTACGACAATATAGTTTTAGAAGAAAACGAATCGATTAGGCAGGAAAGATTAACTTTAGTAAAAGCTGTAAAAAAAATTTTAGGAATATGTTTTGATATTATAGGAATTTCTAAAGTTGAAAGAATGTGGTAATATTTTATTAATAAAAAATCCGCCTCATCGTATAAGACATAAATGCGCCTGACTATTTTGTCAGGTGGGCTACTCTGAAACATGACCTTGATTTCTCAAAACCGCAAGCGGCGAGCCTATCATTAATATTTCGCTCTGTATCCCTAACGCGTTAATTTATACTGGCGCAAAAATGTCGTCTATTCGCGTATGAGGCAGAATAATTAAACTATAAATTTAATTTTATTATTTGTCAATACTTTTACAATTTTATATTTTAAGATTATTTGACAAATTCTTTTTTAAAATATATCTTTATTATAATTTATATATTTCAAGGAATAATTATGATAAAATATTTTATAGCTATATTTTTAATATTAAGCTTTTCTTTATTCTCTCAAAATACAAATGAAATAAATACGAATAATAATACAAACTCGGGAAAATACGGAGTTTTAAGCGCGTCTTTGGAATTAGTCGCTTACGGAAGAATGAGCGATTTAATAGAACAAACGGGAAACGAAGATACTTTAGGAGTTTTACTTTATGGAGATTTAAGTTATATCAAAGAATATAAATACGCATCAATCGGGGCAGATATTAAAGCAAGGTTTTACGAACCGTTATCTCATAAAGCGAGATTCTACAAAGATATGTCCCCCCCCCTATTCGACTTTACAAAATTAAATTTATTCGTAAATTTTAAGTATGTGGGAATAAGAGTTGGAGTTTTAGAATCATATACTAAAAATATTCCTATGACTTCTTATTTTCCAACTTTATTTTATTATCATACGGTAAGCGCTAATAAGGCTACAGTTCTTTCTGGACCAAGAGATTTGCCTATAGGATACGACACTCAATTTATTCCAAGATACGATACGGGAATAATGTTAGAATCAAGTTTTTACGGAGTGTTTATTGGAGTTGGAATGGTTAACGGCGAAGAAGGACTCGATGCAAACTCTTCAAAAGGTTTAATGGCAAAAATTTCTTATAGCAATGATTATATCAATACGGGAGTCGCTGGAACAGTAAGCGAATTAGGTTCGATACCGATAAAAGAATACGGCGATAGCATTAACGCTTTTTTATATTTTAGAAACGGCAAAAATGGAAGATTTACTATTGGAATTGAAGGATTTTGGTTTAGGCATGGAATAAGAGCAAATAATCAATACTCGCCTTCTAGTTCAAACTCAAATGAACATCATTATAATAGCGGATATTATACGGATTTTTCAATTCAAACATTCGCAGCTAAAAAACCTTTTTATGCAATGAGCGGATTTATATTTTTTGAAGTTCGCAGATTATGGAAATTCGATATAACCGCGCATTTTGGAATTCATGATAATAATATATATTCAAATTCTGAAGATATTTATCAATTAAAATACAGAGCTTTTTTGAAAATTACTTTTAATATAACGGACGATTTTAAAATAATGCTTTCCGATACTTTTACTTACGACCCTGTTTATAAAAATAATTATCAATATTACGAATTGGAAGATAGGCGTCAAGTCGGCGTAATATCTTATAACGATAAAGGCGGAAAACATTATACCGTTGATAACGATTTTTATTTGGGAATGAGTTTTAAATTTGGCGGCGTTTGGGGAAAATAATAAATTAAAATTGAAATATAATTATTGACAAAAAATATAATTAATATTATAATATAGAATAACTTTAACGGGATGTAGCGTAATTGGTTAGCGTACCTGCTTTGGGAGCAGGGGGTTGTGAGTTCGAGTCTCACCATCCCGAATGCGCTAGTAGCTCAATTGGATAGAGCAACAGCCTTCTAAGCTGTGGGTTACAGGTTCGATTCCTGTCTGGCGCGAGTTATTTTCTTCGGTTTAATATATGGCGAATGTAGCTCAGTTGGTTAGAGCGCCAGATTGTGGATCTGGATGCCGCGGGTTCAAGTCCCGTCTTTCGCCCATTATCTTAAATATTCTTTTATAAAAATTATAAATTGCGTCTGTGGCTCAATTGGATAGAGCATCGGACTTCGGTTCCGATGGTTGGAGGTTCGAGTCCTCTCAGACGCGAATTCAAATTATTATAAAGATACGATAATTTATATAAAATTTTATTCCGATAATTAATTGATTATTTTTATATTTATTTTATAATATCACTAAATAGGTATAAATAAATGAAAAGCGCAAATGTAAAGAAAATCAATTTCGCCATACTTATATTGTTCCCAGTAATAATGCTCATATTTTTAGTAATATGCAATCTCTATAGCATAAATTTAAATAATAATATAACTAAAGAACTTAACTCTTTTACAAATTCTCTATCTTCAAATATTGAAGGCAAATATTTTGAAATGATTTCTTTGTATTTTGGAGAACAATTAAAAAATTACGAAAAAGCCGAAGAGATTACAAATTTGGCAAAAGAGCAAATTAGACTAGGAATAAATCCGAATTTCAGCACGCTTAAATTTTCCATAAATAGATTAATTGGAAATAGTTTATTGAGAGTCACTTATGTCGCTTTATTTCTTTTAATTTTAATGTTCGCTTTAATATTATTTCTAAATTATACGAATAATAGTTTAAATACTAATCCCGTCCCTATTTCAAATGATGCTCCTATAGATAACGATATAAATAAAAATGAAATTATAATAGAAGAAAATAATAAAAAGAGAGAAAGAGAAAATAAAAATTTAGTTGTTGCTAATTCTAGCATATTAAAAAAACAGGAAGAGAAAAAACTTGAAGAAATAGAAAGTATGTATCGAGATTTGGTAATCGCTATAAAAAATTCTAACGATGAAAAAGCTTTAGAAATATTAGAAAATATTTTTAGCATAGACGAAAAAAATTATTTGGCTTTAAATGGAGCGGGAATATTATATACGAGAATGTATAGCAAAAATAATAAGAGTCTATATTTTAGAAAGGCTGATAAATATTACGAATCGGCTATATCGATTTACGACAATAAAGATATTTTGAATAATAAAGCCGTTTTGTATTCTACAAGATACGGAATAGATAAATCGGATTACGATTATAATACGGCTTTAACAATATTTGACAATATGATTTATTCAAGCAATAATTCCGACTTTATTTTATTAAATAATAGAGCGACTATTTATTTGGCAAAATATAATATAACGGGAAATAATGAATTATTTGAAAATGCATTAAAAGATTATGAGGAAATAATAAAATTAGACAATCGAAATGTTTACGCTTTAAATAATAGAAGTTCTTTGTATTTTAATAAATATAAAAAAACTAACGATAACGAATATTTTGAAAAGTCAATACAAGATTGTAGTTCGGCTTTCAAGATAGACGCAAACGAAGCTTTAAAAAATGACGAAGGTCCTATATATATATATAAATATTAATATAAACCGTATTTTTCTATCAAATCATAAATGGCATTTTCATCATCTTTAATTCTATTATAAATTATAAGTTCAGGACGATATTCAAAATGAATCGTGTCGTAATTATTCCATTTTCCGCCCCAAATAAATCCATGCTTTTCAAAAATTTTAATAACATCTTCGGGAGGATGCCATCTATCTTCATAAGGAACTGCATACCAATTTTTATTATTAACTCTTGTCCAAGCCCAATATATTTGTTTTCCGCCGTTTCTTCTTGGCAAAGTGTCAAAAGCCGCTCCATAACTATGATAACTTTTACTTGAACTTTTTGAAATCATTTTCCATACATAACCGCTTACGGTTTTTAAAGACGATAAAAATTTTTTCACTTCTTCGTTGGTTTGAGCTACGGCGAATACTTCGGCATTTGCATTTGATAAAGGTTTTTGAATAAATTCATGAACCTGCGTTCTATAACCTAATACGCTCATAGTCATAATATTATTAAATATGTTTCTTGAAGTGTTTCCATCGTATAAAGTATTTAAAAATTCATCGTTAATAGTTCTTCTGCTGTTAATTCTTCTTTTAAATGAATCTTCAAACTCTCTCGTCATCTCTTCGCTTGCTTCGGGCAATTTTGGAAGTCCGTCTAAAGAATAGGAATAAAATCCGAAATTGATATATTCGTCTCTATTTGGCATATCTTCGTCTTTTAATAATTTTCCATCCGCCCAATTAAACCAAGTATTATCTAAATAAAAACCCAATTCTCTATTTTTTATTGTAGGAACGGAAATTCTATTTGAATAACTTAAATGCAAAGAAATTAATTCTATAGCTCCAGGACGAATTATAATATTATTTCTTATTCTTTTTTTCTCTTCTTTTAATTCTTTTTCTTTTGCCGATACTTTTATTTTTGAAGAAATATTAACCGTATAATTCATATATACTATTAAGATTGATAATATAGATAAAATTGTTATTGCAATTACCGAAGCGAATATTGTTAACCTCTTTGAAGTGAATTTTATTATAAAACTTAAAAAAGCAAATACTAAAAGAATCGCTATAATTATTAAAATATATTTTAAAATAGCCATACAAAACTTTAAAATTCAAATCTAAAAGACTTTGGGCGATGACGGGATTGAACCGCCGACCTAGTGCTTGTAAGGCACCCGCTCTCCCAGCTGAGCTAATCGCCCTCGTTTTCTGAAACGATTTAAATATATTAACACAATAATAAAAAAAGTCAATACTTAAATCAAGCGTTTTTTATTAATTTTTTATCTTTTTAGTAATCAATAATATTATAAAATAAATCGGTAAAAAATCAATTTACTTTAAACTTATATTTATTTGAGTTTTTATGCATAAATATTATTTTATAATTATAAAAACTTTTTGACAATTTTTTATATTAAACTATAATTAAATAATAATTAATCGTTAATTTTAATTTTTTAGAGGTTTTTATGTTGCAATATGCCGTTATAGGAGTTGGCACATTAGGTAAAGCTTTAATAAATAGACTTATGGGCAAACCTTCAGTTGAAGTTTTGGCGATAGATAGCGATATTAACGAAATTGAAGCTATAAAAAATAATGTCACTCAAGCTATAAGATTGGATTCCACTCAAAAAGAAGCCTTGGAATCTATAGAGATAAATAAATTTGACGCTGTTATAGTCACTATTGGCGAAGATATGATGACAAGCATTTTAACATCTCTTATATTAAAAGAATTAAATGTAAAAAATATAATCGCTCGATATTCTGATGAAAAACATAAAGCGATATTAAGTATGATTGGAGTCACTCATTTGGTTAGCCCTGAAGAATCAATGGGAATTCATATAGCCGAACAGCTTGAAGTTGGCGACTCTTTACTTTTATACGATTTAACAGAATATCATTCAATCGTAGAATTTCCCGTTCATTCGGGGCTTTCGGGAAAAAATTTAAAAGAATTGGATTTAAGAAAAAAATATAAAATAAATGTCGTGGCAATTAAAAAAGAAGCGATAAGCATTTTAGGAGAGAAAAAAATAACGGTTGATTGCACTCCCGACCCTGACGAATCTTTAATCGAAGGCGATATTTTAGTAATTGCAGGACATGACAAAGATATTGAAAAATTAAATAAAAGGATGTCCGAATAATTTATGAATAATTATTTTGCAAAATTATTGATAGCGGTTGGAATAATTGCCGTTATTGTAGGCGTATTGATGCTTTTAAATATAAAAATTCCTTTTGGAAAATTGCCAGGCGATATCGTAATTAAAAAAGAAAATTTTACTTTTACCTTTCCAATAGTCACATGCATAATAGCGAGCATTGTTTTATCTTTTGTAATGTGGATTATATCTAAATTTTAATTCTTTATTAATCTTATTTTTACTATTAGAAAATTAAAAGCAATAATATTTAAATATTAATATTATCATCAGAATTATACATTACATCAATATTTTTTATAAATTTATTACAGTGGTTATACAAGTCTTTCTGCTTATATTTTTTGCCATGAAATTCTGCTCGCATATATTCGCAATTTTTTAGATTTTCTACATTAGCGCTATATAGAATTTCGTATTCTGCACCTTCACAATCGATTTTTAATAATTTGCATTTTGAAATATTATTATTGGCAAATATGTCGTCAAAGGTTATAGATTTTATACTTATATCATTATTTAAAACTATACCGTTAGAATAATTATCGTATATATTACTTGCTCCGCTATTATAAAAAGGCGAAGTTAAAATTACATCTCTTCTATCTTTCGTTATAGCCAAATTAAAAACTTTTATTATATCTTTATTTATATTATTTAATTCTATATTCTTTAGAAAATTTTCGTAATTTTGTTTAACGGGTTCAAACGCGTATATTTTTAGAAAAGGATATTTTTTAGCAAGATATATAGAAACCGTTCCAATATTTCCGCCTATATCTATAACTACATCGCCATCTTTAAAATCTATAGAATCAAAATTATAGTCGTCTATTTCATTGGGCATATATTCAGTCACGACTGAAAATATAAAATCATAAAATTTAAAATCTATTCCGCCTAATTTACATGAATATAAATAGCTTTCATTAGAATATTTTTTTATTATAAATTTATTGATATCCTTCAATGAATTATTAATATTGATTATAGAATATAAAACTTCTCTAACGCTATCTCTTAATTTTCTAAATGGTATCCACCATACAATATTGTTTATAGTTTTTTCAGTCATTTTTTACTCCTTACGATTAGGTTAATATAATAAAATTTTATAGAATATTTATATAATAAATTTTTGAGTAAAACGCCAAAAGAAAGCGTATTATATATAATTGTTGCAAAGAAAAAATTTTTTAAAATAAAGTTAAATGAGATGAGATGAGATGAGATGAGATGAGATGAGATGAGATGAGATGAGATGAGAATTTCTCAAGAGTTTTTATTATATTTATAATATCTATCATTATAATTTATTTTACAATATTTTATATTTTTTGTCAAGCAATAATTATTAAATATTTTTATTCTTCTTTATAAGAATATTCGCAATTTTGATAATTTATACAATTTTCGCATTGCTCTTTGCCCGAAACGGCGATTAATTTATCTTCAAAAATATTTTTAAATATTCTCTCAAAATAATCGTTCAAATTAAAATCTCCGTCTTTATAACCGCAAATTGTTAAAAGAATATCTTTATTGTCAAATATAATATAATCTTCTTTATTTACAATATCCGCTTCTTTATAAATTGCAAATACAACTTCGCATTTTTCAACCAATTCGTCTATATTGAAATTATCGCTTTTATTAGGTTTTATTATATATTCGTCTATCGCGTATTTCAAATATAAAATCGGTTGTAAATACGCGTTTATAATTTCTTCCGTAGTCAATTTCGATAAATATTTTTTTAATTCTTTCGGATAAATATTTGCCTTATAATCGACTATTCTTATTCCGTTTATTTTATTATCGTTTGAATAACTAAAATCTATTCTGTCGATTCTTCCGCTTATCTTTATATTATGATTATTGTAAGAGTATACTTTAGACTCGTTTATTTTTTCTTCAAAATTATTCGGAATATAATCGCTATTTTTGGATAAATCAATTTCGTATTTTATAAAAGAATTCATAACATTATTAATTTCTTCAATCATAACTTCTTTATCGGCTTCGTTATAAATTTTAATTTCTTTTTTGTTAAAATATTCTTCTATAATTTCGCTTGCAATATTTTTATAAGAATTAAATTTATCTTCTTTCAATTTGCAATTATTATTAAATTTTTCTTTTATTTTATTGTAAAAATTTTCAAAAATCTTATGGTAAATTGTTCCTTTATCCATTCTATTTATTCCCATAATTAAAGAATCTATAGAATCCCTTTCAAATAATCTATTATAAATATATTTTATCGGACATTCCATTATCTCTTTTATTTTGCTTACAGAAATTATATTTGATAAATCTTCTTTCAATATTGAAATAAAATTTTGAGGATTTGTATAAACGCTTTCTTCTTTTTTATTATAAACTAAATTAACTATATTTTTAATATTTTTATCAAAACTAATATCTTTTGGATATTCGTAATTTTCTTTATAAAAAAACAGACTCATTATATTTTCTTTTTCAGAATGAATATTATTTCCTTTAGGAATATAATTTTCTCTAAATATTAAACCGTTTTCTTTTAAAGTGTCGAATTTAAAATCTTCATTTCCAAGTTCTAAAAATAAATCTTCTATATAGAAAAAAGGAATTTCCAAATTTCCGTCTTTATCTTTTAATCTGAAAGAAAAATAAACTATTCCGTTATCGTAGCATGAAGAAATAATATTTAAAAATAACGCGTAAGAAATATCGCTTAATAAATTTTGAGAGCTTAAAACATATTTTTTATATTTATTATTTATAGATTCTCTTACTTTATTGCTTATAAAAAATGTGTCGGGTTTTCTATTTATAAAATCGTTATTCGCACCAAGTATAAATAAATATTTTGCTTTTAGTCCTCTTGCATCATATAAATTGCTTATAGTTAAAGAAATTTCTTTATTATTGTCGCCTCTTAAATATTCGTCTTTTATTAAAATATTTAAAGCTTCATGAAAATCCATAGGCGAAATTTTATTTTTAGAATTATCATTAGCCGTAAGTTTTAAAACAATTTCTACAAAAGACGCCAAAGAATCGTTATCCCTGTAAAAAATTTCATCTTTTTTTATATAAACAGAATTATAATATTTTTCTTCTTCTATATTTTCTTCAAATATCAAATCGATTTTTAAAAATTTTAATATTTCAATATAAGCCGAACCTATTTTAGAATAAGTATCCGAAGACATAAGTTTTTTTAATAATTCTATTAATTTTATTATTGAATTTGAAAATTCTTTATGTTCTTTATTATTTTCAATATTATATAAAAAATCGCTTAAAGGCATTTTTTTAAATATTCTAAAATCTTTTGAATATAATAATTCTCTTATATTATAAGGATTTATTCCGTCTATATTTGTTAAATAAGGCGAAGATAATAATTTAATTAAAGCGTCCGTATCGATTTCCATCTCTCTGTTCAAAATAAAAAATATAGAAGTCAAAACGGGAATAAGAGGCATTCTCCAAATAAAATTTCCTCTTCTTTGATTAAATTTTATATTGCATTCTTTCAATCTTCTTGCTACAGCTTCTCTATATTTTTGAGTGTCGGAAAATATTAAAGCTATTTCGCTTAAAGGAATACCAAAATTTTTAAGTTTTATAACTTCGTCAATTACCGTGTCGATTTCTTGCTTTATGCCGAATCCCGCTATTAATTTTATCTGCTCTTTATATTTATTTAATTTTTCTTTATCGTTTTTATTAATTAAAATCTTTGCAAAATTTTGAATGTCGGAATTTTTTAAATTATCGATTCCTTGATAGAATTCTTTATAATTAGGAAATAAATTTTTAATATCGTAAGGCATAAACGCTTTTATATTTATATTATAATTTTTTTTAATCGCTTCCAAAAATATAGAGTACCTTAATGGAACGCTTTCAAAATTATAAATTTCTATTTCCTCATATTCTTTGAAATCTTTTATTTCTTTTTTATTTATCGCGTTTATAAATAATTCAAAAATATCGTATTCGTCTAATAATTTTTTCGTTTCGTTATTTGATTTATAAATGGAAATTATTTTTTTTATATCATCCAAAAAATCCAAATCTTCGTTTTCCTTGCCGATTATGATTTTTGCAAAAATCGTCTCCTCGATAAAATTATAAATATGAGATGCGAGTTCGTAATTTTTATTTTGTTTTGATATTATTGAATCTTTATTTTTATTTGTAAATTCAATTAAAGCTTCGTATATATTAATTATCGCAGTCGATTCTTCCAAACGAGAAACATTATTTTTTATAGAAAAGTTTTTAAAAAATTTATCGATTGTCGTTCTATAGAATTCAAATAAAGTTTTGTAATTTGTTATATCGAGAGAATAATAATTATATTGGCTATATAAATAATAGTCTCTTGATTTTGGGTTTGGAAATAAAATTAATTTAGACATTTTTATTTTTACTATTTATTATTTTTAATATTATGCCATATTCATATCTGTCTAATACTAAAACTCTTTTTTCTTCTTTCATCTTAACCTACCTCTCTTGCACTTTGGTACTTCTATTTTTTTCAGAATTAAACCCCTTTTCAAACCTTTCTTGTATTCTATCATTTATAGAATTATAGGCTAATCTTATTGTGTCCAATTCTTTTCTTATATCTGTACCATTATCTTTAAATTGAAGTTCACTTGGTAGATCTGTAAAATCATAGTTTGAAACATCTATATTATATTTTTTACATAGCATATATGAAATACATTTACATTTAAAATCTTTGTAATGATTTTCTTCATCTGCTCTTAATTCAATGTTTGCAAGTTCATTGCCAAGTGCTTGAAATCTATCTGTTTTTTCCATACCCCTACATATATATAATTTATTTGTTTCACTATCGTATTTTATACCAATGCTGTCATCTAGTAATTTATTTACTACTTCTTTTTCTGCTTTACAATCATATAAATAACCTGCAAGTAATTCTTCTTCTGTGTGTGTATCTTTATAGTCTGGTATATTTGAATCTGTTTGTGATATATCAAATACATCTTTTGGGTTGAAATATCTTCTACCATTTTTTTCTTCTGGTTCTAATATTGTAAATGGCTCATTATATGCTTTTACATTAACATTTAATTCTTTCCAAGACTTTTTATCTTTAAACTGCATAGCATTTGGCTTATCTGTTAATATAATAAGGCAGTTTCCAACAGAGTTTCTATTGAATCTGCTTTGAATATCTAAATATTTTTGAAACATTTCGCCATTAGTTTTTACTACAATAGACATTTTTTCCATCTTTGAAAATGCCTGTTGCCTTTTTCTTGACTGTTCTTCTTTCCATTTTGTATTTGTATTGTTTTTATATGAATTACTACTTTGCTTTTTTCCCATAATATCATTAACTAACTCGTCCATCTTACTACCTCTCTTTCCTTTTTAGCTTTTTTCTTTTTGGTGCATTATTTAAGTGTTTTGGTTCTTTTAGATGTTTAGGCTTTGGCTGTTGTCCTTCTTCTTTATAATGTTTTGGTTCTTTCTTTTTTTCTTTGATAACATTTTCTTCCTTTATATTTTCCTTTGCTTTTTCTCTTGCCTCAACTTCTTTTGTAATTTCTGCTAATTCTTGTTTAACTGATGGTTTATTTTCTTCGTTTGTTTTGCTTTTGCTTTTGTGCTTGGTAGATAAGGAACTCTCTAACTGATTCTTTTCCTCCGTATTTTCTTTACTGGGAGAATTCTCCTGCATTACCTCTTGTATTTCTTCTTCTGGATTACTTAAAATATCACTTACGAGTTTTTCTTCATCTGTTATTTTATTTGTTACTTGTTTAGCTTTTTCTTGTTCATTAATATCTTTTGCAATAAGTGCTTTATCAATTTTTGCAAATTCAAATCTTTCCACACATGTGAATCAAAGCAATATCTGCTTTCTTGCTGTTCTTT
>OIYR01000807.1_pt1 | contig 16894 bp, 9 predicted proteins | sample 1588221 | NCBI WGS metagenome assembly OIYR01 (sample SAMN03283292) | human gut metagenome | biome: human-associated habitat; material: feces | host: Homo sapiens | place: Peru | collected 2012 | reverse complement strand
AAGACCGCATATGAGTATCGGTAATCAAACACCATCAGTTGCACATACTCAAGTGGGGCCACAGCAGAAAATGTGGAAAAATCCTTGGGAAAAATCTTCTAATTAGTTGAAAATGTGTATCTTTGCATTTGAAAGAATATCATCAACGTAACCTTTCTAGGGATAGCTTCTTAAAAAGAGTAACCTAGTTAGGTATAATGGGTATTCGCTGACAACCCATATAGTGATAAAATTAAAAATGCGTAACTCATTTAGTGATAAGAAAAATAGATAGTAACATATTTAGTTTAACCATCCTAAAGGTGACAACTTTTTCACGTATAAGACAATGAGTGACTGGACCACTTGCGAAACTTGCCTGTTATTTCTCGGATTTGGATATTTTAGCGCGAATTATTTCTCGGATTTGGATATTTTAGCGCAAATTATTTCTTGGATTTGAATATTTTAATTATCTTTGCTGCTGATATTCAAATAATTATAGATATGGCAGAATATATAAAAAGAAATATAGATACACAGCTTATAGCATGGAAAGAAGATTCCATGCGAAAACCGCTGTTGCTTCGTGGTGCCCGACAGGTAGGAAAATCATCTGCAGTTAAACATTTTGGAAAGCAGTTTAAGTTTTTTGCTGAAGTGAACTTTGAGCGCAACAAGGCTATTAAAACCTTTTTCCAAGGTGATCTTGATGTGCGTTCAATTGCTGAAAAAATCAGCAGTTACATCAATGTCCCTGTAGAAGCAGGCAAAACACTCCTCTTCCTTGACGAAATACAGGAATGCCCAGAGGCTATCATGGCTCTTCGGTTTTTCAAGGAAGATTATCCTGAGCTGCATGTCATTGCTGCAGGCTCACTTCTTGAGTTTACGCTTCAGGAACTTCCTACTTTTGGAGTAGGAAGAATTCATTCTCTCTTTATGTACCCGATGACATTCGATGAATTCTTGTATGCTAATAATGAAGAGGGGCTAGTCAAAATCCGAAATGAAGCCTATGGAAATCACCCACTGGAACAGGCTTTCCATGATAAACTCGTGGAATACTTCCGTATTTACCTGCTTGTTGGAGGTATGCCGGAATCTGTGCTTGCCTGGACACGTACTCATGACTTCAACCGATGCAGGAACATTCAGGAAGATATCGTGCTGACGTACGAAGATGATTTCAGCAAATATAAGAAGAGAGTCAATTCTGATCTGTTGCGCACTACGATGCGTGGCGTCTGCCACCAGGCGGGCGAGAAGTTGACATTCAAGCAAATATCAGCCGACTATCAAAGTTCACAGATTAGGGAGGCACTACGCTTATTGACCTTGGCAGGTATCGTAACTCCTGTAGTCTCTACCTCGGGCAATGGTATTCCTCTGGATGCAGAGGCAGATGAGAAGAGCATGAAGGTACTGTTTCTGGATTCCGGATTACTGCTGGCCGTGCTTCAGTTGGAAGGCAACCTGGCACAGCAACTTATAGAACTCATTTTGGCTGGTACTCCTCAGGAACTTGTCAACAAAGGTGGACTTACGGAGATGGTTGCAGGACTTGAGATTTTGCGAAACAAACCGTGTATCCAACGTCAGAAGATGTTCTTCTGGGAGCAGAAGGGGAAAAGTGTGGCAGAGATAGACTATCTGGAGATTCATAAAATGAAGATTACTCCTATCGAAATCAAATCTGGAACACAAGGTGGAATGAAGAGTCTCTGGCTATTCATGAGAGAGAAGCAACTCACCAATGCCTTCCGGTGCTCTCTAGAGAATTTTGGAGCGTTTGATTATATAGACAAGGAGGATCACGATGCAGTAAGGCATGTTACCATCCTACCTCTCTATGCATTATCATTATTGTAAATAAGTGAGACTTGCGAAACTCCCTTGTAAAGTTTCGCAAGTAACGTATAAAGCTAAAAAAAGGGGGAAGCCAACGCTTTGGCTCCCCCTTTTGGGTTCTTTATAATTCCCTATTGATACTTAAAAAACTAGAATATACTATCTTACGGCAATCTTCTGACCCTTAGCCTGAGCACAGGACTGGGTAGATGCCTTCACAATGTAAATGCCGGATGAAACACGGAGAATCATTCTCTGCTTATCAGGCAACTGATAACTGTGAACTATCTTGCCATCCAACGTAAATACCTGAACCCTGTCGAGCTTCTCACCGCCCAAGGCAGAAACAACGATCATGCCTGCAGCAGGTGAGTAAACCTTCACCGGTGCGCTCTGCTCTTCAGCCTCCATGCGGTCGATGCCGGTTGAGGTACGGGTCTGGGTGAGGAAGTATCTTCCGTGGTCACCCGCCTTCACCTTCACAGCCTCGCCCTCATGAAGTTCGGTAAAGCTTGCCGATGCAGCATCGTAGAGATAAACAGGAGCATCGAGCTTGTTCACACCCTTCAGGGTAAGTGAAACCTCTTCAGCCTGCTGGCTCACGATGCCAAGCGGAATCCAGGACAACTCAGGAACAGCATTCACAGCCACCGCCTCGTTTCCGGCAACGGTATAAACCTGCGGAATATCCTTGAGGTTCTGATCATACAAGAGATCCACATCCTCCTGGTCATCATAGTCGGCAGAAGCCTCCGGACGCAAGGCGATGCGTGCCCTAGAAGTCTGGCCGTTTGAATTCTCTGTTGTTGCTTCAATGCTCTTTACATAGTCAGATGCCATCTGCAGGCCAGGAGTAATGGTGCGGTCTACACACATCGTAGAAGTGAATCTTACTTCTCTAATAGCAGCGCCAGCATTCTTCTTAACAAAGAACGACTGGGTAGGCTGGATAGCATAGTTCTGCTTATCCGGTTCTGTAGAAGAAATAGCCTTTACATCACCTTTCTCTACAATCCAAATAGCGTTCTGCAAACCAGTATTAGCCTCGAAGAACTTAGCCATTGAGATAGAGCAGGTATATGGATTGGCAACGAGATAGAATCCGCTGTTATTATCAGTTCCTAAACTCTGAGCCTTCTCTGCGAGATGCTTCTCCTCGTTGTTGAAAGCAACGAGAAGTCTGCCACGACCTTTAGGATCCTTCGTAACCGAAGCTTGGCTTGAAGAGTTCCCAGTTCCGTTATAATCGAAGTACTGATATTCTGTATCAGCCTTCGGCAAACGGAGGAGCGCATTCTCAGTCTTATCCTTTGGCAAGAGCGCATTACCCGCCTTGATAGAGAAACCACCGAAGGTTCCATCTGCGGCATAGCTCTCATCCACCTTATTATATACGTGGCTCCAGTAACCGAGATTCATATCAACATTTCCAGTAACAGCACCAGTAGGATAATGAGAAGCGGAATACTTATCAGTTGGTGTAATCTCCTCTACTCCACTCTTCATCCAAGCTCTCTGATAAACCGGATACTTGCTCCGGCTATATACATTCGTATCAAACTTGATATCCGTAAACGCCTTGGTTTCCTGTCGGCCATTGCTTGCTGGCACATACATATCACCTGCGTAGATATACTGCAGAGGTGAAGCCATGGTGTACCACTTGTTAGGCTCCAGCTCCTTCTCTACCCAAGCCTTGTCATATACCAGATAGCACTGGTCGCGAAGCTCGCCCTGAGGCTTGAAGTAAATCTGATGGCAGGTATTACCATAGAACTTCTCGCACTTCAGATTACCATAAGTATCGAATCCCTTATTAGGATCTGCTTCATTCCAGTAAGCCATGATATCATACTGGATATACGTTGTTGCTACATCACCCTTGGCATTATTCAACTTGGTAGCAATACCATTCTCTTGACGATAAACTATGTTACCGAGGTCAGGGAAAGGCTTTCCATTCAAGTTGACGACAGTAACCTTGGTAAACTTCATTGGCACATAGCTATTCAGCGTAGGAATGTCCTTTGCAGAAGCAGGAGTACCCGACATGCTACTGCCATAAGCCAGATAATTTGTATACTTATCATCATACAATTCTGTAGATGATGAGCGATGCCAGTTGTCATCATTGTTCCAGTTGGCATTCATACCGCCATCCGCAGTAGGAGTCCAGGTAATGAACTCCGGTACAATCTTCACCTTGAGATAAGACTCGCCCGGGCAGTTGGTAGTTCCCACAGAAGCACTCTTCTCGTAAACGAATCGGAGAACATAGTAATATCCCTCATGGAAATCAGCAACTGCATCATTCTCAAACTTGAGGTTGAGGGTAGCCTGAGTCTTCTTATCAAAAGCAGACAACTCTGCATTCTCCAATGTGGCAACCGGTGTATTCAGCTTCTCTTCCCATAAAGGATCATTCGTTGATGCAACATACACTTTTGTCGAAGCAGCAGAAGTACCACTGTCATCAATGAAAGTAAGAGGTTCAGTAATAGCTGTTCCATCTCTCATCGTAGCACTATGAAGAGGTATCTTCAAATATCCATTAGAAGCCTTCAACTTCTCCAACTGTGGCAAACCGATACGAAGCGAAGCCTCATAATCTCCATCATTGAATGGATAGTCAACATCGTTGAATCCGAAGTTAAGCTGTGGACCATCCAGCATTACACGCAATGGGACAGGTATTGCACCATCACACAACAGATAGGTCTTGCCGTTTGGTGCAGTATATTCAATATAGCCATCTGAATTTTTAGGTCCTTCAGGCAACATATAGATTTTATGTTCCTCACCCAAAGGAAGCCTATCCCTACTGATGGTGATTTCATTGCTAGCTGCTGCAGAAGGATCCACTTTATTAGCTGCACCAGTACCATCAATATACCAGATGAAGTTAACACCATCCAATGTGATCTTACCACCCGTATTAGGGTCAGTTGTAACCAATTGTCCTTTGATTTTTACCGAATAGCTGCCTGCTTCATTACAAGGAATCTTATAATCCGTAATGACATTACCCTTTGTATCAGTAATGACTGGATGCTGGCTAACCATTTCAAACCAGTTACTGTACAACGAGCAGACTTCAGCAGGTGTTCCCCAATTTGCCTTACCAGACTCAGGGTCCTCTGTAGCTACAGATACATAATACTTCTTATTTGCTTCAAGACGATAATATTTATTACTGATAACGATATAAGTTTCACCTTCACTATCCTTCTCAATCATAGGAGTACCGTCTATTTTATACTGATTGCAAGTTTCCTCTGAATCGAATACGTCAACAGTTCCATATTTATTGCTCTTGTATTCAATTTTTGTTCCATCAGATGTATTAACCTGTTCCGTCTGATAGTAAGGATTACTTTCATCAGTACCTTCTACAGGCGTTCCATCCTCATTGACAAAACGGAAGTATATTTTAGTCTGTCCTTTATGTCCGGTAATTGCATTCAAAGTCTCGTGGATAGCACGAATCTTCAGCTTGATATTTCCTGTTGCAGCACCACCACAAATAGGCTTCTCCTGAATCACCTGAACCTTAGCAGGTGCAAGATACATACGGATATCATCTACGGCATAGTCGGCACCGTCAGTATTGCTACAGTAATTATCAATCTCCAGTCGGAAATCTGAATACTGCTCTACATTTGACTCTTTTTGCAAAGTAATCTTACCATATACCTGGTACCAAGTCGCTTGCTTCAAATCTTTTACATTAGTATTAAAATCACCAGATGAAAAATTATGTATCAGGTGTTTATCAACAATATCACCATTGACATTTCTGTTAACACCATATAATTTAAACATAATCTGTGGCTTAGTATTCTGATGTGTCATATCAGCAACACCCGCAATGAAGATAAGCTGCTGTCCTGTACAAAGATCAGCAGTAAAATCTGCAGCTGCGATTTTTCTACTTTCGTCTGATGCATCCACATAGAGGAAATGACCATATTGAGAGCAATTGGTCATCTCATAAGTCTTATCATATAAAAGTTCATAATAAGGATCCCACCAAAGATACTTTTCATTACTAGTAGAAACATTAGAACAATTTGCTGACTTATACAAGCAATAATCTCCATGAAGTGGAGAATGACCGATTGTTTTCAGGCCGTTATAATTAGTAGCATCATAGTCGATCAAATCACGATATACGAAACTATAAGCACGGCGATCCCATTTAGATGGTAAACGGTCCTGGTTGTTATCTGGAGTTGTAGGAGCAGCCAATGTCTGTTCTACATCATCATCGTCAAATGTAATTGGCTTGGTAGCCATTTTATAATGCTCATCAAGATAACTAATAAGTCTATTATTCAATCCTGCTTTAACGATCTCATCTTTAGTCATCGGATGATTATTCATGAATCGAACATCAAAGTTGGCTATAGGACAACGATTTCCGTCATCATCCATTGCATATGCAACTATGAATACAGGATCTCCATAGGTAAATGTAAACGTCTTCTTTGCCCCACCATTATATACAGACATCCAGTCTGTGTTAAGATTTCCCATCTTCAAATCAAAGAAACGGTCGGTCTTGGTACCTAACAATAGACAATAGGTCTTGCTCTTATCATACGCCCACCATTCAACCTTAGTTGCCTTGCATAATTTGTTTTTATCGAAGTTGGATTCTGTGAGTTTATCCTTTTCATTTGCATAATATACCCGATTAGTGAAACCCATAAAATCTCCCACTTTCTGATATACACCATCCTTTAATGGATGGAAATAATATTTCGTAGCATCTGACAATTCCAGTCGAAGAGTCACAATAGAACTTTTATCCTTCATACCAACTGTTATATACTTACCATCCTCATAAGTTCTATAACCAGCTCTTTTAGGATTATTGCCTATAGCCGTATTCATAATATCGTCTGCTAACTGCTTGGCAGAACGGATATGGAAAATGTATCTGATAGAGAGCGTAGGCTCATGCACAAGATACGTTTTTGTAGCATCCAGACCATCAATGTAGCGGCTTACATCACAGGCAATATCTTCACCAGCCCATCCTTCAGTCGAAGCTTCTGCAGGTGCAGTATATGTAACACCGATATTATCGCTAAATGGTCTATCATCATTTTGAAGATTGTAAGCAAACAGACCATAGTTTTTTCCTTCTGATATTATATTTTTCAGAAGAGATGGTTTAGTTCCAGAGTTCTGATGTAAATTTTTACTAGCTAAATCGGTTTTAAAATCATACCATCTGAAATAGCCCTGTGGTTCAAGGGCTTTCCCGCCATTATGATACTCATCTAAAGGCAAAACCAGTTCAACTGCATCATTCTCACCTTTTACATAGACATAGTACTCCCATTCAGCAGTCTGCTGCTTACCATTTTTTAATTCAGTATTAGCATGACCTACATAATGTTTGAAAGGCATGCTGTACTTATCATCCAAAAGCTGAACATTAAACTTTGCATCCAAAGTCGGCTCTTTCTTAACAATACCATATTGAGTAGTCAATTCAGAGATATTTTTGGAAATAACAAAAGATAAATTTATGTCATCCCAAGACTCACCACTAGGCAACTCTAATATAATATCTAAATCATTTTCCTTGATAGAGGAACCTGTATTATTAAAGTAAATATAGTCAAAATCATTACGCTTCTGTATTTTTCCAGAAGAGACTGTAAGATTATCTACTTTAGTACCATCTGTATGCTTTACAGTCCAACGAATATAGAAGTCCTTAATATCTTCTTTAGCTGAAACTCCCAAAATATTTTTAAGTTCATCATATATAGAAGACGCACTGAAGATACATTTGTTTCCTTCTTTTACGGCATAAGTAGATTTCACCGAAGTAGGATCAGTTGACTTGATGAAAGTTACAGCATCTATATCACTCTGAGAATAAAGCTGATAAGTTATAGTAATATCAGAAGTTTCTTTATCAGACTCAAAATCATTTGTATTTGATGCCTTAAATATAATTTGATACCCAGATAAGTCTAATACGGTATTAAAGAAGGTAAAATTATAAAGCTTTTCTTGATCACCCCATGTATAATCTTTCTGTGAAAACATACAATAATTTCCAACTTTCTTAACTCCGCCATTATTATAATTAATAGGAATATTGTCAGCATCAGTTTTTCCCCATCGAGCTAAGCGAAAATTATCTAAAGAAACTTGATTGCCATCTTTATCTTTAAAATAAATCAAAGCATAATCGTATGCAAAAGCATTATTCTTCCACATGATGTCACATAAGTTAATGTTAACCTTATGTACATCATTTAAAAAGACATTCTCTCCCCATATAGCATTTGGCAGCAATGCAAGCATTGCTACCAACATATATCTCATTACACTATTAAAAATCTTAGACTTAAACATAAGCTTCAATGTTTTTTAATATAAGTATTATTGTTTTGTTCTGAAATAGTAACTCTGTCTCGTATGTTTACGAGCAGCATAGCTTCTTAAATCCTTGGTGAAAAGTATCTTATATATAAGCTCTTTTCCTGAGGCACCTGGCACAGGGACGGTGACCTTGTAGAGGGCACTCTGCTTATCGGCAGCATCATCATTGAAGGTACCTTCAAAATAGCCGGTGGTTGAATTCCATGATGGAAGACCTTTAAACACCTTATGGGCATTCGCAGTAGCAGCTGCGGCATCAGCCATATCTTCTTCTTTGATTAACTCCCATGTTACTTGGTCCTTATCAATACCAGGTACCTCTGAGTTATCGCTTGTCTTTACTACCTTTGGCTGGATATGGAATTCCTCTTCCGGGTAATAACAGGTATAGGAAAGAGTAGTTCCGTTATCTGTTATGGATGGATAGAGACCGATGGCTGTGAAGGCCTGAACATCAAACATCAACTTGTAATCATCTAATGAGATTGGAAGAATGTGATGGTCGTTGCGAGCTATCGTTGTCCAATCCTGGAACAGGGCGTAACGCTTGACTCCTGCTGATGTATTCAGATTGATGATGAAATACTTGGAAGTATTGCCCGCTACGCTTTCATTCACATAGAATGAAATCTCATTCTCTGTTTTATAATCATTTGTATTTGCTGGTATCATCATTGGTGAAGACAGCTTATAAGTATAATTCTCCGTTGCAGCCTGCTCTACCAGATTCGGAATACATGTAACTTCATCTTTATCTGCACCAGTTAGGTTAGATGAACCAGTAGCACCAGAGGTTCCTGAAGTATCTGAATGATTTGGCAACAACATGATATTACCCTCTTTATTGACATCAGTTGAAGAATTTGAAGTTACATCATTCAAAGTAATGTCCTTGATCTCTAAAGGAGTAGAACTTGGATTCTTAAACTGTAAAGTAACCTTTGCCAGCATTCTTACTACCCAAAGCTTATTCTTATCAGTTGTTCCATCTTGGTTTACAGTAAGCGTCTGCTCATTACTCATAGGAATACCTAAAGTAGCATCGAAGCCATTGCCATTCATCTTATATTTCATATTCTTAAAACCAACAGCAGAACCGCGTGTCAACATACCCAATTGCGTTTTATCAATATTAGCAAAAGAATAGACCTGATAGGTGCCTGGGGCTACATTCTCCAAAGTAACTTCGTCTTTCTCTGCATCAACTTGATCTTTCGTTATAGTCTGCACCACCTTATCACCTTGAGTAAGAACAATAAACCAACTCTTCATATTCTCTGCATCGGAACCAGACTCCCACTCAGGGGTAAGAGCACGGCTATGAGGTGCAGCCTGACCTATAGAGCCAGACGCAGCAGTAGAGAGCTTGAGATGAATGGTAAAGCCATTCTTGCTTCCTTCACCAGGATTATCAGACATAGAACTGTCGTCTGGCGAGCAAGCCGTAAAAGTAGCAAGCATCGTCAGAATCAACAGCGCCATTATCGTTTTTATCTTATTCATATCTATTACTCTTTATTTTCCGTCTTATTACATGGAAGTCTCTGCATGGGTATACTTTGCCCATTTCTTGACAGCAATCGTGAGAATCATTCCCTTCTTCTCACCCACTACTCCTTCTATCTTGATGCGATAGATGTTATTGCGGACTATGCCATAATACATAGGATTGGTTTTAGGGCCAGCACCTGTTGGATCACTATGGCGAATGGTGTAGGTATAGTATTTATCTGTACCAGATTTACCCGCTTTAGGCTGCTTTTTGGCTGTATCCCAATCGGAAAGTTCATAATACTTACCTTTAAACACTAATCCTGTAGCATACTCTTCAGAATTACCAAAAGTAGTATTCTCCATCGCATAATCAAGAATGAAGAAAGAACTTGTTGAACCTAAAACTTTCTTGACTGGAAGGTATCCTGTAGCAGATGGCCAACTTGCATCATTTAACTTACGAACATTATATGTAAGACCACTTGGGGTAGAACCAGTTTTCTTACCAGAAGTCCATGGATCTATCACATAGTTTGTAGCTGTCTTGTCGGTTTTCGAAGTTGTTGTCTCATCACCCAAATAAGTCAGAGTTGCTCCCGTTTTATCACCCACACGCTTAATGCAAAACTCACCGGAAGTAAGCTTGTTGTAAGGGAGAATAGACTCCAAAACAAAGCCACCCACTAAATTGTTTGAAACATCCTTCACATCAAAAGCATAAGTTCCGGTACCAGGAGTTGTTGGAGAATCAACATACTCACCATCACCAGGATCAATATCAATACGGGCAGCAAGGCGCTCTATATCAACATTTACTGTAAGCGGATTAGCCTCGGTTCCATCACCTGTAGCATTACCACCAGCAGAAGCCAATTCTGTAGTAGCATCCTTCTCTGAAGTCATGATAAAGTTTTTCGAAGTAGGATTAAAAGCCTGAAGATGAGCATCTCTAAGTTCACTCAATTTCTTGTTCAAGTAGGTTGGAGTGATGTTACCGGCATTCGCTACTACCAAAACATGATATGCCTTGGAAACGACGATTGGCAAACATTGCTTTTTCTCGAACGTATATACCTTATCATATTTTGTATTGCCTGCATTCTCTGTTGGTTTCTCAAAAAAGAAAGCCTGCTCTATCTTTGCATCGCCATCGCTTATGCCTGTAGTGCTAGAGTAAAGAAATACACAGACATTTTTCACCTTATATTCGTTTTCAAAAGCCGTTTCTCTTCCATCACCATCTTCACCTCCTTGAGGACCAGCTGCGCGAGACGTGGCTTGGGTATCACCAGCCACAGCTACCTGCACAGTAAAGTAAGCCTCTCCCTTGAAGGCATCGGACTTGCCGTCATCATCATCGGTGCTGCCAGCGCAGGATGCGAATGCACCGATGACAAGAACTGAAAGCAGAAGCAGATATATTGATTTCAACTTCTTCATAATCCTCTTAGTTGTTAAGTACTTCAAACTGTATTCTCTGACTCCAGCTAAGCGCATTCACGCTGATAGTAATGTAAGCGTATTTCAACTTACCATCTTGGAGGAAGAACTGTAACTTATAGTCATAAGCTCTATCCAAGAACTCTTGTGGAGTATACATATATTCCTCACTGGTGCGAACTCGGCTCAAGAGGTCAGGCAAATCTACATCTACCACGGTCTTGCCTGTTTCCTTGTTGGCGATGATCAATTTTCCATCGTCCTTCGCCTTATCGTGATAAATCAGACGGGAGGTCATAAAGTCGGCATGAGCTATCTTGCCTACTCCTTCCAATTCATTACCATTGACATCACCTGCAGTAGAGCCTTCACGGTCTTCTGTGTTCCAAACAGCATGTGGAGTATAGATTACCTGATTAGTCTCATCAAGTGAATTGTCACAGAGGATGCGGGAATTATGGTCTTGGATGATAAAACTATAGTCGTTTACATCCATTGTGGTTGGGTCATTGAGTTCACGCAAGGTTACATTGATTTTCTTGGTATCACGTACTAGCGAAACGGTGGTATAATTAGGACGGGTAGTGGAATACTCTACCAGCGCATCTGACTTACCATGCCACAGGGTATCGAGTGGCAAGTTGTGGTTATCTATGATATAATAACCATTGCGCTGAACCTTATCAAGGTTTACCTCCAATTTATCCATCTTATCGCCCACAGCAGGTTCTGTACGAACGAACTTTGCACGCTGGGTATTCAACTGATCAGCATAAGCATTCTGTCCAGCCAAAGCTATGAACTGATACTTGCCTGGTTGAAGATCGGTAATATGCATTTTATAGTCTACATTTTTCAAAGGCAGCGCAGATAAAGAGTTTGCCTCTTCGAATTTCTTCACAAAATTTCCATTTTCATCATAGACATAAAGGGTTACCGCCCCAACATGATCATTGAACATGTCAGCACGTTGCAAGTTATAGTCATACTTAAACTTGACATAAATCCCTATAGGACAATCGTCGGTGTCGGTATGCCACATATCACAAGAGGCAACCATCAAGAGTGTAGCAATCGCCAGCACTCCTCTTTTCACCAAGCTAAAAATCTGCGCTTTCATATATTTCTTCGTTTTATATATATATTGAATCTAATTATTATCACATGAAGTGTCGGACTGAATCCGAGTATCGCCATCTCTTTGCATCTGGCGATGCGATGCCTTGTAGTTCAACAAGCTGTTTATCAGATTGTTTCTGATGTAATTGTTTGTTTATTATATATGCCCCCACCTGGAAAAGGGTGGGTGGGGGCATGAAAAATGTTGTATCAATAAATAATTTGAAATTACTTACCCAAAACTGTGCTCTGTGTACGCTTAGCCCAAGAGAGGACATTGATCTTTACAGAGATATACTCCTTCAGATCATCATCATCATCGGTATTATTCTTCAAATCTGGAATTGTAGCTGATCCAAAGCCTTCGATACCAGATACCTTGATAACATACCAGTTATTACGAAGCACACCATATCGACCTAACCAGTTTTGTTCAGCCTTACCATCTCCATTAGGATAAGATGTTGTTTTACCATCAGCACTCCAAGGAGTTTCTGTATTATCAAAATGACGGATAGGAACATAGTAGTAATTAACACCACTTTTTGCATGCTCTAAATCAGTAACTTTAACTCCAGCCTTCCAAGCTTCCAACTCTGTAGCTGAAGGAACTTTACTTGTTAGCCAATGTGTACTTGTTTTTGCTGTTACTGTATATGATACAACTCCGTCTACAGTAGAATTTTCAGTTACCTCCAACAAATCCTGTGCACTTACAGTTCCATCTATACGTGATGTCAATTCAGTAGAGTTTGCTGCTACATATCTACCAAGAATCAATTTCTCGATAGTTGATTTGTCATATACAACTGTAGGATCAGAATCTACTGTATAAAAATCAGTCATTGGAGTATACTTTTTTGGGTCAGCATCATCATCAGCTGTAAAGAACTGAACACCAACAATAGCACAAGTAGTACTTTGAATCTTCTGATTTGCAACATTAAATGTATTCTCTAAGCAATACTTGATATTTTCCTGATTGACAGAAGCAACTTGAGAGTTCTCTAAAGAACCTGCTGTAAATGCATCATAATTAGGGTCGATAGCCCAATAGGTACGATACAATGCAGAAGTAGGAATAGCGGGATCATCATTCAAGCTATTTGTACCAATAAATCGGAATGAAGTCGAACCTGCTGCCTGATAACCTGCCCAGGTATTTGTATTGTCCCAAGTGCGAGAGAAATAAGTCTTTGAATTTGTATTCGCCAACTCCCAACCCGTAACAGTATAATAAAGTTTCTTACCTGCAGTTTTTACACCTGTTACTTCAGTAACAGTACCGGTATAATCAGTTGTCTGTACTGATGTCATGGCTGTTCCCATTTCAACCTTGGCCAAAGCACGCTCTACAGAGATATCTACAGCCTTTGTTTTTGCAGCTTCCGGAGTCTTCTGAATATTTTCAGGCTTAATAGGAACCAAAGTATTAACTTCACCAGCATAAGTAGCAGCACCGACCTTTGTTGCTAAAGGAGCATTGGTCATCAAAAAGCCAGAACCTTTAAGAGTTGAAGAACTAACTGTTAAAACCTTAGACAATTTATCACCTACTGTATAGTTCTGACCATTGTCATTCAAAACTACCAAAGCATAGATATTATTTGTAAGACCAGAACTACTAATCTTAACTGTTTGCTCATAATGAGTCGTAATTTGCTTATCAGCACCACCCGCAACACCAGAACCTAATGTGAGAGGATACGCCTGCACAAAGGTTGCACTAGCTTCATCTGTACCATTAAAAAGCAAAAGCTTAGCATTTTGTACATCATACTCATCAGCAGTTCCATCTTTGAAATCATCATTGACACGTGAAGGTGTACTCTTCGTTGTTGGAAGATTAATGGCAACTGCAACGAAACCATCACCATTCTCATTGAAGCCAGTGTTGTTACCACCATTCAGATCATCACTACTTGAACAAGAACCGAGCATCAGACCCGCCAATGCAACGGAAAATAATAAAGTTTTCTTCATCTTGTAAGTTTTATTATTGTTATTAATAAATTATTTCTTTACTTATAAACGTCTTGAAAATCTAATTATATTACGTTTTAATATATTTGGTTTTCAAATCATCTAATACGTTATATTTGAGTCACTTTCTGAAGTTGTACTTAGAAAAGTTTTGCCTGGTTCAGGAGCCTGTCCCAAGCCAGGGCAGCGCCCTGACTCTAAGGAATAGCTATATTGTCCTAGACAGACAGTATGTATAACTTTATAGATTATGTAAATTTTCTTTTGCAGAAGCAACACCTGCCTTGGCTGCCTGCTCCAGATAATAACGAGCTTGCTTCTCGTTGCCCTTCAGCATCTCATAGACACCTCTGGCATTTTGGGCATTCGGACTGGTTCCTGCCTTGTCGAGATATTCTTTCGCACCATCTGCATCACCGGCATTCAAACGGGTAATGGCTGCATTCAGATTCGCTGTCTCGTTCTCTGGGAACATGCGGACGGCTATCTCCATCACATCATTAAACTCCTTGCTGCCTGGCTCGTAAGTCTGGGCTACCATGAACATCTCCTCCTGGCTCAACTGCTGTGGCTTGGTCTTGATAATCTCCTTTGCCTCTTCCACATCGAAAGGTTTCACCTTATAAGTAATGTGGTAGTCGGAATGACGGAGTGCCGGATACCAGGTGTCGAGCATAAAGCGATACTCTGAAGAATACTGCTTCTTAATCTTCAACTCGCGGGCATCAGGATTCAGACTCTTGTCTGCAATAATCGCCAGAATGGCATCCTTATGCTCCAGGTTGCTACCTTGAATATAAGCTATCAGACCATCCCAATCCTCAGGAGTAGAAGAAACCGTGAAGAGATTGTTTGGCAACTTCACCATCCGGCGCACATATTCGGTCAGCGTCTTGGCACGGTTCTTTGCCAGATAATCATTATGGGTGTAAGGACTCTCAGGTGATGCATAACCATGAATGTTGATGCCGCTCACTTCGAGATTCTTATCTTCCTTCAATGCATTGATGGTGCGGATAATGCTATCCAACTGTTCAGGATTACGGCGGTAATCAGGATGCAGCTCTATACGGTCTACCGGGAAATCGATATAAGCGCGCTTATCCAGATGACGGACCTTGATTGCCTCTACCTCCGGACGGACGAAAGAAGCTACCGGCTGGCGACGGCGAGAAACCGTGAAATCATTGCCATCCTGAAGATCACCACAACCGCAGAGGTCTTCGTGAATATCGAGATCGTAGTTTCTTTCCTTAGAAGAGAGAGGAACGGAGGCAAGATACTTCACGGTCTGCTGCTTCTTGTTGTCTCGCTTCACCACCAAAGCCTGAGGTGAAAGCTGCAACTGTTTCTTCCCTACTCCACGGTCATACATAATCTGCTGTCTTCTGCCGTTGATAACAATCTCCGGCATCTTGAGCAGCTCACCCTTATGCCTGATCATCGGAGTATAGACAAGCTGGTTGTTGGTAGGGAGATCCAGGGAATCGAGATTCAAATCCATCGCAACCGTAACCCGGTCATTGTAATGAGACATCTGAACATTAGATACCTTTATCTTATCGGCAGCCAGCTTGAGACTCTTGCAATCCTGGGCTGCAAGAGGCATAGCCATCAAAAGAGAGCTGAATAATAATATGTAGTTCTTAAAATCTTTCATACTCATAGATTATGTTTAATGAGTTACAACATATAAATAAGAGAAATGGCTGCCTTGGTAGGACCCACGTAGTTGTCATGAGATGACTTCTCCTTCTCGCCACAGGCACCGCACTTGAACTTGTCGTACTGGATATAGTCATATCCGAAACCTACAGAGGTTTCCAGGTTCCAGTGCTTGGAAAGAGGCCATTGATAACCAGCGGTCACACCACCACCTACATACCATCCTTCATAGCGATGGTCGCGTAGTGATTTGAAAATACCAAGGGGTAACTTCACTCCTCCTGCATTAAACTGTCCGCCCATGGCATGAACACCCAAGAACCAGCCATTGAAACTCTGGCAGAACCAGTAACGGTATTCTGGTTGCAAAAGCCAATGACGAAGGCTTGACTGGTCGCCACCGGACTGTTTCCAAGGATTGAAGCCAAAGAATACCTGAGCGGTATGCTTCTTGCCTAAGGCAGTCTCGACACCGAGATTAGGAGTTGTTGTAGCCCAATATAAGAGGTTGGACTTGACTCCCGTGTTTTGCGCATAATTAGCTAGCGATACAAATAAGAGTAACACTGTAGCTAAAATTAATCGTTTCACCATCTATTAAAAGAGTTTAGTTAAGTCTATTTTTTTCACTTTTACTATATAAATAGGTAATTATAAAAATTAACCGTTTACATGATAGTTCGCATTTTCTGGGGACAAAAGTAATAAAAAAAATGACTATGGGGGGGGATAAAATGTATTTTTTTGGTGGAAAGAAACATTTTAGTACGTAATTTTGCTGATTTTATAAATGTAAAATCCACAATTTATTAACATTTTATACATATCATGATTTAGGCAAATGCTGCAGCAAAAATTGAAGAAAACAGAGGATGTAGACAATAAATATACAGATTTAAAATCAGCATGAAAACAAAAAAGCCTCAGAAATCTTTCGAAATCTGAGGCTCTTGAT
>OIYR01000806.1_pt1 | contig 16905 bp, 16 predicted proteins | sample 1588221 | NCBI WGS metagenome assembly OIYR01 (sample SAMN03283292) | human gut metagenome | biome: human-associated habitat; material: feces | host: Homo sapiens | place: Peru | collected 2012 | reverse complement strand
CGTATCGATTGTGTAATAGCGGTTCCCGGCATCTCCCTTCTTAATATCGGGGCAGATCAGTCCGCGTTCCTCGTAGTTCAAAATCATGCGCCGTGTCACGCCCGCCGCACGGGTAATTTCCCCGATAGAGAACAGCTCCTGTCTCTGCGTCATAAAAAGCTTCCTCCTTACTGCCAAAAGGTCTTGCATCGGACATCAATGTCCGATGTATAATCTCATTATAGTAAAGCCCGGATGCGATGGCAAGGGGAATATAAGGAGGAATACGCTTTATGAAGAAACACAAGAAGAAACGTTACCGGAACGAGATCCGAGTGAACAGTAACAGGAAAGGTACTTAAGATATGAACGCGTTTTTTGCAACGATTGGTATGGGCAATGCAGGACTTGGGATAATTATCCTGGTTCTGGCAGTTATTTTGTTAATATCACTGGTTCTTAATATTATTAATATGTGTACCATTCGTAAACTCAATAAAAAGTATCAGAAGTTTATGAATGGAAAAGAAGCAAAAAGTCTGGAAGATGAAATTGTTGGACTGTTCGAGGATAATAAATTTCTCAAAGCATCCATTGATAAGAATAAGAAAGATATCCGGACATTATATAAGAAACTGGAATCCACCATTCAGAAGGTTGGTATTGTAAAATATGATGCATTTAACCAGATGGGTGGACAGCTTAGTTTTGCACTTGCTTTGCTTGATGAAGGAGATAATGGATTTGTCATCAATTCAGTCCACAGCAGTGAAGGAAGTTATTGCTATACAAAAGTTATTGAAAATGGCGAATGTGATATTGCCCTTGGTGATGAAGAGACACAGGCTATCAAGATAGCAATGAAAGAAACTGAGTAAAATAGAAAAATAAAAAATATAAACGAATATATAGAAATTATAAGAGATAAACTTCGAGTATATCCATGCACGATAAATATATGGTCTTTAGATTCTATGCGTGGAGATAGAAACAGAGGAGAATTTTTAAGAATAGAATTATTGGCAGACGATTTGATTAAAGCTAAAGAGCTTGGAAATAGAGTAGTAAACGCGATTTCAAATATAAGCGGAATACAATATGTTTGGCTTCAAGAAGACGAATCAAATAGAGAATTGCAAATTTTTGTTAATAGAGATATTGCCGCAAAAATGGGACTTAAAGTAAACGATATTGCAAAAATAATAAATACGAGTTTCGCAGGATACAAGGCTACCACTATAACGCCAAAAAATTCCGATTGGAATGATATCGATGTAACAGTTCAACTTGAGAATTCGGATAAAGTGACGATTGAAGATATTAAAAAAATAAGCGTTCCCGTAAAAGAAGTTTTAATCCCTTTATCTTCTATAGCCGATATAGTGAAGAGCTACGGTCCAAATATGATATACAGAAAAGATAGAAAGAGAGTGACAACGGTTTATGCAAATATTTCAGAAAAACCTTTAAACGAAGTTATGGCGGAAATTAAAGATAAAATGAATAATCAAATATTTGTTCCCGCTGGAATATCTATAAATTACGCGGGAGATTTTGAGGATATGAACGAGGCTTTTAATCAACTTATTTTAGCTTTAATTTTAGCTTTAGTTTTGGTTTATTCTATTATGGCGAGTCAATTTGAATCTTTTATAGCGCCTTTAATTATAGCTTTAGCCGTTCCTTTCGGGCTTGCAGGTTCTTTAATCGCTTTATTTATATCGAAAACTACTTTAAGCGCATATAGCGCGATTGGATGCGTAGTTTTAGTCGGAATAGTAGTAAATAACGGAATCGTTTTAATCGATTATATGAATCAACTTATGAGAGAAAAAAATATAAACGGAGATGAAGCGGCTTTAGAATCTGGCAATAGAAGATTAAGACCTATTCTTATGACTACATTAACTACAATACTTGGAATACTTCCAATGGCTTTGGGTTCGCAGAGCGGAAACGAAATGTATAAACCTTTATCAATAGCTTTACTTGGCGGACTTTCAATATCGACAATATTTACTTTAATTATAGTTCCCACAATTTACGGCGCTATAAGAAATAAAATTCCTTTGAAAGATTATGATAAAAAAGATTTTGAGAGTAAGAGAGATTTTATTAAATAATAAAAGCGTATATCGATAAAATACCAATATGCGCTTTTATAGAAGTTTAATTATTTTATATTATATTTTTGTATTATTTTATTTTTATATACTTCAGCTTGAGTTCCGTAAATTGCTTGTATTCCGTTGCCTATTCTTAATACTTTTTTAGAATTAAGAGAATTCCAAACTTTATCGTCCGCTACTTTATTAGGGTCTTTAACCGTCACTCTTAATCTTGTGATGCATGAATCCATATTTTCTATATTATCTACTCCTCCTAAAGCCTCTACTATAGAATCTATTATTTTGTCATCGTCAATATTTGATTTTTCTCTTTCGTTATAATCCGCTCTTCTATATAATTTTGCCTCTCCTCCCGCTCGTCCTGGAGTTATAAAATTAAATTTAATTATTAAAAATTTAAATAAGAAATAATAAACTATAGAATATATAGGTCCTAATATTAAAATCCATTGATAAGAAGTTTTAGACATTCCTTGCAATAAACCGAAAAAAGTAAAATCTATTAAGCCTCTTGAAAAAGTAACGCCTACGGCTACATTCAACATATACAAAAGCATATATGATAATCCTTCTAAAATAGCATGAATAACATAAAGCAATGGAGCTACAAATAAAAAAGTAAATTCTATAGGTTCTGTAATTCCCGTTAGAAACGAAGTTAAAGCCGCTGATAATAATATACCTTTTACTTTCTGCTTATTTTCATCATCCGCTACATTATACATAGCTAATGAGGCTGCTGGAAGTCCAAACATCATAGGCAGATAACCGCCTTGCATAGTTCTTGTCGCTGCCGAACTAAAATGCGCTACTGTCGGATCGGATAATTGCGCAAAAAATATTCTCTGTCCTCCAGCAATCATTTGTCCGCCCACCTCCATTACTCCGCCTAATTCTGTATACCAGAATAAAGGATAAATTGCATGATGAAGTCCAAATACATTTAACATTCTCATACAAGCTCCGTAAAAGAAAGTTCCTATATATCCCGTAGCCGCAAATAATTCGCCTCCATGAACTATCGCTTTAAATATGCTTGGCCAGATAAAAGGAAATATAGCCGCTAAAGGTATAAAAAATATCATAGTTAAAACGGCAACAAATCTATTCCCGCTAAAAAACGCTAAATAATCGGGCAAAGTTTGATTTGCAAATTTATTTGTTATAAAAGCGGATAATAAACCGCATATAATTCCGCCGAAAACTCCCGTCTGTAAAGTAAATATTCCAAGCTCTCTCGCGTATAAAGCCGCCGTTCCAGCCGCTTCTCCCGAACTTAATCCCGAAGCTATTAAAGCGTCTACCGTAGTATTTTCAGGGTTATAACCTTGAAAATTTAATATTACTCCTATAACGGTATGGAATAATAAGAATCCTACCACAGCGGAAAGAGCCGCCGTCTCTTTGCTTTTATCCGCCATTCCTATGGCTATACCGACTGCAAATAAAAGCGGTAAATTTGCAAATACGAAATTACCAGCGTTAAAAAATAAAATCAAAATATAATTTAATGCCGTTCCGCTTTTTAAGAAAGTTAAATTATAAGTTTCTATTAATACTGGACTTGTGAAAGCTCCTCCTACTCCAAGCAATATACCAGCCATTGGCAATATAGCTATCGGAAGCATAAAGGACCTTCCTATTTTTTGTAATACGGCAAATGCATTTTTCATTTTGCCCTCCTTAAATTAATAATTTTTATGCGTTTAATCTATATAGATTCTATCGCCTTAATAAATTTCTCCGCTATTTGTTTAGGTCTAGTTATAGCTCCTCCAACTACTACGGCTAAAGCTCCCATTTGAATCGACTTTTTAGCTTTTTCGGGAGTGTCTAAATTTCCTTCTGCAATTACGGGTATTTTTACCGCTTTCAAAACCTCTTGTAATGTATTTAAAGGATTGTCTCCTTTTGTGTAATCGGTATATCCGCATAATGTAGTGCTTACTATATCTACTCCTATTTTTTCAGAATAAACCGCTTCATCTACATTCGATATATCGCCCATTACAATTTGATTTGGGTATTTTTCTTTTATATTTTTTACAAAATACTCTAATTCTACATTATCGGGACGCTGTCTTCTTGTAGAATCTATGGCTATAATATCTACGCCTTCTTCTACTAATTCATCAACTTCCTTTATAGTCGGAGTAATATATACATTACAATTTCCATAATTTCTTTTTATTATTCCTATGATAGGCAGATTAGTATTCTTTTTAATCTCTTTTATATCGGATATAGTATTTGCTCTTATTCCTCCAGCGCCAGCTTGAGTGGCTGCTAAAGCCATTTTTCCCATTATAAAAGAACTATATAAAGGTTCGTCTTCTAATGCCTGACATGACACTATGAGTTTTCCTTTTATTTGATTAAAAATTTCTTTCATACCAAAACCTTAATTAATTATTCTACAGTAGAAAATCTGTTTCTTACTTTTGATGTTTTATCCGTAGAAATTAATCCCTGCCTCAAACCGTCTCGCCATACTTTCCAAATATGTCCTCCGTTTACAATTCTTAATTCAACATTGTTTCCTAAATTTTTTAATTCTCTATATATCGATACGGCTCTTTCTTGAAAATCTTCTTTTCCTTCAGAATTCACTAAATTATCATCGTCTCCTATAACAATATAAATTTCAGATTTAAGTTTAGAGGAAACTTTTTTCTTATACGATTCAAGATAATTCGTCCAATATGAATTTCGTATATCTTCTTGAGTGACAGGAGAAACTTCTAAAAATTCATCCGTAAGTTTGTCATAAACGGCAGGACTTAATAAAATTAATCTTCCAAAAAGTTCGGGATTTCTTAAAAAGAAGTTTAAAGAACCGCTTCCTCCCATTGAAAGCCCGCCTATTATAACCTTATCTCTTTCATTTGAAACTCTATAATTTTTAAATATAAATGGAAATAAATCTTTTTCGTATGCGGTTTGAATTTTTTCTTTACTGTCTATATACCATGTATTTCCTCCGTCAGGCATAATAACCACCATAGGCTCTATAGCTTCTGTTTCATAAATAAGTTCGTCAAAAATAACGGATGCGCTTCCCTGCTGTGGGTCAGTCCAATCTTTTTCATTCCCATACAATCCATGTAGAAGAAAAAATACATTAAAATTTTTATTCTTATTATTATTGTAATCTTTGGGAAGATAAATTTTATATTTTATATCCCTGCCAAGCGTTGGAGAATACATTGTTTTTTCTTCAACCTTTCCTCTTGCAAAAACGCAACATGAAATTGATACAAATAGTAATAATATCTTTTTTATATAAACTCCTTGTTAAAGTATTTATAATTAACTCTTAAAGAATAAGAGCGAACTAACTTATCAAATAAAAATATGGAAACGCTTAAAAAATAAACATAATATATTTTAAAAATTAAAGTGTAGTGTAGTGTAGTGTAGTGTAGTGTAGTGTAGTGTATCGGCTGGTGATACTTCTATTTTTATTTATAACATTTCTCATATATTAATTGTAATAAAATAATTTAATTTTGTCAAGTGTTTTTAATAAAAAATTTAAATAAAATTTTATTTTTTATTATTTTCGCCATTTTTTTGTCATTGCGATGGCTTTAACTAGCGACAATCCTAAAGAGACACAGAGCTAAGTCAAGCATAGCCAGCAATCGACTAATTCTTAATATAATTTTCCATAAATCTTATAAGTTCTTTTTGATAGTTTACATAATTCTTAATATCTTCGTCAGATAAGCATTTTAACATATTTATATCCAAATTTTCTAATCCTTCTATAATTGGTTTTGCAAATTCAATTCCTTTTTTAGTTAAACTTATAAGTCTGTTTCTTTTATCTTTCGGATTAATTTCTCTTTTTACATAACCTTTTTTTTCAAAATTATCAAGTATTGAGCATACGGTTTGTTTTGGCAAAGCAAGTTTTTCAGCCAAATTATTTTGTATGCATTCTTTACTATTATAAATTATATTCAAAGTAAATAAAGCAATATCGCTTATGCCGTATTGTTTTGCGAATTTATAATAAAATCTATTTGATGCATAAAAAAGATTATACAAAGTTTCTATATATTTTTTTATTTCTTCATTTTTCATTTTTAATCCATAATTTAATTTTACGCTTATTCTATTAAATAATAAATTTAAAATAAAACAAGCTAATTGACGGCAAAAGTTTTTATACTTTCACCATCATTTTAAAACTTGTATATTAAATATTTTTATAAATCGCTTTATTTACAATTTTATCGTTATTCGTTTTAAAGAATAATAATAAAAATAAAATCAATAATATAATTTGAGCTGTTGGAATTGCAAACCATATTCCGTTTAATCCAAAAAATATCGGCAAAATCAAAATGCATAAAGGACTTATGCATAAAGGTTCGATATAAGTTAAAAGCGTAGAATAAACTCCGTTTCCCGAAGAATAAAAATAAGAAGTTCCTAATCTAACTATCGACTGCATCAAAAATGCAAACGCTATTATTGGCAATGCGAACGATATTATATTATTCGCTTCCTCTGACGCTCCAAAAATAAAACCGACATTATTTTTAAAAATTAAAACCGCCGAAATAAATAAAGCGCTTAAAATCAAAGCGGCAATAATTCCCTTCTTAAAAACTCTTTTCATTAATTTGTATTCTCCCGCTCCCTTAAAGAAACTAATCATTGGCTGACAACCTTCCGCTATTCCTTCAAAAAAGAGCAAAGTCGAATTATATATATAATTTGCAACCGAATATGAGGATACTGCAATCTCTCCTCCATATTTTAAACATTGCAAATTATTTAGTATAACTATAAGAGAAGGCGACATTATCATACCAAAAGGCGATAATCCTATAAATAAAGTTTTCCTGCTCATTTTTAGATTAAACTGTTTTAAGCTAATTTTCGTTCTGCTTTTCTTTCTTATAAAGAGATAATATATTCCGCAAATTGCAACTATTCCTTCTGCTATTATCGTGGCTAGAGCCGCTCCGAACATTCCCAAATGAAAAACCATCATAAATAAATAATCTAATGTTATATTTGTTATAAGTCCAGAGCTTACAAAAACCATAGCATGAATTGTTTTACCTTGATTTCTTATTATTGGCATGCATCCCATTGATATTATTTGAAAGCATCCGCCTAAAATAATTACGGTTGCATAAGAGTTTGCTTCTTTAAATATTTCTCCTCTCGCTCCAAGCAAATGTATTATTGGATTTTTTAATATAAATAATATTGTAGTTAATAAAACGCTTGCTATAATCAAATTTAAAAAAGTATTTACTTTAGCTTGATTTGATTTTTCTATCTCTCCCGCTCCAAGATGAATAGACATTATAACCGAGCCTCCCATACCAATCATAGAACCTATAGCAAATAATATACTTCCTATTGGGTAAATTATATTAATAGCCGCAAGTCCCTTATCTCCTAAAGTATTGCCAACGAAATAGCCGTCAACAACCGTGTAAAGTCCGCCTAAAAGAGTTCCTATCATGGCGGGAATGATATACTTGAAGAATGATTTTTGCATCTCTTCAACCGTTCTTGTTTGTTTTACTTGTGTCATAAAATCTCCTTTTATTTAAATTAATTTTTTATATTTATCCGAATTCGGTTAGTATAATTTCGGACTATTTTAACAAATATTTAATTTTTTGTCAATAATTATAATTATAAAAAAATAGATAATTTTTTAATATTTAAAAAACTATAGATTTAATTAATAATTATTTAAAAAATTTTAATATAAATAGTTGACATAGAATTACTTTGTTATATTATATTTAAATATTTAATTAATTAAGGATTTTTTTATGAAAACTATAGACGCTAAAGGAATTCCATGTCCTAAACCTTTAATTTTAACTAAAACCGCATTAACGAATGCAAATATTGGAGACGAGATAGAAGTTCTTATAGACGATGAAGTCGCGTTTCATAATATAACGGATTTTCTTAAAAATAACGGAATAACTTATACAAACGAAGGAATGAATTTCAAAATTAAAAAGAATAAAGATTTATCTTCAAATGAAAACTCTGAAAAATCTTCAGGACCAGTAATTGCCGTAGCCGATAAAAAATTTATGGGATATGGAAACGAAGAATTGGGCGAATTATTATTAAAAGCATGTCTAGGAGCTTTGAAAGACGCTAATCCTAAGCCCGAAGCTTTATATTGTTATAATAGCGGAGTTTTTTTGGGAGTCGAAGAGCCTTATAAAACTTTACTTCAAGAATTGAGAGATGCAGGAATAAAAATATTTTTCTGCGGAACTTGCGTAAAATTCTACGAACTTAACGATATAAAAGTTGAAGAGCAAACGAATATGCTTGGAATAATAGAAGCTATGGCTAACGCTTCCGCCGTTATAAGAATATAATATTTTAATTTTAAGTTAATGAAAAAGAAAAATTATTATTTCGATAATTCAACTACAAGTTTTCCTAAACCTAAAGAAGTAGCCGAAGAGATGTCTAATTTTATTATAAATATCGGAGGAACTTACGGAAGAGTTAATACCGAAAGAGGAAAAGAAACTACAAAAAAAATTGAAGAATGTAGAGAATCGCTTGCCAATATTTTAGGAGTAAAAAATATCTCAAATGTTATATTTACTTCGGGAGCGACAAGGTCTATAAACGATATATTAATAGGACTTGATTTGCATGACACAAAAGTTTTAATTTCTTCTTTGGAACATAATGCGGTTTTAAGACCGATTTATAAATTAAGCAAAAATAAAAATGTAAAATATCAATTGATTCCTTCAATCGAAAACGGACTTATTGATATTGAAAAACTTTCTAATCTAATATCAAATACAAAAAATAAAATTTCATTGGCAATAGTAAATATGGAAAGTAATATAAGCGGAGTAATTCAGCCGATTAAAAAAATCAAAGAAACGATAGGCAATATTCCTTTGCTTGTTGATGCCACTCAATCGGTAGGAAATCATATTATTAAAGCGGAAAAATGGAATATAGATTTTTTAGCTTTTACGGGACATAAAGGATTACTCGGTCCTGCGGGAACGGGCGGTTTTTATGTAAAAAATAGCAAAAAATTAAAACCAGCTTATTTTGGCGGAGGATTTGGCGACGGATACGAAACTCCTTATAGCGTCCCCGAAATATACGAATCAGGCACGCCGAATACTGTCGGAATAATTGGACTTTTAGCGGCTTTGAAAAATAAGCCCGATTGGAAAATAAATATAGACGATTTAATCGAAACTATAAAAGAAATAAAAAGTATGAATAAATATAAAGTTATATGGTCCAAAAATAAAAAATATCAGGGATTTTTATTTTCTATAACATTAAAAAATAACGATATAAATATGGCTAATTTAACTTATAAGCTATATAATGATTATAATATAGAATGCAGATACGGATTTCATTGCTCTTTTTTATCTCATAATTTTTACGGAAATAAAGAAGGCGCTATAAGATTTTCGTTTTCTCCATACACTAAGAAAGAAGATTTAAAATATTTAATAAATATATTAGGGAAGAAATTATGGTAAAAAGTTTTTGTTATTTACAAACGCCGAGAGATTTAATTAAAGCGGAAAAAATTTTAATGGATGCGGGAATAGAAGTCGTTGTTCGTCCAGCGCCAGAGCCTGTATTTGGAGTATGCAATATGGCTATCGATATTGAAGATAACGATAAAGTATATATTGTGTCTTTATTAGAAGCGGCGGGTTTAATGGTTAAAGTTAAAGATATTCAATAAATAATGAAAGATAATTTAAAAAATGAAATATTGGAACTTGTAAAAAGCGCCGATATTGTAAAGCCAGCGCGATATTTAGGCGGAGAGATTAACGCGATAATCAAGCCCAATGCGGATTTTAAATTTATAATGTCTTTTGCAGATTTGTATGAAGTGGCGATAAGCAATTTAGGACTTTCTATACTTTACGAAGTTATTAATTCAATAGAATACGCTTCATGCGAGAGAGTTTACGCTGTCGCTTACGATTTTGAAAAATTATTAAGAGAAAAAAATATTCCTCTATATACTTTAGAAACTTTTAGCAAAGTGAAAGACGCCGATGTTTTGGGTTTTACTCTTCAATACGAATTAATTTATACGAATATTTTGCAAATTTTAGAATTAAGTCAAATTCCAATTTTTAGAGAAGAGAGAGGAGAAGATTTTCCAATTATAGCGGCAGGAGGTCCGAGCGTTTATAATCCTTTTCCGCTTTCAAATTTTATAGATATTTTTTTAATGGGAGAATTCGATTTTGAAATAAAAAACTTTGTCGATATAATTTATAATCTTAAAAAGAATAAAGCAAAAAAAGACGATATATTAAAAGAATTATCAAAATTAGAATACGCTTATATTCCGAAATATCCTAAAAATTCCGTGAAAAGAATTTTTGTAGAAAATATTAACGATATGCCTTATGTCAAAAAACCTTTAGTGCCGATTTTGGAAGGAATACAAAATAGAATTTCAGTCGAGATAGCGAGAGGTTGCGCTCATAGTTGCAGATTCTGTTTAGCGGGAATTACTTATCGTCCCGTTAGAAATAGAAAAGTTGAAAAAATAATTGAAATAGCTATGGAATCTTTGGAAGCTACGGGTTTTGGAACTTTAAATTTATTTTCTCTTTCGGCGGACGATTATCCGAATATCGCCGATTTAATAGATTATCTTCAAACTTTAGGAGAGCATAAAGGATTTTCTTTATCTCTTCCTTCTTTAAGAATCGATTCTTTCGATAAAGAAACCGCTAGCAGAATCGCTCAATTTAAAAAAACGGGTTTAACTTTCGCACTTGAAGTTGGAAGTCATGAATTGAGAGAGAGAATTAATAAATCGATGGACGAAGACGCGATATTTAATATTCTTTCAGACATTCAAACTATTGGATGGAAAACGGTAAAAATTTATTTTATGATTGGCTTTACCGAAAATCCCGATAAAGAAGCGGATGAAATTATAGAAACTTTGGAGAAAATGATAAAGGCGTCAAAAAATAAAGTAAAAATAAACGCTGCAATAAATGTTTTTGTTCCAAAGCCTCATACTCCGCTTGAAAATTTAAATCAACTTACGGACGAAGAAGCGATTATTTGCATAGAGAAAGTAAAAAATAGATTTAGAGGAACAAAAGTTTCTGTTAAATATCATCCTCCAAGAATGGCGGAAATTGAAGGAATAATATCGAGAGGAGACGAAATTGTCGGAGATATAATTTACGAAGCTTATAAAAGAGGAGCGAGATTTGACGCTTGGGTTGAATATTTTAAATACGATATTTGGAAAAGCGTAATTGAAGAAAAAGGATTAACTATAAAAGAACTTATTTCAAAAAGAAAAAATATGGCTTGGAAATGCATCGACACTTTAATAAGTCAAAAATTTTTTAATAGAGAATACGAAAGATTTCAAAATGGAAAATTTACCGAATATTGTTTTACTGGAAATTGTCAAAATTGCGGAATAGATTATAAAACTTATTGCCATAAATATAAGAAAGAAATTTTAAATAAAAACTTTGAAGAGATGAAAGAAGAATTGAAAACTTTGAAAAAGAGAGATATTTTTTCGGTTAATTATAAAATATTTATGCGATTCAAAAAAGAAGGAATTTCGTCTTTACTCGGAATGCATGATTTATCGCGTATTATGATTTCAGCGCTTAAAATAGCGGGAGCAAAAATATCTTTAAGCAAAGGTTTTCATCCGCTTGAAAAAGTTTCGTTTACGCCGCCTACTCCTTTTGCCTGCGAAAGCGAAGCGGAATTTATGGAAGTTAGTTTAATCAACAATATTGATATTGATTTGATTAAAAATAAAATAAATAATTTGCTTGCTCATATTGGAATAAATATTTTAAAAATAGAATCTATTCCGATTAATCTAAAAAAAATTAATACTCTGCCAAAAAATATTTTATACGAAATTGAAACTAACAATGATAAAGAGGCTTTTGATTTGCTTAAAAATAAAGAAGAATTAAAAGAAAGCGAAGAGAGAAAAGGAGATTATTTAATTATGATGTCCTCAAATAAAATATTGATTACTTTGCTTGACGGAAATGAAAAATTGATTCGAGTTAGAGATATAAAAAATTATCTTATTAAAAATAATATTGTTATAAAAAAAATAAAAAAATTGGATTTAGTCGAAATTAATGAATTTGTTCAGATATAAATATGTTATGTGAAGAATGTTATTACCGTTGACAAGACTAAAGTCCACGGAGCGAGGCAGATAAGTTTAACGTTGAGGCTAGAAATAACAATAAATATAAACAAACAATAACTATTTGGTATTTAAATTATTAATGGTTTTGTCAAAAAAGAAATGGTTTTTCTATTAACTTTTTTGTAACTACTCGCTTCACTCTTGCCATAGGCGTCCTTATGGGAATGGGCTTTTAGCCTATCGTGTTAGCAAAAAAGAACAAAAATCCTCTTTTTTATATTGTTTTTATTAACAAACGAATTTATAATTAATTTGAATTTCAATATTTAACTTTAATTAATTTTAATAAGGAATTAAAAATGAAAAATAAAAACATAATTATTTTTATAATAAGTTTATTAACTTTTATATCATGCAAAAATTCTTACGCTGAAATAAAATGGGAAAAAGATTTGGCAACCGCTATTAAAAAAGCTAAAAGTAAAAATCTACCGATTATGATAGACATATATACCGATTGGTGCATTTGGTGTAAAGAATTAGACAAGAATACTTACGCAAATGAAAAAGTAATTGAAACGGCTAAAAAAATAGTGTCGGTAAAATTAAATCCCGAAACTTCGGAAGAAGGAGAAGAGATTGCAAAAAAATACGGAGTTAAAGGTTATCCTACTATTCTTTTTATTAACGCAGACGGATTCGTTTTAGAAAATGTCGGAGGATATGTGGAGGGAGAAAAATTTGTTCCTTATATAAAAAATGCGATTGAAAAATTAAGCAAAGTTAACGCCCTATTATCGAGCAAAGAGCCGAGTTTAGAAAAATTAGATTTATATATGGAATCAGGAAACGAGGAAGAAGCGACTAAATTATTTAATAATTTATTAAGCAAAAAATCGATTCCTGAAGAATCTATGCCTAAATATTTGCTTGGTTTTGGTTTAATAAAAGCTCAAAAAAAAGATTACGAAAAAGCGAATATATATTTCGACAAAATAATAAAAGAATATCCTAAATCGGAAGAGATTTATATATCGCATTATTATAAAGCGGTTATTATGGTGCTTGCGGGAGAAAAGGATAAGCCTAAAAAATATTTGGAAAAATTACTTAATGATTCAAAAATTCCAAACGATATGAAATCGCAATACGAAACTTTATTATCTTATATAAATGAATATTAATATATGAAAAATATTATAATAACGATAAGCAGACAATACGGAAGCGGCGGCAGATTTATAGGAGAGAGAGTCGCAAAAAAATTAAATATAGGATTTTACGATAAAGAATTTATAGATATTGTAGTTGAAAAAACGGGAATAAGCAGAGCGACTATAGAATCAAAAGACGAAAAATTTACAAACGATAATATATTTTTCAACGCTTTTAATAAGAAACATTTTTTAAGTCCTTTTAATAACGCTATGACTTATTCTACTTTAGATAAAATATTTGATATTCAAAGCGATATAATAAAAGATATAGCAAATAAAGGTTCATGCGTGATTATAGGAAGATGCGCAAGTTTTATATTAAAAGATTCGCATAAATGTTTTAATGTTTTTATTCATGCGCCGATTAAAAAAAGAATAGAGAGAATAACAAATCAATACGGAATAAAAATAGAAAACGCCGAAACTCAATTAAAAAATACCGATTTATACAGATATAATTATTGTAAATATTATACGGGAGAGGAATGGGGAAATATGGTTAATTATAATTTAACTATAGACAGCGGATATTATGACGATGAACAAATTAGCAATATAATGATAAAATCTATTGAAGAGATTAAAGATTAAATTAATTAACGGATATTTATTATGAAGAAACTTGTAAAAGATTTAAATGATTTTAGAGAAAGCGATTATTTTTCTTACGAAAGCAAATGCAGATTATGGAAAAATAGACATATATCTTTAATTATAGATTTCGGAGAGGATGCGAATAAATCAAGAATGTTAAAAAAATATAAAAGTAAAATTAACAAAATATTAAATTGGATTGATTCTAATAAAAAAACTATATCCGATTTTTTAATTTCGCATCAATGCATAACTTTAGCGGAAGAATGGATTTCTAAAAATAACGAAGAGATTGAAGAAAATTGTTATAAAAACGATATTGGCGATATAATAAATATTCCAATAACTGACGAGGATTTTTATAACGCTATGTATTTAGACAGCGTTTTAATAGATTTTGAAGAAGATGAAAGCAAACCCGACACGACAATGCATATATTATTTGAACCCGATTATTTTAAGAATCATTCTTTAATCGTTTATTTAGACGGAGATGAAAATATAGAATACGGAGATATTGCAGGATAAAAATAAAAAATTAAATCAAACATTAAACCTAAAAGTGACAACATCGCCTTCTTGCATAATATATTGTTTTCCTTCAAGTCTTATCGCTCCAGCTTCTTTTGCTTTAACGAAACTTCCAAGCTCAAGCAATTTGTCGCAATTTATAACTTCGGCGCTTATAAAACCTCTTTCAAAATCGCTATGAATAACTCCAGCCGCTTCGGGCGCAAAAGCTCCTTCTCTAACAGTCCAAGCTCTCGTTTCATCCTCGCCAGATGTTAAGAAAGTGATTAATTTTAATAGTTTATGTCCAGCTTTCGATAATCTTGAAACTCCCGATTCTTTTACTCCCAAATCTTCCAAATAACTTAATCTCTCTTCTTCATCCAAATCTTGTAAATCCGCTTCTATCTTTGCGCTAAACGGAATTAATTCAATATTTTTTTCTTTAGAATATTTTTGCAATATAGCGTAATTAGGATTTTTTTCGGGATTTGCAAGTTCGTTTTCTGAAAGATTCGCTCCAATCATCATACTTTTTGAAGTGAGTAAAAATAAAGGTTTAATAATTTCTTTTTCCGTATCGCTTAAATTTAATCCAAATATAGGATTTGAATTATTTAATTCGGGAAGTAATTTATTTAAAAGCTCAAGTTCTTCTTCTATAGCTTTTGCTTTTCCGCCTTTCAAAGCTTTTTTTTGTCTCTCAATTCTCGTATTAATCGTTTCAATATCGGCAAGAATTAATTCTGTTAATATAATATCTAAATCTCTTAAAGGATTAACCTCTCCAATATGCGTAATATTTCCGTCTTCAAAAACTCTAACCACTTGCAAAACCGCATTAACCTCTCTTATATGAGATAAAAATTTATTTCCAAGTCCTTCGCCTTTTGAAGCTCCTTTTACTAATCCTGCAATATCTACAAAATTAACGGCGTTATAAACTTTCTTTTTTGACTTAAAAAGATTTGAAAGTTTGTCCACTCTTTCATCGTAAATTATCGCCGTAGCTTCGTTTTTATCTATAGTGCAAAACGGATAATTAGCCGCTTCTGCATGAGCGTTTGTAAGAGCGTTAAAAAGCGTTGATTTTCCAACATTTGGAAGTCCGACAATTCCTATAGATAAAGCCATATTTTTTCCTTAAAAGTTTTTTATTTAGAATTAAATTTTTATATGTTAATTTGTTTAAGAGTTTCACAATTATGCCTCCTTAACAATTTTTCCATCTTCAATTTTAATTATTCTATCAGCTATCTCAGCTAATTCTAAATTATGAGTAATCATAATAATAGTTTGATTTAATTCTTTATTAGATTTTCTAAGTAATTCAACAATTTCTTCACTAGCTTTAGAATCTAAATTACCAGTTGGTTCATCAGCTAAAATTATAGATGGTTTTGTTATTAAAGCACGACCTATAGAAGTTCTTTGTTGTTGTCCACCAGATAATTGATTTGGCAAATGGTGACGTCTTCTTTCTAATCCTAATAGTTCTAACATTTCATTTAATTCTATTCTATTTACATTTCGACCATCAAGTTCTAATGGTAAAGCTATATTTTCTTCAACGTCTAATATGGGGATTAAATTATAAAATTGATAAATTAAACCTATTTGTCTTCTTCTAAATATTGCTAATTTATCATCGCTCATGCTAAAAATATCTTTATCATTAATGTATACTTTTCCACTTGTTGGTCTATCTACGCCACCTATTAAGTGAAGAAGTGTACTTTTACCACTTCCAGAAGCTCCAACTATGGCTACAAATTCGCCTTTATTGACACTAAAAGATACATTATCTAAAGCAACAACTTTAGTGCTATCTTTCCCGTATACTTTTGTTAAATTTTCAACTTTTAATATTTCCATATATTTTTTCCTTTCATTCAATATAATTATATGACTCTATAAGTGACATCTAAATGACAAAAAATAAAAGATCAAAATTATTTTGATCTTAATTAAATATTAATTGGAATTTTCTTGTTAATAATTGAAAGAAAGTTATTTTATTTATATCTTCATTAACAGTTAATTCTACTACTTCATAGGAATTATTAATTCTTACTTTCATTGTTCCTACTTTGTCACCTTTTTTTATTGGAGCTTTTATATTGTTTACATCAATTGTCAAATCTATTTTAGGATCTTCATCCATTTTATTTTTCAAAAATGTTACTTTTTTACTTGGTACTATCTCAACTTCATCTTTGTAGCCTTTTTCAACTTTAGCTTTTTTTAAAACTTTGTCGGTATTTATAGCAGTACCAAGTTCATATTGAGCATAGGCGTA
>OIYR01000803.1_pt1 | contig 16984 bp, 13 predicted proteins | sample 1588221 | NCBI WGS metagenome assembly OIYR01 (sample SAMN03283292) | human gut metagenome | biome: human-associated habitat; material: feces | host: Homo sapiens | place: Peru | collected 2012 | reverse complement strand
CTCGCGAATCCAAGTGTCGAATTCGCGTTTACCTTCTTTCAATACTATCACCCTTGCTCCACGCTTCAGATGATTGTATTCTGTGTTGCCACCCGAGAAGCGGCCGTGAGCCAATAATACATTAAAGTAGGAAACTGCATAGTCGTTGTCGTGGTCGTGTCCGCAGAACACACCCATGATGTCGCCCATCTCCTTTATCGAAGCAAACATGCCGCTATTTATAGAAGGACTGTATGCTTTCTCCAGGCGTGAACCATACATAGGGCATTGAGTGTTGTCTGTGGCATAGTTGAATTCAGGCAACGGAATGTGTAGGAATGCAAGCGAAGGTACTGGTCTGCCGCCATTCTTCTGCTTGTAAACCATGGAGCGCTGTCGGTACCAGGTTATCTGGTTGTGGCTTATCCATTGGTAGCCACCAATGCCGCCTATAGCTGGTTTGTTGTGAGTGTCGATGCAATATAGCACGGCAGCAGTTCGCTTGCCGTTGGATGACAGAATTGGTAGCGAATAGTCGGTATTCTTACCTTGCAATACGGGCATCACGCAGTTTGGAGTCTTCTGCATTTGGTTGTATAGGGCTACAGCTGGCGTTTTGAAGTCGTAGTCGTGGTTGCCGAAGGTCATGCAGAAAGGCACGCCAAGTTGGGCAAATGTCTTTAATACTACCGAAAGTGTGCTGTCGGCAGGAGCTGAATAGATGATGTCGCCAGTTACTACCACGAGGTCAGGTTTCTCGGTCTCCACCATTTCTCTTACACAGGCAAGTCCCTGTTCCGAGGCCTTCACTCCGAGTTTATAGTGCAAATCTGTAATCTGCACAATCTTGAATAATCCTTTTTTGAAGCGTAGTGTATTTTGCGCAAAGGCTTGACCTATGCACATTAGCATGGTCAAGCCTAAGATAAGTTTCCTAAACATTTTGTTTGTCTTAGTTGAAATAATAAAGGAATACGGCTATGCCTTCGAGAGCAGGCTTGCGCTCGCCTTCTATTTCGATGCGGAAGTCGATCTCCGTCTTGCATGTGCCGCGGAGGTTCTGGATTTGGTGAAGCTTTGTCACCAAGCGAACTCTGCTGCCTGTGATAACAGGCTTGCCGAAGCGCATGTGCTCGATACCGTAGTTGACGAGCATCTTGATGTTCTTCACTTCAATAATCTGATCCCAAAGGTATGGGAGTACAGAGAGTGTGAGATAGCCGTGGGCGATGGTCGACTTGAACGGGCTTTCTACTGCGGCACGCTCGGTGTCAACGTGAATCCACTGATGGTCGAGTGTGGCATCGGCAAACATGTTGATGCGCTCCTGCGAGAGTTCTACATAGTCGGAAACTCCGATGTTCTTGCCGAGCAGTGCGGCAAACTCATGATAGCTGTTGATGATAACTTTGCTCATAGTTGTATTTTTAAATAAATTTTATTCTTAATTTAATGCAAAGGTAAGACTTTTAACATAAAAATCTTGCAAGATGTTGCACGTATTAAAGAAAAATAATTAATTTTGCATTGTTATGTGTGCATTATTGGCATGTCGTGCAGCCTGCCAGACCTTTATAGGCATAGTATATTATAAATCGTTATATATATTATATAATGTACAATAATTAATAAAAAGAGTAAAAAGAGTTATTTTAAAAAAGGAGCGTTTTGTACGCAGTATACAACATTAATTACTTGAGAAGAGAGTTTTGTACGCAAGTCTTTATATGCTATGGGTAATCCTTTGACATATATAAGAAAACGAAGACTTGTATTTCTAATTTTAATATCAACCATCTACTATGCAAAAATCAAGCAATTCATTCAGTCTGCTTGTTGCTATGGGTGCGGCGTTAATGCCAGTGTGGGGAAGTGGCTTCTCCGAGGCAAGTGCGTCCAGTGCCGTATTGCTTCAGCAGCAGGATGGCGTCTGCACTGGTAATGTTGTAGACGCTACGGGTGAGCCTGTAATCGGTGCTGTGATCCGCGTAAAGGGAACACAGACTGCAATTGCAACCGACATTGACGGTAACTTCTCGCTAAAGGGCGTGAAGAAGGGTGCTACACTCGAGATTTCGAGTATCGGTATGACTACACAGACAGTTGTCTGGAACGGTACTCCAGTGAAGGTTACGCTTCAGGACGACTCACAGACCATCGGTGAGGTTGTCGTGACGGGTTACGGTGGCGTTCAGAAGGCTAAGACCATGACTGCCTCGGCAACTGTCGTAAACATGGGTACACTGCAGAAGCTGCCGGTAACCACTATGGCAGAAGGTCTGGGAGGTCGTGTTGCAGGTGTGTTCACACAGCAGAGCTCAGGTGCTCCGGGTGAGAAGACCAAGATCTGGGTGCGTGGTGGTAGCGACATCCTTTATGTTATTGACGATGTTGTGCTCGACACAAGCCAGGGCGAGGACTTCTTCAGCCGTCTGCGTCCGGACGACATCGCCAACATGTCAGTGCTCAAGGATGCTGCTGCCACAGCCGTATATGGTCCGCGTGCTGCCAACGGTGTAATCGTAATCCAGACAAAGCGCGGTACTGAGGGCGCTCCTGAGATTACATTCAACCAGAAGCTTACTATCATGACACCGTCGTACCGTCCACACGTGATGAGTGCATACGACTATGTCAACGAGCGCAACAAGCTCTATCTTGCCAACCATGAGGAGAATCCTTACATGAGCAACACCGAGGTGGCAAAATACTATATGGGTTACCTCAACCAAAAGGGCTACAGCCGTGAGCAAATCCACGACATGGTCAACGAGAAGTATGACGTAAACTGGTCGCAGGATTATGTCAACGAACTCTTCGACCCGTACAAGACACAGGGCGGTGACATCGAGAACTACTATCAGACTTATGACCCATGGACCATGTTCGACCACACACAGCCTATGTATCAGACCAACGTAAGCCTGCGTGGTGGTAGCGAGCGCATCAAGTATTATTCTTCAGTGGGCTATCTCGACCAGCAGGGTCTGAGCGACAACTACGGCTACACTCAGTACAACGTAGTGCTCAACACCGATGCCTACCTTTTGAAGGACAAGAGTCTCAAGTTCACATTCAACATCAACGGCAATATCGGCAACCAGCAGAAGCCAGGCAACGGTGACGGTACATTCAACAGCGTGATGTACGGACACACTATGCCTACCCGTCCTTCACAATGGTCTACCGGTAATGCTCGTAAGAACTCGGCAGAATCGCTTCTGAACAACGGCTTCCAGAACAACGACACCAAGCGTTTCCAGATGAACGCCTCATTGAAGTGGAACCTGCCTTGGGTGAAGGGTCTTTCGGCTACAGCCAGTGTGAACTACACCACTTCGCACACTATGCAGAAGAACTTCACATACGACCAGGAGAACGTATATGACAATCCTTATTCTACATCATTCTCCACTTATAATCCTGAGAATGCACAGCTCTATCAGTACTGGTATGACTACAAGCTTACTACTGGCATCTTCCAGCTCGACTACTCGAAGACCATAGGCAAGCACACATTCTCGGCAATGGCAGGCTATCAGAGCCAGATTCGCCACGAGAACTGGAGCAGCCAGACCAAGAAGGGCTTTGCCACTACTCTTGCTCCGCAGGAGGATATAGGTGCCACAATGGTATCAAGCGGCGGTTCGGCATACGATTGGGGTTCTGCATCATTGATTGGCCGTCTCACATACGACTATGCTAACAAGTATATGTTCCAGTATACTATGAACTACAACGGCTCGCTCAACTATAGCCCTGGCAAGCGCTGGGGATTGTTCCACGCCTTCTCAGTAGGTTGGAACATGGCAGAGGAGTCATGGTTCAAGCGCCTTGTACCGCGTTCTATCGTCAACGAGCTTAAGCTTCGTGGCGGTTTCGGTCTTGTAGGTAATGAGGTCGGTGATTCGTTCGACTATCTTACACAGTACTCGCAGAATGGAACCAAGCTGCTGCTTGGAAGCGGAATGACATCCAATGTAGGTTGGTATATTAATAAGGTGGCAAACGACCTGCAGTGGTCAAGCTCAAAGCAACTTGGTGCCGGTCTTGACTTCAGCATGTTCAAGGGTCGCTTGAACGGTTCGTTCGATACTTATCTGTATGTCAACAAAGGCGACGTGATGAACGTGACGAGCGAGATGCTCAACACAGACATCCTCGGTATGCCTAACGTTCCGCAGATCAACGCTCCTTTCTCAACCAGCAAGAAGGGCGGTTTCGAGATTTCTGTAAACTGGCAGGACAAGATAGGTGAGGTAGGCTACAAACTTGGTCTCACATACTCTTATTGGGATAAGATTACAACACGCTACACCGGCAAGTCGACCAACCACTATTTCAGCTCAAGAGACTATATAGGCAAGCGTACGGCATTCAACGATGCCACTTACTGGACCGCTCTCAAGAGCAACGGTCTGTTCAAGTCATGGCAGGAGATATACAACTCGCCAATGGATGCTGACGCCAACTACGCTCCGGGTACAATAAAGATTACCGACCTCAACGGCAGTGGATACGTAGGCGACGACTACTATCTCACCAATCTTCCGGGCAGTACACCGCTAACACAGTATGGTGTTACGCTTGGAGGTTCGTACAAGGGCTTTGAACTTGAGCTGTTCTTCCAGGGTGCAGCCGATGTTACAGCAACAATGGCATCGCCGTTCCGCTCACAGCAAGACTATATGTGGAACTACGGCCAGTATGGTTTCGCCAACGCATATACCCCGAGCAATCCTAATGTGAATGCTGCCATACCTATGCCGTCAAGTGCAAACAACAGTTTCGGCTATTCGTATGTGGATTTGTTCCAGTTTGACGCATCTTACCTGAAGCTGAAGAACATCAGCCTGCGCTACGACATGAAGCGTTCGGTATTGAAGAACGTAGACTTCATCAAGGGTCTTGACTTGAGCTTCGTTGTCACAAATGCGTTCACATGGACCAAGGATTCTTATCCATACAAGAACCTGCAGGACCCTGAGTTCATCACATCAGGAGCTTCCATCTACAACAGCAACGGTAGTCTGGGTAGCTACCCGACACAGCGTACATACACATTCAATGTTGTATTAACACTCTAATAGTAAACGACAATGAAAAGCAAATTCAATATAAAGAAATATATGTGGGCTGGATTGTTGGCTGTGGCAGTAGGAGCCACAATGACATCCTGCGACCCTCTGGGCGTAGAGCCTACAACAAAGGTGGATGAGGATCGTTTCTGGCAGAATTCACAGTTGGCACGCTCGTATGTCAACAATTTCTATTTCATAGACGCTACAGCATCTGGCGACAACTTCACATCCGAGCAATGGTCGGACAACTGCCAGGGCAACTATGAGAACGACTGGGATACATACCGCCAACTCACATTCAACAACCGCCGCTATGACGAGAATTCGCCTTACAGCGGTCCGTGGTCGGGAGCATACAAGAATCTGTACAACATACATGTAGGTATAGAGAAAATCAACAGCAGCAAGGCACTTACAGAATCGCTTAAGAGCCAATTGCTCGCTGAGTGCTACTTCTTCCGTGCATGGGTGTACTTCGACATGGAGAAATACTGGGGCACGGTGCCTTATGTTGACCACGCACTCACAGTAAACGAAGAGACCTTCCTGCCGCAGACCAAGCGTGAGACTCTGTTCGACAACATGCTTGCCGACCTTGACAAGTCAATCGAACTGTTCGGTAAGATGAGCGGAACTCCGGAATTAGGACTCGTAAACGTCAATGTAGCCAAGGCATTCAAGTCGCGTGTGGCACTCTATGCAGCCGATGCCGCTTCAGCATCAGCCAAGGGATTGTACACAGACGATGCTGCCGGACTGTTCAAGTTTGAGAAGAACGCCCAGCACTACTATCAGATTGCCTATGATGCTGCTAAGGACTTGATTGGCAAGTACGATCTGGAGCCTAACTACGAGGACCTCTTCACTTCGGAGACAGCACATACAAGCGTAGAGTCTATTTGGCCAGTTATGTTCAAGGAGAACCAGCGTGGTGGCTTTAACCCTACTGCCAAGAACGGTCCTGATGGTGACTATTACGGCAACAGCGACAAGGTGACACGCACGTGGGGCTTCCGTACCGGACTCTTCCCGACACAGGATCTCGTAGACTGCTATCTGCAGAAGGATGAGGCTGACGGCAAGTGGAAGCATTGGTGGGAAACCAAGCAGGCGCGTGACCTCAATATTGCTGTTACAACCGATAAGGACGGCAACAAGGAATACTCAGGTTCGGGCGACAATTATCGCAAGATGTTCGAAAACCGTGACAAGCGTTTCTATGCCACTGTGACTTACGACGGTGCCTATATGGGGCCGAAAAGCAATCCAATCTATCAGATTCAGACATGGATTGACAAGTCTACAATGGACGACCAGAAGACTTTGCAATACAGCGCACTTCATTCTGGCTACCGTGGTATGGAGAATATTGAATCGGCTCCTACCGGTCGTGGTTCTTCACAGACCATTAGTGGCTACTACTCTCGCAAGTACTCTCACTTCGACCAGTTTAACGATGACGGTACGCTTAAGACCACACAGCGCACCACATGCTACTTCAACATCCGTTATGCAGAGGTATTGCTCAATCTTGCTGAGGCTGCTGTAAATCTTGACAAGGCTCCTGAGGCTATCACTTATATCAACAAGATACGTGAGCGTGCCGGCTTGAGCGCATACGACGGTGCTACCGACAAGCAGAGCGTATACGATGAGGTGAAGGTAGAGCGTCGTCTGGAGTTCGCATTCGAGAACCCTGGCTTCCGCTATTTCGATCTTCTGCGTTGGGGCGAGGCTGAAGGCAAGACCGTTATACCCGAACTCAACAAGGTGTCACGTGGTATCATGATCTTCCGCGTTGGTAAGCACAGTAATGTTGCAGGCGAGAATGGTGTGGCTTTGGAGCCGGGTGAGACAAACACCGACGGCAAGAACTATGAGACACCAACCTTCCGCACATATCCGATGGACTTCAGCTACTACGAGCGCAAGTTCGACAATGTGCGCTACTATTTCACCCCGTATGCTGCCACAATGCTTATCTCTAACAAGCAGATACAGCAGAATCCGGGTTGGCATGGCTTCAAGTATCAGAACAACAATTAATTTTCTAACAATTCGACACTATGAGACTTTTCAGTAAAATAAAGAACATCTATACAGGCGTGTTCGTGATGCTGGCAGCCATGGCAACTACAAGCTGCCAGACCGGACTGGAATATGACGATGTGCCTGAGAGCTATTACACTGATGTGAACTTGCGTTCATGCTGGGTAAGCTCGCGAGCTCTTTTCGAAGACTGCCTCTTTGCAAAGAACTACAATGGTGGAAAAGGCGAAATCACATCGGCAATACGTCAGGTGGATTTCGCAGAGGATGCTACACAATGGACCAACAATACGGGTTCAGACTATACGCTTGAGGATGGTACTGTAGTGGCTTCTGGACAGAAGGTAAATATACCTCTTGGACTTTATGCCATGACTACACGTGATGATGCAAGTGCTCCAGAAGGCAAGGTTTATGTGCTGACATATTACATTCCTTCAACGGTGACATACGAAACTCCAAATAAGGGTTACTTGTTCATCGGTTCAAAGATGCCACAAGGATATACTCTTGTAAATCCTACTGACGGCATGTCAACACAGGCAACCAAACCTGTTGACACAAAGCAGTTGGTTGTAACAATGCTGGCAAGTCAGTATAACGGCGATGCCACAACATTCACACCGCTCAACGGTGCTCCGGCACTTGGTGTTCCGGGCGATTTCTCTGTACCTCGCCAGTATCTGGTGAAGAACAATATGCGTCGTCCGAAGGGTGTTGCACAGTCGCAGCGCATTTATGAGGTGCATGTTGTAGTGCTGCCTGCATAAGCGGCATACAATTGCATTGGATATACTTTTTATTGACATAGATAAATTATTAAGGGCCGGGGAGCGTGATGCTCGTCGGCCCTTTTTCAATTCCTTGCAATTGTTTTTCGAGTGAACAGCGTGTGCTTGCGTCACATTCTATATACTTCTAACTGCTATTCTGTCTCTTTTTCAAGATGTATCAGTCGACTGCTCTTGTCCACTCCTTCCATTGTGACACGGTATTTCTTGGCTCCGTTCGGAATAAACTGTACTACGGCTTTGCCGTTCTTTATCCGTACTGATGGGTTCCAGTATATGGTCTGGCGCAAAGCGTATTCTTCCGGAACTTGATATTTGGGATTGTAGAAAGCTGCGGGACGCTGATAACCGAGCGGACGGACTAAAGCCACATGATTGTTTGTGGTACGAGTAGTGCCCTTTGTCGTTATGACAATAGCACTTAAATCCATACCCATAGCTTCGACGTTGCCTGATATAATGGGCAATGTTCCTACTATAGCACCTTTCAGAATGTCAATCTGCAGGACGTCACGTGTGCGTAGCGACTGTAGCAGAGTAGTCTGTGCCATATACAGCGACAAGCTGTCCATCGCTGTGTCTCCCGTACTCCATACCGTACCATCCACAACCAAGTATGTGGGACGCATGTGATATAAAAACCAATTATAACTACTATCAAACATCAGACCTGGGTATGCATTCCACCTCAACACGTCAAATATAGACTTGTTGCCCATATTCATCAATTCGGTTTCGCTTATAGACACGCCATTGATCTTGGCTAAGTTCTCGTATTCGGTTTTGGGGACACGCTTTGAATTGACCTCTACTTAGGGCAGAAATACTACACGTCCGCCATTCATCATGGCAATGCGATTGGCATAGCGTTTCATTGTCTCCATATCGCCACGCATGGTAGTGTCGCACATTATCGGAGTAATGATATTGCTGACGGCAGGATATTCTACGTTGTCTATTAACAGGACAGAGTTCGTGCTTCCCTTTGCGCTACGTGTCATAAGCATGTAGCCAGTACTGTCGGGCATTTCGAAGTTATTGAAATGAAACAGTCCATTGTCGTCAGTTGTCGTTTCGTCAACCAGTCCTCCACGGTTTGACGACATCATTACGCTTGAGCCTTTTCTGCCCTTGGTTGTAACGTTCGATGTCACTTTCCCACTTATCGACATGCTTGTTTCGGGGCTGATAGATACTTTTTCGGTATTGCCTTTCAATGCCTTCTGTATGTCATAGCGTCGCCATCCCTGCGTAAGCATGAGCAGGTCGAGATAGCCGCTGCGCCCACGATCGGCAAAATACCATGCCGGCTGTTCGATATAACCCCTTAATTCTTGCGACAGAAGCAGCGTGGATACAATATTGTTGGCTGTGTCGTTGCTTACTGTTGTGGCGTCAGTCACGCTCACAGCGCAGTCTGCCATGACGCTGTCTGGAAGCGAAAGCCTGACAGTACGCATGTTGCTGTCTGACGATACGGCGACGGAGTTGTCTGAATCATACACATCTGTGCCACGCCATACAAACACCAGTCGCTCGCTAATGATGTTCATGCTGTTGTCGGCAAGCACAATATGCACTATTCCATCGCGAAACATATCGTTGCTGAAGCTTAGCGACGACGATGTGACACGATTGGCAAAGAGTGGAGCACCACCTTGATGTACGATGAGCCATTCGTTGCTCTGCGTTGAAGAAGCGTGGGGACGTAACACACCTACCATAATACGTCCGTTGTTCTGTGCGACAGACAATGTGGAAATGTCGGTGTGAGCCTTGGGTAGAATAGCTGAAACCTGCCTGCCGTCAGCTGTTATGCACATAATCTTATACGAGTGCTCTGGCTGTGCTGTTATATAGAAGAATCCCATACCATAGTGTGCCGCCTTCGATTCGGCTACTACATTGCCATGTTCGTCTGTGACAGTTGCTTTCACATTGATACCGAATCCAGTAGCATCAACCGCCTTATACGCCACACGGCAGCGTTGGCCTGCAACCAGATGTCCTCCTTCTGGCATCAGTTGCAAGTCGATGCGCTCACGAACCGTTGGAACGTATTCCTTGTAATTGCCCACTTCAACAAGTAGGCAGCGTTGCTTTGAACCAACGTCAAGCGTATGCAGCCTTATGCCATCATCGGAATTGCCCGTAAATGCCATATCGCCATCAGCCGAACTCACCTTAATGCCAGCCTGATGTATGGGTTTGCCCGTTTGAGGATCGGCAAACGACATAGAAATAGTACTCTTGCCGTAATGCGGAGTTATCTTTACAGAGTTCTGCATAACGTTGCGCAGCCTTACGGACCGTATAAACAGATAATCGGGCGTAGTGCCAGCCATATATCTCGTATAAGCACGGAGCATGTACTGCCCTGACGGCATATCGGTTGTAGTGGGCATATATCCGTATATAGCCCCATTCTCGTCCTGCCTCATCATCACTCGGCTCACCAGTGAGCCCATCGGATTAACCAACTCTACATATACATATCTGCTTGCATACGACGGCACACCAGTCAGAGCATCAACAACATAGTGGCGCATCCATATCGTGTCGCCACACGTATACTCCGCACGGTCGGTCTGCGTATACAGCTTCTCCTGCGGAAAAGCGTTGACCTGCCGCCACAGACGGGTGGCAATAGTATCGGAACTGACAGTTTGGGCTAATGCAGAAGATGCTAAAACTGCCAATAATATAAAGACAAGGTTAATATGCTTCATGGGCTTTTACGTTTTATAATTGACGTAGCAGGAATGTCATGTAAAGAGGAAGTGTGATGAACTGTCCGCTGGTGCCTATGTTGAGGTCGCCAAGTTTAATGGCATGATTGACGTGGTATTTGTCGGGGTGTGAGAGTATTGTCTTGGAGCTTTTAATGTTTCCGTCTTTTGACTTTACTTCCACAAGCACACATTCTCCTTTATATCTTGTGACAAAATCGACTTCCAATCCCGAGTCTTTACGGAAATAATACAGTCGGCGTTTCATCTTGGTGAAGATGTCAGCCACAAGATTCTCGAATATAGCACCTTTGTAAGTGTGCAGATTACCTTGCAAAATATCAAACTGCGTACCGTCATCGAGCATTGACACAAACAGTCCGGTATCTGCCATATATACCTTGAAGCAGTCGTCTATGGCATTACCGTTCAGCGGTAGTTCGGTGATGGTAAGATTTCGGCATCGGTTTATGATACCAGCGTCCTCTATCCATTGTATACTGCCAATATATTGCGATGCCTTAGCGCCTTTGCGTATAGTAGAATACTGGAATTTTTTGTATTCTTTGCTCAGTTGGCGTGGGATTGATTCAAAACACTCGCGTATGCGTGGCTTGTCTGCATCGGAAGCATATTTCACCATATCTTCCTCGTACTCTGCTACAATGCCTCGTTGCTCGACAAGTACACTGCCCATATTATGGGTATTGACAAATATATTTACAACAGACGGCATGCCCCCAACTACGGTATATTGTAGTATTAGTTGGCGCATTTTCTGATGGATAGCCTCGGGAACCGGCAGTTTGTTGTCAAGGCATTCTGCAAGTTTGCTGATTATAGCGTCGCTTATCCCGTTTGCCCATAGAAACTCTTCGAAGTCGAGGGGGTACATTTCTATAATGGTTTCATAGCCAACGGGGATAGACGTCTTTGTGCTTTCGCTGCCTCGACGGTCTTGGCTTTCGCCATAACCCTTCACTCCAAGCAACGAGCCTGTGGCAATAATGTCATAGCGTCCGTCCATCTTGAAGAACTTCAAGGCTGTTCGTGCAGCAGGACATTCTTGTATCTCGTCAATTATTATACACGTTTCACCAGGTATAAACTTGGATTGCGGTATCATGGCAGATAGATTCATGACTATGTCGTCAACTCTTTTTGAACCCTCAAATGCCAGTGCATAATCAGGGTCTTGCATAAAGTTGAGGTATACAACATTTGCATAATTTTCTTCTGCAAATTTCTGTACTATGAATGTTTTGCCACATTGACGGCAGCCTTTAATTACTATTGGTTTGCGATTAGGATTTGCCTTCCACGCAACTAGTTCTTCTTTAATCTTACGTTTAAGCATGATTATCAGCTATTTAGAGGTGGTATGCTTGCGCTTGTGTCACTTTTTCAAGGGACTTTTTGTACTTTCGCGTCACTTTTTCAAGGGACTTTTTGCGCTTTCGTGTCACTTTTTCAAGGGACTTCTTGTGCAAATATACACTTTTTTCGTTAGAAGAACAAGTGTTTTGGGGTGAGATGTTGTGGTGTTGAGATGGTGTGATTTGACGGAAATCTCAACATAACACCACCTCAACACCTCAACTGGGGAGCTCCGCTCCCCTTAATCCCCGTCAGGAGCGTAGAAGTAGTCGTGCAATGGGTCGGGATATTCGAATATCTCGCCTTCGCGGAAGAATCGCTTCATCTCGATTTCGGCTGTCTCGATAGAGTCAGAGGCGTGGATGATGTTCTCCTGACCGCTCATTGAGAGGTCGCCACGGATAGTGCCGGGAGCAGCCTTGCGTCCGTTGGTAGCGCCAACTATGTTGCGCACAACAGTAACGGCGCTGTTGCCCTCAACACACATGGCGATGACGGGAGCCGACTTCATCGAGGCTGTGAGCCACGGGAAGAAGGGACGGTCAACGAGGTGGGCATAGTGCTCGTTGAGGATAGCGTCGTCGAGCTGCATCATCTTCAAGCCAACGATGCGCAGACCTTTGCGCTCAATGCGGTTGATAACTTCGCCGATGAGGCGGCGTTGTACTGTACACGGCTTTAATAAAATCAATGTTTTTTCCATAAAGATAGTATTTAGTTGAATAAATATTTTTTTTACTTCATATACAATTTCAAGGTTGTGGTTTGGTCGCCCACTTCTACGTTTTGGGTTTCAAGTTCGCCCTTGCCGTTCAAGAACTTGACGGTGTACGACTGGTTCTTCTCAACCTTGAAGGTGAGCACGTCGTTCATGTCTTGCGTAGCGCCCGTGCTACGGCCGCCGAAGAGTTTCTCCTCGCCCTTGAACACGTCCAGGTTGGTGGCTACACGGTCGCCCGAATTCTCGGCATGCTCCTTGTCCTTGAACACCATCACTCTCAGGTCTACGTGATGCTCGTCGGCAGGAGTGGCTGACAGCTGCGCTCTGTAGAGGCTTGTATAGCGGTCGGTAACGTTCTCGGCATGTACATAACGTATGTCCTTATCCCATACCAATGGGAAGTAAGAACCCGTAGGCTTGAACGACGCTGCGTATATAGCCTTGCGCAGGTCTTCCTTGATGGCCTTGCCGGCATCGGTGAGGAACCACGACTTGTCGAGGTCTTCCGACGGATAATATTCGGTGAAGCGCCATTTGCCGTCAATCCACACTTCGTTCCAGTTGTGGTTGCCACGGTCGTCGTACCACGCGGGAGTGCCAGCCACGCGCGAGGGGATGCCCACTGCACGGAACGCATCGGTGAGCAATATCGACAGACCCGAACATGAAGCCATGTGCTGACGCATCGACTCGTAAGGAGCCTGGTCGGGTTTCTCACGCTTAGTGTTATAGTCGACCAGCAGTTCGTCGCGTACATTCTTATTGACCGAGTCGATAGCTTCGCGCATCGTCTTGCAGTTGGCTACGTACTTCTTGAAGCGTTCGTAGAAGTCCTTGCGCCAGTTTTCGCGATTCTCGTTCAGATTGACATAAGCCACCACGTCGTTGAGGAAGATGTCGTTGGGCACCTCTTTAGCCCACGGGAACTCCTCTCTTGCCTTGAAGGCATACGACACGTTCTCAAGCAGGAAGTCGGCAGTCAGAGCCTTGGCATCCCTTTCGGGCATATAAGCGATAAGGAAAGCCATAGCCTCCCTCTGTGTGGTAGGAGTCTGCTTCAATGCCTTTTTCAGTTCTTTGGCATTGCTGCCAGCCGTCTGCATGGTCTGGCTGATCAATTCCTGATACTGATTAGGCACACCGGCATACTTGCTTCCGGTGCAGGCAGAGAGGCATATTGCCAAAAGTACGATTAAGCTTTTGATTTTCATAATTCTTGTTCTTGGGTCTATTTATGTATAGTTGATTAGTTTAACGTAGCAAATTTACACAAAAACTCACAATGTGCAAAACATTGTAAATATTAAAGATAGCTATTTTCTATTTATTTTTTGAGGTTTTACAATTATAAATCAGTAATTTTGCACCAATATGGATAATACAACAATAAAAGACTACGAGATAATGGCGCCCGTAGGCTCACGTGAGAGTCTTATGGCAGCCATACAGGCCGGTGCTGACAGTATCTATTTCGGTGTGGAGCAGTTGAACATGCGCTCACACTCTGCCAACCATTTCACCATCGACGACCTGCACGACATTGCTGCTATCTGTGCCGAGCACGGCATGAAGAGCTATCTGACCGTCAACACCATCATCTACGACGAGGATGTGGAGCTGATGCATCAGATTATCGATGCTGCCAAGAAGGCTCAGATTTCGGCTGTCATTGCGTCGGACGTGGCTGTAATGTCATACTGCCGTGAAATCGGCCAGGAGGTGCATCTGTCTACACAGCTCAACATCAGCAACGCTGAGGCTCTGAAGTTCTACGCTCAGTTTGCCGACGTGGTGGTGCTGGCCCGCGAGCTGAACATGGACCAGGTGGCTTATATCTACGAGCAAATTGAGAAGCAGCACATCTGCGGACCCAACGGCGAGTTGGTACGCATAGAGATGTTCTGCCATGGAGCTTTGTGCATGGCGGTGAGCGGCAAGTGCTACATGAGCCTTATGAACACCGGACGCTCTGCCAACCGTGGCGAGTGCATGCAGATATGCCGCCGCTCGTACACCGTCACCGATAACGAGACGGGCACTCAGCTTGAGGTGGACAACAAGTACATCATGTCGCCAAAGGACCTTAAGACCATCCGTTTCATCGACCGCATGATGCGTTCGGGTGTGCGTGTGTTCAAGATTGAGGGTCGTGCACGTGGTGCCGAATATGTATATAATGTGGTGCGCTGCTACAAGGAGGCCATTCAGGCTGTGCTCGATGGCGACTTCACCGAGGAGAAGAAGGACGAATGGGACAAGCGCCTTGCCACTGTGTTCAACCGCGGATTCTGGGACGGCTACTATCAGGGTCAGACTCTGGGCGAGTGGAACAGCAACTATGGTTCGAACGCTACGGAGAAGAAGGTGTACGTTGGTCGTGGCGTGAAGTACTTCTCTAAGCTTGGTGTGGCTGAGTTCACATGCGAGGCTGCTGAGTTCAGCGTGGGCGACAAGCTGCTCATCACGGGTCCTACTACTGGCGTGATGTACGTAGATGTAGATGAAATACGCTACGACCTCAATCCCGTTCAGACAGCACAGAAGGGACAGCACGTATCGTTCCGCGTGCCGGGCAAGATTCGCCCAAGTGATAAATTGTTTAAGATGGTTGTGGTAGAATAAGAAAAAAATGAGCATAAACGAAATACAAGACGAAGTCATTGAGCAATTTCAAGACTTCACCGACTGGATGGACAAATACCAGTTGCTGATTGACCTGGGCGGCGAACTGGAGCCGCTCGACGCTAAGTATAAAACCGAGCAGAACCTCATTGACGGCTGTCAGAGCCGTGTGTGGGTGCAGTGCGACATGACCGACGACGGAAAGCTGGTGTTCACAGCCGACAGCGACGCCCTCATCGTGAAGGGCATCATCGCCCTGCTTATTCAGGTTATAAGCGGACACACGCCGCGCGAGATTCTTGATGCCGACCTCTACTTCATTGACCGCATCGGACTCAAAGACCATCTGTCGCCGACACGTTCCAACGGACTGCTGGCTATGGTGAAGCAGATACGCATGTATGCTCTGGCGTATGAAGCGAAGAAGAATTAGGAATTTTGAATTTTGAATTTTGAATTGTCGGCTTCGCCGATTTTGAATTATTCAATTTTGAGTTTTGAATTTTAATTATGAAATCGATATTCTCTGTATTATTTGCGTTTGTCGTGGTGGTTATAGCTTGTTCTTGCATTTCTTGCAAGAGTTCGCGCAAGTCGGCTACTGAGCCTGACACCGTTGCTCTTGTAGGTCCGACGTTCAATGCCGACTCGGCTTATGCCTTCTGTGCCAAGCAGTGCAGCTTCGGTCCGCGCTTGATGAACACCGAGGCGCACGACAAGTGTGGCGAGTGGATAATGAAGCAGTTTGTCGGCTACGGAATGAAGGTGGAGACGCAGGATGCCGAGCTAAAGGCTTGGGACGGCACAATGCTCCGTTCGCGCAACATCTGGGCACGCTTCCGCCCCGAACTTACCACACGCGTATTGCTGTGCGCCCATTGGGACTGTCGTCCGTGGGCTGACAACGACCCCGACAGCACTAACTGGCGCAAACCGGTGATGGGTGCCAACGACGCTGCGAGCGGCGTGGCGGTGATGCTCGAAGTGGCGCGCCTGATACAGAAGGCAGACTCGCTGCAGATGGGAGTGGACTTCGTATGCTTCGATGCCGAAGACTGGGGCACGCCTCAGTGGGCTGATGTGCAGGATGATGGCGACTCTTGGGCACTGGGTGCGCAGTATTGGAGTGAGAACAAGCCGGATAGTTACAATCCTCGTTACGGCATCCTTCTCGATATGGTAGGCGGTCAGGGTGCCAAGTTCTACCGCGAGGGTATGTCGATGCAGTATGCCGGAGGCATAGTGAAGAAGGTTTGGGCTGCAGCCCGCCAGGCTGGTTTTGGCTCTTACTTCCCTAAGAGCGATGGCGGAATGATTACTGATGATCATATTCCTGTCAACGAGAAGGCTAAGATTCCTACTGTAGATGTGATTGCTTATTATCCAGACTGCCAGCAGAGCAGTTTCGGTCCTACCTGGCACACCGTGAGCGATGATATGGCTCATTTGGATAAGAATGTACTTAAGGCGGTTGGTCAGACCATGATTCAGGTGCTTTATACTGAGGAATAGGTCGGCATCCCATTCGAATATAAAAGGAAATGTTCCTAGGAAAAGTTGTTGCTTTTCTTAGGAACATTTCTTTTTTCAGTCTGTTTAAATCTTCGTTCATCGACGCTGAACCGCCGTTCAACG
>OIYR01000801.1_pt1 | contig 17008 bp, 20 predicted proteins | sample 1588221 | NCBI WGS metagenome assembly OIYR01 (sample SAMN03283292) | human gut metagenome | biome: human-associated habitat; material: feces | host: Homo sapiens | place: Peru | collected 2012 | reverse complement strand
TAAGGGAGTAGGTCGCTAACGCGGCGCGAGGGTTCAAATCCCTTGTCCTCCGCCAAGAAAAAAGCACTTGCTTTTGCAAGTGCTTTTTTCAGTGAAATAAATCCAAAAGGATTTGTGAAATACCTATCGGTGTGAAATATGGATTTTCCATGTGAAGTGCCTGACGGCGTGAAAGGATTTATTTTATTTCACTTTCTGCGCAAGCAGAAAATTTCACAATACAATAGTATTATTTCACATACGAAGTATATTTCACTTGTTATAAATTAAAAGAGGTTCGTATGGCTGAATCAAAGCTTAGAGAATTATCAACAGATTTTGCTGTCAAAATCATCAAACTTTGTGATGATATAAAAGGACATTATTCTATTGTAAATCAACTTGAAAGATCGGCTACAAGTATCGGTGCAAATATCCGTGAGGCAAATTATGCTCACGGCAAACCTGATTTTATTTCCAAACTGCAAATTGCACTTAAAGAATGTTATGAAACTGAATATTGGTTAGAGCTATTTGTTAAATCTGAAATTATAAATCGTGAGAATACAATTGATTTATATAACCGGTGCGGCACTATTCGCAGAATATTGGTTGCATCTATTAATACTGCAAAAGAAAATTTACAAAAGGAAAAGATTAATTCAAAATCAAAACCCAATATTTCCGTATAATAGCATTACACGATTGACACTAAACTTAATAACTGATAATATAGTGCTGTGAGAATATTTGTATTCTTGCAGCATATTTTTTTACCAAAAGGAGGATGGATTAATGGGATTTTTATTAGGAAAGACCGCTGTTATTACAGGCGGAGGAAGAGCTGTTCTCAGTGACGGAGGTTGCGGTTCAATCGGCTACGGCATTGCTGTTGCTTATGCAAAAGAGGGTGCAAACCTTGTTATTACAGGCAGAAATGTCAAAAAGCTTGAGGATGCCAAAGAAGAACTCGAAAGACTTTACGGAGTAAATGTGTTGCCTGTTCAGGCTGATGTCAGCAAGGACGGTGACAACGAAAAGGTTGTTCGGAATGTTGTTGATAAGGCTGTTGAAACATTCGGCGGAATTGATGTCTTGATTAACAACGCTCAGGCTTCTGCGTCGGGTATTACGCTTGCTGATCATACAACAGAGCAATTTGACCTTGCTGTTTATTCGGGATTGTACGCAACCTTCTATTATATGAAGGCTTGCTATCCGTACCTTAAAAAGTCAAAGGGAACGGTTATAAACTTTGCTTCGGGTGCCGGACTTTTCGGAAACTTCGGTCAGTGTGCATATGCCGCCGCAAAAGAGGGAATAAGAGGTCTTACAAGAGTTGCCGCCAACGAGTGGGGCAAGGACGGAATAAATGTCAACATTGTTTGTCCGCTTGCATGGACTGCTCAGCTTGAAAAATTTGAGCAGGCTTATCCCGACGCATTCAAGGCGAATGTAAAAGTGCCGCCAATGGGACATTTTGGTGATGTTGAAAAAGAAATCGGCCGTGCCTGTGTTGCACTTGCATCACCTGATTTCAAGTATATGAGCGGCGAAACCATTACCCTTGAGGGCGGAATGGGACTCAGACCGTAACCTCGTTTGGAGAAGAATATTTTATTATATATACGGCAAATATCAAATCGCCCTCCGCTTTCGCAGGAGGGCGGAGCTTTGTACTCAAAAAGGTGAATTATGAACGTTACAGAAAAAGAATTAGATTGTTGCTTTACTGAAGGAAACAAATGGTTTAGATACCGTGCTGCGGCAATCATAGTTGAAAACGATTGCGTGTTGCTTGCAGGAAACAGTGATGTTGATTACTATTATTCGGTAGGCGGCGGAGTGCATATGGGAGAAACAGCCGAAAATGCGGTTCTGCGTGAGGTGTTTGAGGAAACGGGCATACACTATGAAATTGACCGCCTTGCTGTTATTCACGAGAACTTTTTTAACGAAAATACAGATGCACTCAAAGGTCTTGATTGTCACGAAATCTCGTTTTATTATCTTATGAAACCGAGAAATTTTCAGCAACTTGACAGCAACAGCCACACACGCTTTGGAACAAAGGAACATATGTATTGGATCCCCATTGACAGGCTTGATAAAGTAAAGGCATTTCCGTCATTTTTAAAGGATTATCTCAGCCGTGAACATAGCGGAATTGAGCATATTGTTACCGATGAAAGAAATTTGTAAAAACATACTCATATGAGTATTGAATTTGTTTTTTATTTGCGGTATTATCGGATTGAGAAATACATACCTAAAATATTATGAGGTGATTATATGGGGATTTTTGATAAGAAAAACACCGATATTTTCAGCAAGGACTATGACTCTGCAAACGCATGGCTTGAGTATAACATTTTTAATGAATGTGAAAAGGACGAAAACGGAGAGTCATTTGATGAGTCCGATGAAAATAATTTTTGAGATTATTTGAAGAAAAACAAATAATAGGTTACAAACAGCGACCGCAGAGTGATATGCTTTGCGGTCGCTTTTATGTGTTGTTCACACACAAGGACACTCGGCATAATATGAGGGTGTAGAGAATAACTTGATTTACGGGTGTTGTGTATGAAAAAGAGCGACATAAGAACATTTGGCATAATCGGCGGTGACAAGCGACAGCTTTTTCTTGCAAAATCAATTTCTGACAGCTGTTACGATGTTTTGCTCGGCGGATTTGACAGGTTTGAAAGCCACGGTTCATTGAGCCTTTGCAATGTTAAAAAGGCAATTTTGGAAAGTGACGCATTGATTTTTCCGTTGCCGTCAATAAGGACAGACGGAACTCTTAACACTCCGTTTTCAAACGAGAACATTTTGCTTGACGGTGACGATATTGAAATTATCCTTAAAAAGCCTGTTTTCACCACGATGAAAAGTAGATTTTTAAAGGCATATCCAAGGCTTTCAAATGGTGAAATTTTTGATTACGGAGCAAGAGATGATTTTGCAATTCTCAACGCATTGCCTACGGCAGAGGGTGCAATTGAATGTGCGATGAGAGAATATGAGGGTACGATTTCGGGCAGTAAGTGTCTTGTTACGGGATTCGGCAGAATCGGAAAAATTCTTGCTCACAAGCTTGTTTTACTCGGAGCAAATGTTACCGTGAGCGCAAGAAAACCGTCAGACCTTGCATATGTAAAAGCACTTGGCTACAATGCACTTAATACGGAAAATCTCAGAACGGTAAAGCGGTTTGACATTGCTTTCAACACAATTCCGAGGTTAATTTTTGACAGGGAACTTCTTATGAACACCGACACAAACACCCTTATTATAGACCTTGCGTCCCTGCCGGGCGGGGTTGATTTTGATACCGCCGAAAAACTCGGAATTTATGCCGTTAGGGCATTGTCGCTCCCTGGAAAATGTGCTCCGAAAACGGCAGGAGAAATTATAAAAACTATTGTATTTGACATCATCAAGGAGGTTTACAGGTGACAAAAGCAACCATAGGATTTGCAATGTGCGGTTCCTTTTGCACCTTTTCAAAGGCTTTTACGCAAATGCAGAGGCTTGTTGACTCAGGCTATGATGTTATTCCGATAATGTCGCAAAATGCCTTTTCAACATCAACTCGTTTCGGAAAAGCGGAGGAAACGGTAAAGAGGGCAGAAGAAATAACGGGCAAAGCTGTTCTGCACTCGGTTGTGCAGACAGAACCGATAGGACCGAAAAAAATGTGCGACTTGCTTGTGATTGCACCGTGTACGGGCAACACGCTTGCAAAGCTGTCGCTCGGAATTACCGACACGGCGGTAACAATGGCGGCAAAGTCGCATCTGAGAATTTTAAGACCTGTGCTGTTGTGCGTTGCAACAAATGATGCTCTCGGTGCGTCGGCACAGAACATCGGCAGACTTCTCAACACGAAAAACATTTACTTCGTTCCTTTAAAACAGGACGATTGCATCAAGAAACCAAATTCGCTTGTGGCTGATTTTGATAAGCTTGAAGATTGCGTAACCCTTGCATTGCAGGGCAAACAACATCAGCCGATTTTTTTATAACAGAACAACAGCCGTCTTGAAATGTAAATTTTCAAAACGGCTGTTATTTTATGTTTGGATTGTCTGTGCGACAGGTCAGATAATCAAGGCTTGTGCCGTAGCAGTCGGCAAGCTTAATAAGCAGGGAGAGGGGAATTTCTCTTTCGCCCCGTTCATATTTTGAGTACAGCGACTGGTCGCACATAAGAACCTTTGCAATTTCTTTTTGCGTAAGGTCATTGTCCTCACGCAAATCTTTTATTCTCAGTTTCATGTCATCACCGAATAAATTATAAAATAGTACATAGTGACCTATTGACTTTTAGGACAAATTGTCCTAAAATATAATTGTCTGAAAAATGAGAAAACAAACGGCATTATCTTTGCGGTACTCGTATAATCTTATTTATCATAAATTGTGTATTATTATTTGCACAAGTGTCCAATGAGCCGCAAATACGAGTTGATGATTACTTTGGAAAATTTAATTTACCTTAAATCAGAGCGTTACTTAAATAAAAATAATATTTTATCTGCATATATCTTGACAAATACCGCAAAATGCAGTAAACTAATGTCATAAAAATCCCGAAGAACATCTTCGGGACGAATAGCATGCTGATTAATTGTGCGTATAATTCGGTAAGTCTTTGTTGTCAGTCAGCCCCAAAATATAGTCGGTGCTGGTGTGATAATGTTTTGCGAGGCAAATCAAAACAACGGTGGGGATATCACGCTGACCAAGTTCATAATTGCTGTAAACCTGTTGTGAACAATGCAGAATTTTGCTAACTTCTTTTTGCGTGAGGTCGGCATCTTCCCTCAGTTCCCTGATTCTTTTATACACAGAATTCACCTCGCTTACAGTATAGCATACCGCAGATTGTTGTATTGCAATATACCGCAAAATGCAGTAAAACAGCAATGGTATTTTGGGTTAATTTTTAAATAATTATTCAGAGGGGAATGGTGTTTAAAACAAAAATATTAATCTTGCATATCAGATAAAACAATAAAATGATGGAGGAAATTATGAGAAAACATTCAAAATTTATTACGGTTTTGCTGTCTGCTTTGTTGGCGGTATGCCTTGTGCAGACAGTATTTGTTCAGGCATTTGCAACCGAAATGGGCGATGATGATTTTGGTTGGGGCAATGCATCAACAAGTGATGAAGCAGAGACGGTATATCCTGTTTCAATGAAGGTTGTTAAAGCACCCGAAAGCGTTACTGTTAATAATTATGGAGATCAAATTACCGACAGCACTTTCTGGAGCAATGTTGTGTTGCATATCGTTTACAGCAACGGTGAAGAATATGATGTAAACTGTGATGGTATTGACAGCGAAGACGGTATTGTTCCGCCCATTGCAGAAATTGACGGCTATAAGGGAAAAATATACTATGGTACAAATTCTAAAAATGAGGATACAATCAGTTTTTATATAGCATATGCTTATGCCGAAGATGATGGAGTGACATGTACAGTTTCAGCGGATTTTTCTGCCGAGAAAGTAGCAGATCCGCACAGTATTGTCAGATATGAATTAACAAAGCTTCCAAACAGAGTGTTTACAGAACCGCTTTATACTTGTAGCTTTAACGATATTATGGCTAATGATAGGGAGTTAGCACTTAAACTTGATGCTAAGAAATCTATTTCAAATAATATTGACGGAATGGAAGTTACCTTCTATTACGCAAACGGTGAAAAGGGCGGTACAGTAACTTTTGACAGCAGTATGATGTATGGTTGTGTGCCGTGGTATGCAATGTACTCTGCAAAAAATGTAGATGAATACGGTAATTTCGTAAACATTGGGGTTACAGATGAAGGCAATTACAAATTTACTGTATATTTTAGAGCCGGTGACGCTATAAGTGGTATTAACGGAATTACCTATACCGCAAAATCAGTTGACAATCCTAACCCTGCGGTCAAGCCGACAAGCACAGAGGACACTCCTGCAAAGCCAAGCGACAACACTTCTTCTGCAACAAGTGATGTTGCAACAAAGGACAATGCAAACAATAACAACAGCACAAACGGCACAGCCAACAACGGTGTTGTTGCAACAGGCGACTTTGCAACTCCTGCAATTATCACAGTAGTTATGCTTTCGGCAGTTGCAGTTATGTTTGTATTTAAAAGAAAAAGAATGTTTTGACTTTTGTGTGATTGTGTGAATTGATTTTATTGCCATACAATTTTTCAAAGCACCTGACATTAATTTGTCGGGTGCTTTTTGTATGATGAATGTTGTTGCCTGTTCGCATAATATTTGATGTGATGAAAGCAACCGTTAATTTGTAGCGGCGAACACGGTTCGCCGCTACTGTATGGCATTATCTTTGCGGTATTTATATAATCGTATTTATCATAAATTCTGTGCCGTTACTTGCGGGCGCCCAATGGGACGCCCCTACAGAATGGTATTATCTTTGTTCCTTTTATAAGGTTTGTTTTACCGTAATGTTTGCACTTTTACTTTTTGGCAGTCATTGACCGCCGCTACAAAATTAAATTTATAACAAAACTGCACAAAAATTTATGGATAAAGACAGCGTGGGGTATTGCTCATGCTGTCTTTTTGTGTTAGAATTGTAGATAACAAAATGAAATAACGAAGGATTTGTCTATGAAATATTGTTCAAAATGCAAGCGCTTGCATAACGATGAGGAAACAGTCTGCAAAAGTTGCAAAGCTCAGCTTAAAACAATAACCGATGAAAACACTCCCGTGTATCTGCTCACGGCATCGGGCTTTGAATTGCAGAGAGTTAAAGCCGCACTTGAGGACAGCACTGTTCCGTGTGACGCTACAATCAGAAAATGTGTTGAAAACAGATACAATGCAAATGCCGCAACAGGCTACGATAATTCATCTTACGATGTTTATGTTCCGTATTCCGCTTATGAAAAAGCTTTTGATACCTGCGTGGGAATCGGCGCAATCAAGCTTGAGGGCGAAGAAGTTCTTGACGATGACACGGAGTATTCCGAAAATAAAGGCGACACACTTGATGATAAGTTTGAAAAAATGACAGGTGCAAAGCGTACTACATTCAGAGTTATAAGTGCCGTTATTTTTCTTTTGCTTATTGCGCTTGCCGTATTCGGAACAGATGCGATAATGAACCTTATTAAAGGATTTTTCGGATAATTCGGTATCCGATTTTGAGTTAATATTTAGTTAAAATGAGTTTATAATAAGTTAAATAAATGAGTTAAAAATTAATGAAATTACGGAGGATTTTTTACAATGAAACAGGAAACTAAGTGTTTACATTCGGGTTATGTGCCTAAGAATGGAGAACCACGACAGATGCCCATTTATCAAAGCACCACCTTTAAGTATGATTCAAGTGATGCAATGGGCAGACTTTTTGACCTTGAGGACAGCGGATATTTTTATACCCGTCTGCAGAACCCGTCAAATGATATGACTGCCGCAAAAATTGCCGACCTTGAGGGCGGCATTGCCGCAATGCTCACATCAAGCGGTCAGGCGGCGAACTTCTTTGCACTTTTTAACATCTGCGAAACAGGCAGTCATATTGTTGCATCGTCTGCAATCTACGGCGGTACATATAATCTGCTCGGTGTTACAATGAAGAAAATGGGCATTGATGTTACTTTTGTCGATCAGAATCTTCCCGAAGAAGAGCTTGCAAAGGCATTCAGACCAAACACAAGGGCAATGTTCGGTGAAACAATAACCAACCCGACCGTATCTGTTCTTGATATTGAAAAGTTTGCAAGACTTGCTCACTCACACGGTGTTCCGCTTATTGTTGACAACACTTTTGCAACTCCTGTCAATTGTCAGCCGATTAAGTGGGGTGCTGACATTGTTACTCACTCAACCACAAAATATATGGATGGTCACGCTGTTTCTGTCGGCGGTGCAATTGTTGACAGCGGCAACTTTGACTGGCTGAAATATGCCGACAAATATCCGGGACTTACAACTCCCGATGATTCATATCACGGCATTGTCTATGCCGAAAAATTCGGCAAGCTCGGCTACATTACAAAGGCAACTTCTCAGCTTATGCGTGACCTCGGTTCAATCCAGTCACCGCAGAACGCTTTTTATCTTATGAACGGTCTTGAAAGTCTTCATGTGAGAATGGAAAGACATTGCAAAAATGCTCTTGAAATTGCAAAATTCCTCAAAGCCAATGACAAGGTTGCATGGATTGATTATCCCGACCTTGAAGATGACAAATATCACGCACTTGCTGAAAAGTATCTTCCGAACGGCTCATGCGGTGTTATTGCTTTTGCGGTTAAGGGAGGCAGAGATTGTGCGGTTAAATTTATGGACAGCTTAAAGCTCTGCGGCATTGCTACTCATGTTGCAGACGCTAAAACCTGTATTCTTCATCCCGCAAGCCACACCCACCGTCAGTTGACCGATGAACAGCTTGTTGAGGCAGGCATTGCGCCCGACCTTATCAGACTTTCGGTAGGTCTTGAAAATGTTGATGATCTTATTGCCGACATCAGTCAGGCTCTTGATAAAATCTAAATTTCTTTAAAAAAATTATCTATAAAATTACATAGCAAAATAAACATACGGAGGGTTGAATATGTCAGCTTTTGTATCTGCGGTTATTGTTGCGGCAGGCGGTTCTGTGAGAATGGGAATTGCCGACAGCAAGCAGTTTATTCCGCTTTTGTCACGACCTGCAATTGAATACACCTTGAAGGCATTTCAAAAATGCCACCTTATCAAAGAAATTGTAATTGTCTGCCGTGAACAGGATAACGACAGAATCAATAAAATTATCGAGCTTAACGGTTTCAGCAAGGTTTCAAAACTTGTCAAAGGCGGTGACAGCCGTGCCGACAGTGTTCGTAACGGAATAAGTGCGTGCAGTGAAAGCGCCAAATATTACGCTATTCATGACGGTGCAAGACCGCTTATTACCGTTGAAGAAATTGAGCGTGTTGTTGAGGCGGCTTTTGATACAGGAGCGGCTACTCTCGGAACTTCCGTAAAAGATACAATCAAGGTTGTTGACGGTTTCAATAATATAGAAAGCACTCCTATCCGTTCACAGCTCCGTGCCGTTCAGACTCCGCAGGTTTTTGAGCGTGATTTGTACCGCTTTGCACTTGAAAATGCAGGCGATAATCTCATCAACTTTACAGACGATTGCTCGCTGATTGAAAATATGGGCGGCGAGGTTCTTGTCGTAAAGGGCAACGAAGAAAATATTAAACTGACAACCCCGATTGACATTGTGATTGCCGAGAGTATTCTCAAGTCAAGACAACAGGGTTGATTGTGCAAAGGAGATTTATATGAGAATCGGTCACGGATATGATGTGCATAAATTTGCCGAGAACAGAAGGCTGATAATCGGCGGTACAGAGATTCCTTTTGAACTCGGACTTCTCGGTCATTCGGATGCCGATGTGCTTGTTCACGCAATTATGGATGCACTTCTCGGTGCGGCGGCTCTCGGCGATATCGGAAAGCTGTTTCCAGATACGGATGAAAAGTACAAGGGCGCAGACAGTATTCTTCTTTTAAAAGAAGTTTGCCGTGTGCTTGCCGAGTACAACTACAGAATTGTCAATATCGACTCAACCGTTATTGCTCAACAGCCAAAGCTGAAACCGCATATTGACGAAATGAGAAAGAATATTGCCAATGCCTGCGGAATTGATATTTCGCTCGTCAGCGTTAAGGCTACTACCGAGGAAAAACTCGGATTTACAGGCAGACTTGAGGGCATTTCAGCTCATGCTGTTTGTCTTATTGAACAATATTAAATAAAAATGTATTAAATACCTCTGTTTTTATTGACTTATTTGTGCAGAAATTGTATAATAATATCAAAAACAAACGGAGGTATTTTTTATGCGTTTTTCTTCTAACGGCTTTGGTTCATCCGTAGCCGGAACATCTTTTGGACTTGGCTTAGCGGCTGTAATCATTTCAATCATCTTGACAATTCTCTTGGTAGTTTTGGTTGTTCCGGAAAAGAGGAGAGCCGGACTTCCTAAATTCTTTCAGGTTGTTCATGACATCTGCAACTTTAAAGGACTTCTTCTTGAAAAGGTTCTCAAGGTTCTCTACATCTTCTCAACAATCAATGTTATGCTCACAGGCATTTTCACTTGGTTCTCAGGCGGATATAACTTCGGTTTGACATTCCTTACAGGTTTGCTTATCCTCGTTTTAGGTCCTATCCTTGTAAGACTTGCCTACGAATTTATGATGCTTTTCGTTCTGCTCGTTAAGAATGTTATTCAAATCAATAATAAACTTAATGGCAAGAATGACAATCCTTTTACAAACAATATTGATCTTAACCAGTTTAGAAATCCAAATGCACAGAATCAGAATTACACAAGTCCGTATGCACAGCCTGTACAGCCGATTCAGCAGGAACAGCCTATGCCACAGAACAACTATCAGCCACAGCCTGAACAGCCTGTTGTTCAGAACAATTATCAGCCTCAACCTGAAGCTGAAAGCGTAAGATTCTGCACAACCTGCGGTACAAGAATTACAGGCAACACAGATGTTTGCCCTAACTGCGGAAAACATCTTAACTGATTATTACATACATTCGACACCTTGTTCATACTAATGAACGAGGTGTTTTTTTATGTTAAGAAAGGCATTTGTTTCAATAACATTGTGTGCTGTGCTTTTAATGTCACCGCTTGTCGGATTAAAGGTGAATGCTCTCAGTGCAGACAGCATATCCGCTCCGTCTGCCGTGCTTATGGAAGCGTCAACCGGTAAAATCCTTTTTGAGAAAAATCCGCATGAGCAAAGACCGTGTGCGTCCGTAACAAAGGTTATGACGCTGTTGCTTGTTTTTGAGGCTATCGACAGCGGAAAATTAAGCCTTGACGATGAAATTACGGCATCCGAACACGCCGCAGGAATGGGCGGAAGTGACATTTGGCTTGAAAAAGGCGAAACTATGAGTGCGGATGATATGATAAAGGCAACAGTTGTGGCTTCTGCAAATGATGCGGCAGTTGCACTTGCGGAACATATCAGCGGAAGTGAGGACGCTTTTGTTGAAAAAATGAACAGCCGTGCCAAAGAATTGGGAATGAACGACACCGTTTTCAAAAACTGCAACGGACTTGATGAGGAAGGGCATATAACCTCTGCCTATGATGTTGCACTTATGTCCAGAGAGCTTACAAAACACGAGAAAATTTTTGATTACACATCAATTTGGCTCGATAATCTTCGTGGCGGAAAAACTCAAATTGTCAACACAAACAAGCTGTTGAAAACTTATAACGGAATTACGGGACTGAAAACAGGCACAACCAACGATGCGGGTTGCTGTATGTCCGCAACTGCAACAAGGGGAGATGTTTCGCTGATAAGCGTTGTTCTCGGTTGCAAAACAGGCAAAGAGCGATTTGCCGATGCAGCGGCGCTTTTAGATTACGGATTTGCAAATATTTCTGTAAAGGAATTAACACTTCCCGAAGATATGCCAAAAAGCATTGAAGTAAACGGCGGAATGACCGACAGCGTAAAGCTTGAATGTAAGGTTTCCTCAAAAATTGTGGTTGACAAAGGAAACGGTGCTAAAATTACAACCGAAATCGACCTGCCCGATAATATTGACGCTCCCGTTGAAAAGAATCAGAAGATAGGTACGCTTACATATCTTGTCAATTCAAAAAAGACGCAGAGCTTTGACATTTGTGCAGGCGAGTCTGTTCAAAAAACAAGTTTCGGAGCATTGTTTGAATATGTGTTTACATCACTGATTTCGCTGTGATTTATTCCGCATTTTCAACGCTTGTGCAAGGTCATTAAAAATAATACAAAAAAGAATGGGCGTTTATTTTAAAAATTCACAAATTGACCTTGCAAAAACGCTCATATTATAGTATAATAAAACAACAAAGATACTTATTGCGATTCTATTTTCGCTATAGGAATTTTGGAGGAATTTATAAATGGCAACAAAGTTAAATGACAAGTATTTAAGTGATTTTATCGGCGAACACGAATATGACGGTGTTGCTGCCGAAGTTAAAGCAGCTCACAAGGTATTGCATGACGGCAGCGGCCTCGGCAACGACTTTTTGGGTTGGCTCAATCTTCCTACAGATTATGACAAGGAAGAGTTTGCACGCATCAAAAAGTGTGCAGAGAAGATTAAGAAAGATACTGATGTATTCATTGTAATCGGTATCGGCGGTTCTTACCTCGGCGCAAGAGCGGCTATTGAATTTCTTTCATCACAGAACTACAACCTCACTTGCAAGGACACACCGCAGATTTTCTTCACAGGTAACTCAATCAGCTCTTCTGCACTTGCAGAAATTATGGAGCTTTGCGAGGGTAAGGATGTATCTGTAAATATGATTTCTAAGTCAGGTACAACAACCGAGCCTGCCATCGCTTTCCGTGTATTCCGTGAAATGCTCGAAAAGAAGTATGGTAAAGAGGGCGCAAGAGAGCGTATTTACTGCACAACTGACAAGGCTAAGGGTACTCTCAAGGCTCTTGCTGATGAAGAAGGTTACGAAACATTCGTTGTTCCGGACGATGTAGGCGGCCGTTTCTCGGTTCTCACAGCAGTAGGTCTTCTTCCTATCGCAGTTTCAGGTGCTGACATCGACGCTCTTATGCAGGGTGCCGCAACAGCTCAGAAAGAATTTGACAACGATGATTTAAAGACAAACGATTGTTACAAATATGCTGCAATCAGAAATATGCTTTACCGCAAGGGCAAAACTATGGAAGTTATGGTTTCTTATGAGCCGGCTTACACAATGATGTCAGAGTGGTTCAAGCAGCTCTTTGCAGAGAGTGAAGGCAAGGATAACAAGGGTATTTTCCCTGCAAGCGTTATCTTCTCAACAGACCTTCATTCACTTGGTCAGTACATTCAGGACGGCAGACGCACAATGTTTGAAACTGTTGTTCTCTTTGATAAATGTAAAAAAGAAGTTACTCTCGGTACAGACCCGACAAATGTTGACGGTCTTAACTTCCTTTCGGGCAAGACAATGGGATTCGTAAATCAGAAGGCTTTCGAGGGTACAGTTCTCGCCCACAATGACGGCGGCGTACCGAACATTATTCTCAATGTTCCCGAAATGAACGAATCAGAGCTTGGCTATCTCATCTACTTCTTTGAGAAGGCTTGTGCTATTTCAGGTTATATGCTCGGTGTTAATCCGTTTAACCAGCCGGGTGTTGAAAGCTACAAGAAAAATATGTTTGCACTTCTCGGTAAGCCGGGCTATGAAAGTGAAAAAGAAAAACTTGAAAAACAATTGGATATATGATAATATATAAAAAAGATCATATACCTTACAGGAGGAATAAATAATGATTAAACTTATCATCGGTAATAAAGGCGCAGGAAAAACAAAGAAACTTATTGACTTGGTTAATTCTTGTGTAGAGAATTCTGACGGAAATATCGTTTGCATCGAAAAAGAACCGAAGCTTACATATGATATTTCATCAAAGGCTCGTTTGCTTGAAACAGAAACTTACGGCATTAACGGTCACAAGGCATTTTACGGTTTTCTTGCAGGTATTTGCGCAGGCAATTACGATGTTACAGATATTCTTATTGATGCTACATTCAAGATTGTTGGCAGAGAATATGAAAAGTTGCCACAATTCTTTGAAATGCTTTCCGGCTTAAGTGAGGCTTCGGATGTAAACTTCTATTTCACAATCAGCTGTGATAAGGAAGACCTTCCGGTAGAAATCTTCGATTATTGCGACGAAGCGTAAAATTTACGGCACACTTGATAGCAGGTGTGCCGATTTTTTTAAATTTTACTATTGACAAAAAAGCTCTTTATATATATAATACTTAAAGTGCAAACATGAGGTGAACTGTATGCAGCTTGATTTTACAAATCTTCTTAATTCATCGGCTGATGAAATCAATATTGATTATCATATGGACGCCGAAGACTTTATGTATGACACCTACAAACCACTCAAAAACGGTGTTGATGTAAAAGGAAGAGCGTATCAAAAAGTCGGAGTTGTGTATCTTGACCTTGATGTTAACTTTGACTTCTTCGGTGTGTGCGACAGATGTGCGGACGACATCGAAAAGAAGTATGATTTTTCTCTTAACAAAATCATTGTCAACGCTATGGAAAATGAAAACGATGACTATGACGATTACATAGTTGTTGAAAACAATGTTCTTGACCTTGACGAACTTATTAATGAGGAAATTCAGTTGTTTTTGCCTGCAAAAATGCTTTGTAAGGATGATTGCAAAGGTTTGTGTCAAAATTGCGGCAAAAACTTAAATTATGAAAAATGCGAATGTGTAAAAGAAGTTGACCCACGGTTGGCTGCTTTGGCAGATTTGCTGATTGATGAGTAAACTAACTTGTTTTTATAATAAGGAGGAAATTAAAAATGGCAGTACCAGCAAGAAGAACAGGTAAAGCAAGAAAGAATAAGAGACGTTCAAGCGTTTGGAAGGCAGTTGCTCCAACACTTGTAAAATGCCCAAAGTGTTCTGAATACACAGTACCACATAAGGTTTGTGCAAACTGTGGTTACTACAATGGCGAAGAAGTAATCAGCAAGGACTAATTATTTGAGCATCGGCGGCTTTTTATTAAAGCCGCCTTTCTTGTTATAATAAACAGTGAGGTGATTATATGGCAAAACCCGTTGTGGCTATTGTCGGCAGACCTAATGTCGGCAAGTCTACATTGTTTAATAAGTTAATAGGCTCAAGACTTTCTATTGTTGATGACACACCCGGTGTAACAAGAGACAGAATTTACGGTGATTGTGAATGGCTAAATCACAACTTTTTGTTGGTTGATACAGGCGGTATCGAGCCGTACAGTACCGATGTAATACTTTCTCAAATGCGTACTCAGGCAGAGATTGCTATTGAAACCGCAGATGTAATCATTCTTGTAACAGATTTAAAGTGCGGTGTTGTTGCCTCTGATATTGAGGTTGCTTCAATGCTTCAAAAGAGCAATAAACCTATTGTGCTTTGCGTAAATAAGTGCGACAGTATCGGTGCTCCCGATCCCGAGTTTTACGAATTCTATAATCTTGGATTGGGTGATCCTATTGCAGTTTCGTCAGTTCACGGTCACGGTACAGGTGATTTGCTTGATGAAGTTATTAAGTATTTCCCTGAAGAGTCCAAAGACGAGGCTGAAGATGAAGAAGTAATCAATGTTGCCGTTATAGGTAAGCCAAATGTCGGCAAATCTTCGCTCATTAACCGTATCAGCGGTACAAACAGAGCGATTGTAAGTAATATTGCCGGCACAACAAGGGACACAACCGATACTTATATTGAAAATAAATTCGGTAAATTTAATTTTATTGATACCGCAGGCTTGCGTAGAAAAAGCAGAGTAAACGACAGCATTGAAAAATACAGCATTATCCGTGCGAGAATGGCTGTTGAAAGAGCTAATGTATGTGTTATTATGATTGACGCAACAGAAGGCTTTACAGAGCAGGACAGCAAGGTTGCGGGCATTGCAATCGAGCAGGGAAAGGCTTGCATTATTGCGGTTAATAAATGGGATGCTGTTGAAAAAGACGGCAACACTATGAAAGAATTCAGAGAAAAACTTTCTGTTGATTTCTCATTTATGAGTTATGCACCGTTTATTTTTATTTCTGCAAAAACTGGTATTCGTATCGATAAACTTTATGAAATGATTGTTCATGTTCATTCTCAAAACTCAATGCGTATTTCAACAGGTAAGCTCAATGAAGTTCTCGGAATTGCTACTGCAAGAGTTCAACCGCCTACCGATAAGGGAAAGCGTCTTAAGATTTACTATATGACCCAGGCGTCTACAAGACCGCCTACATTCGTTTTCTTTGTTAACAACAGCGAACTTTTCCATTTCTCATATCAAAGATATTTGGAAAATCAAATCAGAGAAATTTTCGGTCTTGACGGAACTCCTGTAAGATTTATCGTCAGGGAAAGAAATGAGGGTAAAAAGTGATAGCTTTCAAATTTATCATTATCGCCGTAATTTCATATTTGCTCGGCAGTCTTAATTTCGGCGTTATCCTTTCAAAAGGTATGAAAAGTGAGGATGTCAGAGATTCAGGTTCAGGCAATGCAGGCACAACAAATATGATGCGTACCTATGGCAAAACATTGGGCTTGCTTACTATAGCGGGCGATATTTTAAAGGTTATGCTCGCTATTTGGCTCGCATTTAGGATTGTTTCTGTTGAAGAGCTTAAAATGACTCTTGACAGTGCATCCGATTATCCGCAAGTGGTTTTAAAATCCTTTGCAGGCTTGTTTGCCGTACTTGGTCATATCTTTCCTTGTTATTTTAAATTTAAGGGTGGCAAAGGCGTTGCAACAAGCGGTGGAATGGTTATAGCAATTGATTGGCGAATTGCTCTCATATTGCTTGCGATTTTTGCTTTGACTATTTTGATAACAAAATATGTCAGCCTAGGTTCAATTTTGATGGCGATATTCTATCCTGTGTTTATCGGAATTTTTTACAAAGATATTATTCTTGTGCTTATCGCTCTTGTGTTTACGGTTATAGTGATTGTGGCACACAGAGAAAATGTAAAGCGACTCTTTAATCATACCGAAAATAAAATCGGTTCAAAAAAGAAAAAGAAAACAAGAAGACAGAATTCTTTGATCTAACAAAAGAATTTAAAGTTGGTGATGATAATGCATGGAATGTTTATCCAGATGTTACATTCTCTGAAATCAATTTAGATACACTTGATCAAAATCCTGTTACAGTTGATTCATGGGAATTTGAAATAAATATATATGAATTATTCGATGGAAGTGAAACAAAATTAGATAAAGATTTTATTTTTGACTTGATATTTTATTTAATACCTGTAGCTATTATTGGTGCAAGAATATATTATGTTATATTTAATTATTCTGTATATCGTGGAGATTTTCTTTCAGTATTTAAAATATGGGAAGGTGGTCTTGCTATATATGGGGCAGTAATAAGTGGAATAATATTTACTATTTATTATTG
>OIYR01000799.1_pt1 | contig 17030 bp, 14 predicted proteins | sample 1588221 | NCBI WGS metagenome assembly OIYR01 (sample SAMN03283292) | human gut metagenome | biome: human-associated habitat; material: feces | host: Homo sapiens | place: Peru | collected 2012 | reverse complement strand
AAAGCCTTTTTTATGCAATAAATTCAACCTCAAAGTCTAAATCCGAAACTTGAGTTAAATTAGATTTATACAAAAATGTAAATAAATAATACAACAATTAACAATACAAACGTTTGCACATCTCTGCCCTCGTACTTGAAGTTTGAGACACTCAAAAAGGGTCTGATAAAATGCCGTGATTACATTCAATCGTTGAAACAGCCAAGAAACACAACAAAAGGTTAAAAAAAGTTCTTATTACGTTGCTTTTTATTTTGTTGTAACCGTTCAACCCGTCGGTTCGGATAATTATGCTTAACTTTGCACTTGATTATGGACAGAACATTTCATCAACGATTCAGCCCGCAGGCTTTCGCTGCCATACTGCTACTGGCGGTGTGCGCTCTGTGGTGCTTTCTTGTACGCACCGGCGTGACACCACTGATAGGCTTGGCTTGCATGCTTGTGGGCGCAGCCGGTGTCGACCGTTCGATCAACACCACATACACATTCACAGCCGACGGACAGCTCGTCATTGCACGCGGCCGTCTGGGCAAACACCTCGTCATACCCGTAGTCGACATCATTTCGGTACGCAAAATCAGGGGCACGCTGATTGTGGCGAGCCACATCGTCATCGAATACGGTGCCGGACACATCACTTATGCACAGCCGTCTGAAGCCGACGGATTCATCAGAGAGATAAAACGCAGACAGGAACAATGATTACACATTATAACATTATTACGCGCGCGACACTTATTATATGCATGATATTTGCCGCCAATTTCACTACGCACGCTCAGGAAGACATCAGCGACGACGAAGTTGTGACCGACTCGCTGCTCACCGATACTCTTACAACATCACAACACGCCCTGCCATGGACCGAACAGGTGCGCACACACATCAACCGACTGCTCGAAAGCGACATGTTCAGCACATCGCAAGTGGGAATAATGGTGTACGACCTTGATGCCGACTCAGCCATATACACACACAATGAGCGCCAGCTTATGCGTCCGGCTTCGACCATGAAGGTGATAACAGCCATAACAGCAATTGACAAACTGGGCGGAAGCTATCGCTTCAAGACAGAACTTTGCTATACAGGCGATGTGAGCAACGGCACACTCAACGGCAACGTCTACTGCGTGGGAGGATTCGACCCGCGATTCAACATTGACGACATGCGCGCCTTCGTGGAGGGCATACGCAAAATGGGAGTGGACACAATACGCGGCAACATATACGCCGACAAGACAATGAAGAGTGCCGACACACTGGGCAACGGATGGTGCTGGGACGACGACAACCCTATACTCTCGCCTCTGCTCATCAGCCGTCGCAACGTCTTCGTAAAGCGGTTTGTCGACGAACTGCACGAGGCGGGCATCGTAGTGGAAGCCACACTGGGCGAAGCACGCAAGCCCGACGATGCCTACTGCATAGCAAGCCGCTTCCACTCTATCGACCAGATACTGATGCGCATGCTCAAGGAGAGCGACAACCTGTATGCCGAGTCGATGTTCTACCAACTGGCAGCCTCAACAGGCAACCGACACGCTACCGCCAAAGATGCTGCCACGGTAATAGGCAGACTGATAAGTAAGGTGGTGCTCAACCCTCGGCGCTATCAGATTGCCGACGGTTCTGGACTGTCATTATATAATTATGTGTCAGCCGAACTGGAAGTGAAACTGCTACGCTACGCTTTCCGCAACAACAACATCTATCTGCATCTGCACCCGGCTCTGCCCGAGGCAGGCGTAGACGGCACACTGCGCCGTCGTATGCGTGGCACATTCACGCAGGGCAACGTGTTCGCCAAGACTGGTACAGTCAAAGGCATATCGTCGCTTGCGGGCTACTGCACAGCAGCCAACGGCCATCATCTGGCATTCGCCATTATCAATCAGGGCGTGATGCACCATTCCAACGGGCGTGCATTCCAAGACCGTGTATGCACCATACTGTGCCAACCATAGCCGATTATTATGAACGAAATAACAAAATACATAGAGCAGTTGCTTGCCTCCACCTCGCTGACAGGTGGATGGCTATCGTTTGTCACCCTCTCTATGCTATGCGCCACCGTAGCACTCATAGCATGGCTTGTCTACTTGCTGTGCATCAAGGTGGTGTCGCCACTGGCTGCACGCATCACAAGCCGCACCGATGTAGTATGGGACGACTACCTGTTTAACCCACAGATAATCAGGGCTGCGTGCAACATTGTGCCTGCCATTATCGTGTGGAAGCTTATGCCTCCAATTTTTTCCGACCACCCGATAATACAGAGCCTCATCCTTAAGGCTACGGCTATATACATAACCATAGCCACTATGCGACTGGCTACCACCTTTATCAGTTCGCTCAAACTCTTCGACAGCGAGAACGACAAACGCTCAGCCACACAGCAATATCTGCATTCCTTCTGCGGTGTACTGAAGATTATCGTACTGTTTCTCGGTGTCATCGTCATCATTTCTATCATCATCGACCGCAGTCCGCTCACTCTTCTCGCCGGACTCGGTGCCACTTCGGCTGTACTTATGCTCGTGTTTAAGGACACAATAACGGGTCTTGTAGCGGGCATCCGCCTTACGAGCAACAATATGGTGCGCAAGGGCGACTGGATTACAGTCAGCAAGACTGGTGCCAACGGTACTGTCGAGGACATCACGCTCTCGACTGTCAAGGTGCGCAACTTCGACAACACCATTGTCACCGTGCCTCCGCAGAAACTCATCGAAGACTCGTTCCAAAACTGGCATGGCATGGAGGAAAGCTCGGGCCGACGCGTCACTCGCGCCATATACATCGACTTCCGCTCTATAACCATTGCTTCCGACGAACTCAAAAAGACTCTTGCTGCCGAAGGCTTGATGAAGATGGAGGAGATGAATGGCGACGTTATCAATCTTACGCTGTTCCGCCGCTACATGGAGCGCTGGCTCGAACTACGCGACGACGTCGTCACAAACGCTACATTCCTTATGCGCCAACTCGAACCCACCGAAAACGGTCTGCCCATCGAGATTTACTTCTTCCTCAAGCAGAAGGAATGGAAGGCTTACGAACATCATCTCGCCGAGATAATGGAGTGGATGTACGCCCTCGTGCCAAAGTTCGGACTGAAGATTTACCAGAGAATTTAGACATCCACATTTCACTCTTGAACACATTATAATCATAAGGCCACTGTGCTACAAGACGAACTAATATACCAGATACGACAGAGTTTCGGATTTGAGCCGACGCTCGACCAAAACCACGCACTCACGACATTCGCCGCGTTCATGACCGACCGCGACGACCGTGCCGTCATGATATTGCGGGGCTCTGCCGGAACGGGCAAGACATCACTGTCGGGTGCTATAGTGCGCACTATGCTGCAACTTAAGCAACGCGTAGTGCTGCTTGCACCTACCGGACGTGCCGCCAAGGTGTTCGCTATCAATTCCGATACACCTGCATCAACCATACACCGCCGCATCTACCGACAGAAATCGCTCGAAGGCAACTTTTCGCTTGCACCCAATATGCATGCCGACACGCTGTTCATGGTCGACGAGGCTTCTATGATAGCCAACGAAGGACTGCAGGGTTCGGTGTTCGGCACGGGCTGCCTACTCGACGACCTCGTGCAGTTTGTATATTCCGGACGCAACTGCCGACTTATGCTTATCGGCGACAAAGCACAGCTTCCACCCGTGGGCGAAGAGGAATCGCCAGCCCTGTGTGCCGACTTCATGAGCGGCTACGGACTGACCACATACGAGAGCGACCTCAACGAAGTGCTGCGTCAGAGCCAGGAATCGGGCATCCTGTACAACGCCACCGTGATACGCCAGATGATAACGCACGACGAAGCCACAGCTTTGCCACAAATACGATTCCACGGTTTTGCCGACATCGTCAACGTTCCGGGCGACGAACTCATCGAGTCGCTTGCCACAAGCTATTCAGAAGTGGGAATGGACGAAACGATGGTGGTGACACGAAGCAACAAGCGCGCCAACATATTCAATCAGGGCATACGCAGCCAGGTGCTGTGGCGCGAGGAAGAACTGACATCGGGCGACTGGCTGATGATTGTCAAGAACAACTACTTCTGGACTGAGCAGGATGCCGCCTTGAACAAAGCCGGACTCGCCAAGGACCCGACTTCGCACAACGCCAACCCTTCTGCCGCTACTGCGACCAACACCCCTGCAGCCGACAACCAGCAGCAAAGCAGCCCTACCCCATCGTTCATAGCCAACGGCGACCGTGCCGTGATACAGCGCGTGCGCAACCGTCGCGACCTGTACGGATTCCACTTCGTCGACCTTTGGCTTCGATTACCCGACTATGACAACTACGAGTTGCAAGTCACAGCAATGACCGACTCGCTCTCTACCGAAGCGCCAGCACTCACACACGAGCAAAACCAGCAACTCTTCGAGCAGGTGATGCTCGATTATGCCGATGTGCCCACCAAGCCCGAACGCTACAAGAAGCTGAAGAAAGACCCCTACTACAACGCTCTTCAGATAAAATACGCCTACGCCGTGACCTGCCACAAGGCACAAGGCGGACAATGGGCACACGTATATGTCGACCAGGGCTACATGACCGACGACATGCTCACGCCCGACTACATACACTGGCTGTACACCGCCTTCACACGAGCCACCGACAAACTGTTTCTCGTCAACTGGCCAAAGACGCAGACCGAGAAGCAATGACTTTACTCGTATATAACATACTAACAAACGAAAAATCATTCCAATACATAAGCATATGAAACACTTTAAGCTTTTCTTATTGGCATTGGCAATGACTGCCATGCCACACGCCATTAACGCTCAGGCGCAGACAAATGCACAAACTACGGCTGCCGACCTCGATGCCAAGTACGCCACCGAACTCCTGAAGCCCGGTACCGAGGCTCCTGAGATTACACTCAGCACTATCGACGGCAAGCAGTTCACGCTGAAGAGTCTGCGCGGAAAATACGTTGTACTCGACTTCTGGGCATCGTGGTGTTCCGACTGCCGCCGAGATGCACCCAACATTGTAGCCCTTTACAACAAGTTTCACCCAAAAGGAGTGGAGTTTGTAGGCGTATCGTTCGACAGAAACAACGAGTCGTGGAAGAACGGAGTGGCTAAACTTGCGCTGCCCTACACACAGGTGAGCGACCTGAAGAACATGCGCGAGTCGCCCGTATCGCTTGCCTACAACATCAAGTGGATTCCTTCGGTATACGTCATCGACCCCGAGGGCAAGGTTGCATTGGCAACAGTCATGTCCGAAAAAGTCAACGCATACCTCACGTCAGTATACCCCGACTGCACCGAATGACCATTGCAGGGCGCATTGTTGGTAAATACCTTATACCCAGGGCGTTCTTGCTTTGGCAAGCGGCAGAGCCGAGCGGCCCTGGGCTATGGAAGACTTGGACTTTACCTTTCCGCTACGCGCCGGTGACCGTTGGTTCAGCCCGCATTGTATGAGTTTTGACACACTCTCCTCCTATATATGTAAAGATAATTTTGAACTGTTACTTATTGAATCACGTACTTCACGTGCTTGTTGAAGAGGTAGCATAACGTTTAAGTGTTATTGAGGGTTATTGCCTTAAGATAATCCATCGGCCTGATTTCTGCGAACCTTCACGGGCAATGAGATTTTCTTCTTGCATTTTTTTTAGGTGCTTCTGTATGGCGCTTCTGTTGATATTCAGCTTGTTTGCCATGTCTCTTGAAGTGATGTTAGCATTGTCGGCTATCAGTCGGATAATAGCGTCTCTTGTTTCTGGACCACTCTTCTGGACCACCTCTTTGTTTTCTGGACCACCTTTCTGGACCACCTTGTTTTCATTGATGACAACGTCTTCTGCCATTGATTTCTTGAATACCTCAATCTCATTGCGCAGGTTCTTGCTATGCTCTTGCAGCATAAACTGCTGAAAAGGAGCTGTTGCTTCTTCTTCGCGTGATTGATTGAGGGCCTCGATATATGCAGCTTTGTCTTCCTTCAAGACCTTTGTAGGGATGAGTCCAAACTCAAATTGCAGATAGTTCATTACGAGACGCGACATCCTTCCGTTGCCATCCACCCAAGGATGAATGGTAACGAGAAGGTTATGGGCATCAAAGCTCAGGAGATAAGCTTCTATGTCATCGGCTTTCTTGATGAGGGCTTCGCGTCGCTGGTTGATATGCTCGCATAGCTCTTTCAGCTTCATCGGCACCTTGCGATAGTCCATGTATGAACGCCCCCCAGGTCCTGCGGTTACTCCACACAATCGCAAGTCACCTTTGGAAGAGTCGAACTCACCTCCTAAGGTGCTATAGTGGCTACCTGTGTTTCTCATCACTATAGCCGAGAGCTGTTGTAGCATTTCTATGGTAAAAGGCTTATGCTCCTTAGCCCACTTGATTGATTGTTCGTAAGCTCGTTTCAAGTCGAGGTTCATAAGTTGCTCCACCATTGGCTTACCTTTGGCTGAAATGCCTTCATCGAAGAGTAGCATATTTTCTATCTCGGTCACCGTAGAGCCTTCGATGGCTGTAGAGTGAGTAATGATAGAATACAGATAGAACTTCTGATAGTCTATCTGATTTGCTATTCCAAGCTGGTGATATTCTTTCAGAACTGACAAGAGTTCGTTGATATATTGCTTCATAGTAATACGAGTTTTGTTCTACACTTGCAATACGCTGATAAGTCCTCACCTCTGACCGTTATTCTTTGGCCTGCAGCATAATTTGCCATATCTATATTTGTTCTCTTTGTCTATATTGATTCAATATCTGGTAACACTTCAAACCTAAGGAGCTCATTGATGTCAACTTCGAGAAGTTTGCTTTTCTGCAAGCATCACCTTGATTCTGTTAATTGGTCTATCCATTGTTCGACAATTTATTATTACGTAGGTAAATTTACTAAAGATATTCCAAAAAGCTGTCAAAATTCAAAGAGAAATATCGGTAATTATTAAAATTATTAGCGAATGCACCACTTTACCTCGGAAAAAGAGAAAAGAGCTATAAAATGAAATAGACTGCATTTTCAAGCAGCAAACCAATTAAAAATGAAGTACACTGCATTTTTACAAAGAATTTATTGTAAATTTGCAGTGTACTTCATTTTTACTGTTTATGATAGAACGCAAAGAAAGTATGTCGCTTCTCGAAAAGTGGAGAGATAAGAAAATAATAAATATCTGCTCACACTCGACAACGATCCTGTCGTCTATCACGAAGGCATCAAGCAAGTTTATGCGCTCGAATGGATGATTGACAAATAATCTTTTTGCCGAATGACCCTTACTACCGACATATTACGTACTTGGTTCAGGCAGTTCAACGCCGATTATTTCGGCGATGTACTGCCTGTGCCTCGTCTTGCCCTGTCCAAGGCGCGCACCCGACTGGGCACTATGGCGTGCAAATGCCAACGCCGTCTGCTGAAGCGTGTGTACACCGACTTCACCATACGCATCAGCACCTATTACGATTGCAACAAGCGTGAATATCAGGAGACGCTGCTGCACGAGATGATACATTATTATATTATGTACAAGCGCATTCCCGACACGTCGTCGCACGGACGGGTGTTCCGCGAAATGATGCAACGTCTCAACAGCCGGTACGGCTGGCACATAACGGTGTCGTCGTCGATGCGCAGCCACAAACTCACCGACCCGTCTGTCGACAAGGCCGTAAACACCTACGTAGTGCTTGCCATCGTGCTGCGCAACGGTCAGCGTATGCTGTCGGTAGTGAGTCCGCGCTCGGCACGCAAGATTGACCTCATGGCTCAGAAGGTGAACGAGATAGCTGCCCACTACTGGTATATGACGCAAGACAACTACTTCCGCGACTTCCCCAAAGTGCGCAGTCTGCGCGCACGACGTGTCACTACCGAGGTGTATAACGAAAAAACGGCTGCAATGCAGCCGCTAAGTTTTAAGGGTATGGGGTAAGAATTATGAAAACAGAGTCAAAATGCAGGTAAAGCCGTTCTATGACAGAATGATGCTGCGCAAGAAGGACGTTGAAAGGCTTAGTTGCGGATTTGAGGGTTTAAATTAAGTGTGTTACTTTAATTTTCTTATACATCTTTCCACCCAAGCCTAACATTGCCATCGTGGTATCCTTGATGATAAGCTCACCCTTCTGCAGCCCTGCAATTTCAGATTTTATTTCCTGAAATTCTCTACCGGTAACTCCGAATAGGTCTTTTATTATACTATCAGAAATGCTCTGTTGCTTCATGATCAACGGATATTGAGCGTTAGCCAAGAAATCAAAGTACTTACTCTTGAAGCTATCCATATTCTGGGTAGCAAGAATAATGCTTAGACCCTTGTTTCTGCCAACAGCAATAAGATTTCGCAAGGGCTGATTGTCAAAATCAAGCATATAATGAGCTTCGTCGATAATAGTGAAATGACGTATCTGCACATAGTCGTCATTCACAGCTTGCTTCGGCAACTGCTCATAGATGTTATTTAGTTTCGATATAACGAAATACACAATAGCCTTAGCGATAGGCCCGTCTTTAGGGAACGCATCCATCTTGATGATGAAGCACTCATCCGTAAGACTTACACTATCTGTTTCTGCAAAAAGATGGTTTCGTACCAATTGCTTCAGAACCGAAGTCACGCTATCATCTTTGTCTGGATTAGCCATCTTACCCTGGTAATGTTGCAATATTAGTTCAAACGTCACGGGCTTACCATTTGTTTTCTTGTATGCGTCAACGATAGCCTCACTAAGGCGGTTGCTCATGTTGGCACTAATACTTGTTCTTTCGATAGCACAGAGCGCATTTGCCATTTCTGTAGAATACAGATTTATTTCGTTTATGCTCCTTCCGCTGAAGTCCTTGAACGGCGAGAAAGGCAATGGCTGTTGCACAGGGTCGAGTATGCATGAACTGTCAACGTCAAATAGAGCCAGCCAACTGTTATTGGCAGGATCAGAGAACTCGCCTTTGTAGTCAAACAAAAGGAAATTCACTGGATATGGCGTGTCAGTAGACAGCGACCGCATCTGTTGTATAAGAACAGAAAGGAGATTGGTCTTACCCGAACCAGTAGTACCTGCCACAAGCACTTGCGCATTGGCTACCGAGCGACCGTTAATGTTAAGAGTCGCTTCCATGTCGTCGCCATATTCACCGATAAGAAGTTCAAGTGGCGGTATGCTGTTAGAAGAGCGGCGGCGTCCATTCTGAACAAAGAGAAACGAGTTCAAATTGTCCTCGTCCATAAGGTATTTCATGCCTCGATACATCTCTTTTGCCACGATTCTGCTGACAAAAGAAGAGTCTTGCCAATCTACATTACAATCTTTATATCTCAGTTTCAGCAAGGCTGAAAACAATGATTTGTTGTTGTCCTTAGTGAAAAAGCTGGGCATAATACGCATACTATTTTTAGACAACTGTATGTTTTTAAGCTCATCTATCTCTCGCTTTTCCGACAAACCAAGACTTGCAATAAGACAGATACGCATAATCTTGTTCATTGTAAAAACAAGCTGTTTGCCGCCGTTCACTTGTCGGGAAAGGTTGAAACGGCGTTCCATCAATTCTTTCAACGGCAAGATATCCTCAGTTATACCTTCTGCTTGGCGTATATTTTCTAAAGCTACTTCCATAGTTCTTTTTTTTCTTAATCGTTAAGTGGTGTGCCAAAATATCCTTCCTCCACATGAGTACTCTGCAATTCAACATCACGTATGAGAGTGTATGTGCGCGACACAAAAGGCTCGAGCTTCGGATAATCCTTGTCTTTTCTTATCTCCGAGGTGGTGCACAGGAGGATGGTCTGGTCGGCCAGTCCCGGGAAATACTCTTCCATCAAGACATCGCGACTTTCCTCGTCGAGCACGCCCATCACCGTGTCTATCATTACAGGAGGATTGTAGTCGCCCAAATTGCGCAGAACCTTCAGCAGCACCTGTATGAAAATCTGCTTTGACGCAGCGTTAAGCTGATTAAGCGAAATCTCGTTTCCTGCTTTGTGGAACAAACGTATGGTGAAGTTCTCCATCGAGTCGCTCAGCTCCACCTTAGCAATGCAGCCCTTGTATGAAATGAGCAGCTTGTTAAGCTGTTCTTTCATATCCTCTTCAATCTTCATCTTCTTGCGCTTAAGCAGAGAGTCTGCCACATCCTCAAAGAGAGGTTTCAGCTTGACGAGAGTATCGAATTTTACATCCGGCTCCTGTTGTATCTGCACATCATACTGATGTATGCGACGTTCCAGCTTCTCGATAGCAAGTTTTCTGTCATCTTGTTCCTTCTTCAAGGTCTCAAGCTGACGGCTATTATCCTCATAAGCCTTGATAATCTCACCATTGCCACTAACGAGGCTGCGACGCAGAATGTCGATCTGCTTCTGCTGATTGTCATAGTTTTCGATTCGCTTCTCCAAATCATAGTGCAGATCATTCAGCTGCAAGAACTCATTTACAGAGTTAGCGTTTAAGAGATTTTTAAGAGCGTCAAACTCAGAATCATCAAGAAAAGCATATTCGTCTTTTCTATTAAGGCTTTCCTGCTGGTTGGCAAGGAAAGACACCACCGTTTCATTATCAACATTAGGAACGCATAAAGCCTTTGCCTTAAGGAACGATATGATTTTAGCTGTAACATCGCGCATCTGCTCTAACGACAGAATGCCTTGTCGTTCACGTTTCAAAGCGTCTTTCTGACGTATAATATCATTTATCTCATTGCTTATGCCCAGCGCCAGCTTCGGGAAGAACACATTTATCTCCAGTGTGTCAACCACCTGCTTAAGCTGTTCGTTGTATCGCTGTGCCAAGTCGTGTGTCTGCTTGATGTCAGCCTCCAGCGCCTCTATCTTTCTGTTTATTTCAGCCGAACTCTTAGCACCCTCCTTTGCAGCATCATACTCCTCTTGTATTGAAGTCAGGTATTTGTATATCTTATCCTGCTCTTCTATATTTCGGTTCTGTTCCTCAATCATCAGGTTGCGCTGCTCGCAAAGGCCATTATATTCCTCAGCCTCCTTTTGCGCTTCAAGTCGTCTTGCCGCCCATTCCTGCTGCAAGTGCTCAGCAGCATTTTTCAGGAGAATGTATTTGTTGAAGCCCATCACGTTCTGTATATTATCCTTGATGATCTGGGCGAACACGTTTTCCTTCAGCAACTCGCTCGACTGCATGGCATCAAACAGGAAATACTGCGACAGCTCCTGCGGAAGGTTTGCCTTGATAATCTTGTTGACCTGCTGTTCGGCCATGGCACGCTGCTGCAAGGGCATGGCTGTGCCATATACGAATGTGTTGCCATTCATATTCAGCGTCACGCTTTCCACGGGCTTGTCGCTGGGGTTGAGAGCATATGTGCGTCGAAGCATATATTTTTGTGTTTGCCCCAATACAACACCGTCGAAAGCCAGTTCAAGCATTATCTGCGGAGCGACTTTGCCAACGGCTCCATTGTTCAGAAGCTCCATGAAATGAGCTTTGTCCTTAATCTTCAGTCCATAGAGTGCGCCACAAATCGCTTCAAACAGCGTGGTCTTGCCGCCGCCGTTCATGCCTCCTATGAGGATGATAGGTTGGTCAGGACGCACGGTGAGGTCAAGGTCGAGTGACAGATAAGTCTTATAGTTGCTTATCTTGATACGTCGTATAATCATCTTCTACAGTCCTCCATTTTTTTACTTTATCAGAGCGATTGCATCGGCAATAATAGCTTGAGTGTCGGCATCGCTCATTTCTATTTTGTCCACTCGCGCAGCATGAAACCTGCGCAATATTTCTTCCTTCAACCAGTCGAAGTCTACCTGATGCTTTTCGCACAAAGTGCTGATAAGCATCAGGTCGTCCTGCCGGATACCATAGTTGATAAACTTTCCATCAAGTCCTTTTCCCATAGTGTGCTTTTATTCTTTATAGTCGGAAGGATAGAAGCAGTCCCAATTTATGATGTCGGTAGTGTTTTCTATCTTCATGGGTGAGTATTTCCAGTTGCTGCCGTCGGCTATTATCACGCCGCCTTTGAGGCGTTTGTCTTGGTTTTCCTCGCTTGCCATATAGTCGACAAGGGCATTGTGCTTGGCAGGCGCGTCGCCATCGCTGCCCACGCTCTTTGTGTCGAAGAGGAATATCTGTCCGTTCTTCATGCGGATAACGAAGTCAACATAGAACAGAGCCTTCGCTCCTGTCCCATCCACATAGCTCACGGCATAATGCTGCTTGCCGCTGTCGCCGTTCTTATACCACCAATCAATATACTCTGTGTTGGCTTCAAGGTAAGCCTCAAACAAACGTTCCGGTGAAGAAGCCGTGCGCAGCTGTACGAAGGGCATAAGCGCATGGTTGCTCACATCCTCTGCAACAACGTTGTTATCCTCTTTGTAGAGACGGTCAGCCGGAACCTCCCATTCGTACTTCACAAAAGACTTCTCCGACTTCTCTTTCTGTCGTTTGGTAAGGATGGCGAGATAACGATTAAGCGCACGCGAAATGATGTCCTCAAAGCGAGGGCGGTTTTTGTGATAGAGTATCACCTTCACCGCATCCGTCTCAAACAAGCCGAAGAGCTGTTCCATCGCCTCCTTCAGCGCCATGCCGAGTGTAGGGATACTTACCTTCTCAAATTGCGAGCCAATCAATCGGGCACAGAACACATTGAAGGTAGCGTTAAGCTCCTGCATGGTGCGTATATACTTAGCCTTGTTTGCAGCGAGAGTCTGTCCTACTTCTCCCGTAATGTTCAAGTCCTCGATAATCTCTACACCGATACTCTGCACCTTAAACTCTATCTTGTCCATCACCGCACGGCGATTTTTTGATATTTGGCTCTCGTGTTCAGATCCGTCCTCCTCAGGAAGAGGCTCGTCGCCATACAGCTCCTCCTCGGTGAAGAGCGAAAGCTGCCTGTTTTTAATCTGCAACAGCTCCTCAAACACCTTAATGAGCAGAGGCAGGAAGTCGCTGCCAAGACGCTTACGGCCTATGGCAGGGCGTTCACAATATTCCGACTGCAACGAAACGTTGCACAGATTCTCTCTTCTTATAGCATGGATTGTAGAGAGATAATCCATGTCGTCAGGTTCTATCTTTACAAGATTTTGGCTGATGTTGGTATATACATAACCCTTGTTCAGCCTGTCGTCATGATAGAATTTCTGTTCGGGCATACGCAGAATGCGTCCTACCGTCTGTGCGCCGAAAGTGAAGCTTTCTATTTTGCGGAAGATAAGCAATACGGCTGCACGCGGACAGTCCCAACCGAGTGCTATCGCTTGTTTGAAAAGCAAAGCTTCGGTCATGTTGTCGTTCTCCTCCAAGCCGTCCACATTCACCTTTTCACCGCTTAACCATACCGCAAGACGGTTGTTGGTAGTGTTGATGCCGTGAATAGTGTCGAGATACTGGGTCACCTCGTCCTTGATGCTTGTGTCCTCTGTGCTCATAGACTCAGAGCCGTCGTTGGGCAGCTGGATAAGCAGCAACGGATTGATATTGACTCCAAGACGCTTGTATGCCTCCGCAAGTTCATTGCGCTTCTTAAGAGCAAGGCTTACAAGATGCTGCGTGAGCGACATTTCGGGAGACGTGAAATCGAGTGCCGGATTGATCACCACTCCCTCCTTTATCATCTGTTCTTCGATAACATGCTGGCGATGCACCGTCACCTTCTCCTCTGGATGAGCAGTAATAGGGGTGGCAGAGATGCGTATCTCCAGCTTGGGCATGATATTCTGCAACACTTTTTCTGACTTCTTAGCATTCCTTCCTGCAAACATGTGTTCCTCGTCGATGATGACGATGAGCGGTATTTCATGTTCTATCTGTGTACGACGGGTTAGGTCGAAGAGCGATGCACTCTGTTCCGTGTCGCGGATCATAAGCGCATTGTCCTTGTTGATGCTCTCCCAGTTGACAAACAGGATTTCTCCAGGATGTATGTATCCGTTGGCAGAATGGTCCATATCGTCGTAGACAACGGGATGAAGTTCGCGTGTTTCGGTGAAGAAGGTCTTCATCTTGAAGTAGCTCTGCTCGTGCAGCTTGTTGGGGGCTATCCACATGAACGCCACTTCAGAGCATGGAGAGTCGGCACGCTCAGTCAGTTCGGTGCATAGGCGCATAAGCATCTCAGATGCCATGATGGTCTTACCGGCACCAGTAGGTGCTTCAAAAACAAGGGTGTGTCGCTGTCCTGCAAGTGACAGCAAGTTGATGGTCTTGTCAACCAATTCTTGTACAGCCTTCTGCTGATATTTCAATACTTTCATGCTTCGCCTCCTTCCTCATTCATGTTGTCGTTGTCTTCTCCAAAATCGAGTGTCTGTTGCACGCTTGCTTCCGTTTCAGCCTGTGTTTTCATTTCCTGCAACGCTTCGTCAAGGAATTTTGGCTTGCGCTTGGGCAGAACTCGCTTGTATGCTTCATAAATGGCAGATGGCAGGGCGCATAGCTTTACACGCTCGGCTACATCTTCAAAGTCGTCGGTGTATGGGTCTGCGCCTGGCGAGAACACATACACCATAGTTTTGATGCCGTCGTCCTCGGTTTGCGCCATGAGCTGTACCAATAGCTGTATGGCACGCTCCTCGTAAATCACAAGCATACGATTTCCTTGCCCGTTATCAAAATAGCGGGCTATGTTCTTGTTGATGTTCTTGCCACAGAATGGTGCTTCTGTGTAGATGTCGTTCTTGATACAAAGCATATCGGTGGCAAGGCGAACGAGCTGGCGCATGTTCTTTACGCTCTTGTCGCGAGAGAGGAGCGTGGTGCGGTAGTAGCGAAGGTTGTTATCGTGAAGTCCTTCAATGTCCTCGCCTTTAGGTGTAATATAGCCTTGGATAACTCGTTTGTTGCGCTCATAGGTAACGTTCTCACAGATGCCATTCTCGTTGTTGGTGACAAGGATGCACTTGCGGTGGCCGCCGTCCTCAGCGTTGAGCTGCATGGTGGCGTGAAGGGTGGTGCCAGAGCCAGCGAAGAAGTCGAGGATGGTAGCTTTGGGTAATGTTGTAACAGTTGTAGATAATAAGAATTTAACAAAGCTTGAAGGTTTAGGAAATGCAAAAGGTCTAATGTTAAATATATTAGCAAGCTCTGCAGTCCCTTGTGCCGTATTAAATAAGTCTGATGTTATTAGATTACGGTAAGGAGTTGTTCTATCTACCGGCTTGTTATTGTTGTCTACATTCTGATAGCGTTTGCAATATACGGCCCATTCCTCTTTGTTCTTTTTAAAAACGATAAAATTATTATCTAATCCCCATTGCACTTTAGTTTTACTCCATAAATAGTTCCAGCCCTCATTCACTTGTTGTCCACCACCTGGATATCGTAAAGTTCCATCAGGCATTTCTATAGGAAAATTAAGGGCTTCTGAATAATGACCGCCGACCCGTCTTCGATCAAGCTTATCCAAAGTATAACGCCCTCTCTCCTTGACATATTCGTCTGATAACTTGAAAGTATCGGCGGATAGTGGTTGTCCATCAAAATGTGCTATAGAACGATTTAAAGTATAGACTAAAACATATTCTGTTGTAGTTACGATTTCATTACCAGTATTGGAGCCTGCAGTTGATTGCCATATAATATTTGTAATAAAATTGCTACTTCCGAAGATTTCATCGCACAACAACTTCAGTTGTGCCTGTTCATTATCATCAATAGAGATGAAAATTACCCCCCGAAGCAAGTAAAGACTTCGCAATCTGAAGTCTTTTGTTCATAAAAGACAGCCACTTTGAATGACGATAGCCGTCTTCCTTGTCTACAAAAGAATCGTTATAGACAAAATCCTTATTGCCTGTATTGTAAGGCGGATCAATATATATCACGTCAATCTTGCCCTCGTGTGTATAAGCGAGAGCGGTGAGCGCTTCGAGGTTGTCACCCTCGATAAGTATATGGTTGGGCGCATCGGGAGCATCGCTCACGATGGCACGCTCGGTCACTTCGGTAAGGACGGGAAGCTCATCCACAAGACGTGTTTCTATTTCTTCCGGCTTGTCCTCCCACACCAAGCCATACTTCTTTTGCGAGCGCAGAAGCTCAACAAGCGAAGCCTTCTCTTCGTTTGTCAAGCCTTCGAGCTGCGTTATTTTTTTCGCAAGTTCATATTTATTCATGTTCAGCGTTCTGTTTCGTTAGAATTTAAATTTATTTAATTATCAGTATCACTTTCATTAATGAGCAACTTTCGCATCTCGTCCATATCAGGCAAAGCCTTTCTCAACTCCTCACTCATATCTTCTGCTGTCTTATATGTTGCGACACCCATTGGATGGGTATAGTCACGGATAACATACTCAACGAAAGCCTTATTGGCACTCTTACAAAGAAGAATACCAATAGTCGGGTTCTCATGGGGTTTACGCACCTTGTCATCAAGTACTTTCATGTACGTTTGCAACTGACCTATATAGGCAGGTTTGAAAGCTCCCTTCTTTAGTTCAACTACAACCATACAATTCAATTCGCGATTGAGAAAGAGCAAGTCTGGAAATAATTCTTCTCCGAATATTTCCAAATGGTATTGATTGCCTATGTAAGCGAAGTCACGTCCGAAAGTCATAATAAATTGTTTGATGTTACGGACAATGGCTTTCTCTATAACCCTTTCATCAATATCTTCAGGCTTGTCAACTTCCATTTCATCGATATTAATGTAGTCGAGCAGATACTCATCCTTGAACATGCCAACAGCTTTACGAGCATCGTTAACCGGCATGGTCTGCAGGAAATTGTTTGCAGCAACTCCATGTTTCTGATATAGTCCTTCCTTTAGACGATCACGCAAATCATATTTGTCCCATTTATGGAGAACGGTCTGATGTATGTAGAAAAGTATTTCATGAAGATCTTTCGTCTTATGAAGAATTTCCATGTGATGTGAAAAACTGATACCTAAAAATTCCTCACGATTGATTTCGCTCGCCATGGGCGACCATTTTTGCAAAGAGAAATTGTCAATGTCGATAACATCTTTATTTACAGCTATTTGTAATTTGCTCGCCATTGGCGAGCAAATTA
>OIYR01000797.1_pt1 | contig 17035 bp, 14 predicted proteins | sample 1588221 | NCBI WGS metagenome assembly OIYR01 (sample SAMN03283292) | human gut metagenome | biome: human-associated habitat; material: feces | host: Homo sapiens | place: Peru | collected 2012 | reverse complement strand
ACTATTATTATTTTCTTTTAAATTAAAATCGTTCATTGACTTCCTTTCCATTTTACCATTCTATTTATCTTTTTTCAACTTATAAGTAAAATTTTTATATATTTTCTCTCATATTTTTTTCTCTGGAAGTTCTCAATATAATATTTCTCTTTAGATAATAATTTTTTAATTTAATTTATTATATTCTTTGTCTCTTACTGGTTTACGTCATTATTTTAGTACTTGTTTTGAAGCAGTTGCATTACTTCTTCTAATAGCTACTAAAAGCGATGACTAAACATCGCTTAATTTTTTTGATGAATTAACTACATCATCTATTAATTCTTGTAATTTATATTTCTTTAAATTTCTAATAGAATTCCATACTTTATATATAAGCATTCTTTGTTCTAAATATTTTATATCATTTAATAATTTTTTTGCTTTTATTTCATTGTATGTGATAATTAAGATAGGCCTTTTATTTTCTTCTGCAGTTGCACTTATTATTTGAGCTTTTCCCACGTCAGTTAAGCCCGATAATTCTATCGGACTTATTTTATTTTTTATGTTTGTACTATATTCTATAAATTTTTTGTTGTTTCTTAATTCTTGTATTAGGTATTTCATTTTGTCAGCTCCCAATACATATATTACCATTTTCTTATCTAAAAATCAAGGGGACAGCAATCAATTAGATTGTCATTTTATTTGATTCACGCAGTATTTTTTATATCTTAATGGCATAATTTTTGTACTTTTTAATATCTATGTTTTGAGGGGGAATTGTATTATGAAATCTAAAAAGTTTAATATTATATTAATTTCACTAAAAAATACAATTATTCCTATAATTTTATGTAGTTTTATGATTTTTCTTATTTTGTTTTCTACTTCTAATATAATAGCTGCTAAAAATGGACTCCAACTTTGGGCTACTACTGTTGTTCCTTCTCTTTTTCCTTTTTTATTTGCTACTGAATTATTAGGTAAAACCAAAACATTTAAATTAGAATGTTCCTTTCCATCTTTTGCAGCCATTACAGAAGTACATATTCCAGCACGAACGCCTTTAAACTTGTTGGCCACCATTGACATACCTATACCAGACCCACAAATTAAAATAGCCTTATCCTTCTCTTTATCCATTTTTTTGCATACCTCAGTCGCAATAATAGGATAATGAGCAATCTCTTTTGAATCTGTACCACAATCTTTAACTTCAAAATTCTTACTAATTAAATATTTCTTTATTTTTTCTTTTAATTCATAACCTCTATGGTCAGCTCCTAAAAAAATCATCTAAAACTCCTTTTTTATCAATATATAGTAGTATATCATTGTATCCAATTCAATACAAGATTTTAAAAAACAAAAAGAGGAATAATTTCTTATTCCTCTTTTTCTAATTTTCATTAAATATAACTTTGTGGGTTTAATGTACTTCCATTATATCTTATCTCAAAATGCAAGTGAGGTCCTGTTGAGTTACCTGTACTACCAACTGCAGAGATATTTTGACCTTGCGCAACTGACTGACCAGCAGATACATATAACGCACTACAGTGTGCATAATATGTTTGGTAACCATTTCCGTGGTCTATTATAACTAAATATCCATAACTTCCTTTATATCCAGCAAATGTTACTGTACCTGAAGCAGCAGCGTAAACTGGTGTACCCGTAGAAACAGCCATATCAAGACCAGTATGGAATCCAGATGATCTATAACCATATGGTGATGTAATAATATATCCACTAACTGGTTTCATAAAAGCAGCTCCTGTTGCAGAAATTGATGCTCCAGCTGTTCCTCTTGCAGAAGAACTTCTTGCTGAAACACTTGCAGCAGCCCTAGCAGCAGCTATTTTCTTAGCTTCTTCCGCTTGTCTTGCTTCCTCTTGTGCTTTTTCATATTCTTGAACTTTTACTTCAACATCCTTATTTATTTCTGTCTTAGCAACTTCCGTTGTAGTCGTACTAGGATCTATTTCCTTAATATTTTTTTCTTGTTCTTCAACTTCGAGATTTAATTCTACTCCTTCAGCTACTGAACTTTTAATTTCATTAATAACAGTTTCAGCCTCTTCTTGAGTATTAACTAAAGCTTTTTCATTTCCGTCTAATTTAATTGCATACGTTCTACATGTAATTTCAGCATTTTCCTTAATTGTAGCAAGTACTTCGCTTTCTTGTGTATCAGAAGCTTTATCATTACTTACTAATTCAATGTCATACTCTGGCATTGCTTCGATTTTTATTGAAGTGATGTTTCCTTCCAAGTTATTTGCAAACTCTTCGATTTTCTCTTGCATTTTTCCTTTGTCTTCAACATATCCAATTACTTTACCATTTAACGTAACTTTATACAATGGTTTATATTTAATGTAAATGAATGATGCTATTATTAAAAGACCAGCCAACACGATTAATGAGATTTTAAATAGTCTTTTTCCATAATATTTTATACACTTACTTACTATAAATATTCACTCCTTTTCTCCTATTTTTTTCGTCACGCAAAATCTATTATACCATTTGTAGCGATTTTTATCAATTTCCATATTTTATGGTATCCCTTTTTATATCATTTTATGCATATTTCAAGAAGTTATTTTTAAATTTTTTCCATAGAATACTCGTCCTATCTTCCATTTTCTCTCATTTTCTCTATTATTTATCTGTTGACTTTCACTAAAAAAGCTGGAACACATCACAAAAATCGTCATTTTTCGACAAATCATATTTCTAATTTTTAGTCAAACTATACATATAAATTTAAAAAATTTTTCCAAAATAAAAAAAAAACAAGCTACTATTATAAGTAACTTGTTTACACATTTAATCCTTATCGAACTATTTTTTTCTTCTATTTACAATATATGTACTACCCATTATAGATTTTGCTTGGTGTTTTACTTGAGCACCAACTTCACCAATTTCCAAAGTATTTTTAAATCTTCCAGGAGTAACCTCAACTACTCCAATAGAAATAGATGTAAGAGGAAACTGTTCAATAATGCCACGTCTATTTGCAACTTCTATATACCCTTTTTCAACATCTTCATCATTATAATAGCCTAATACATATGTATCAAAATCAGAAATTATATCTCTACATATTTTTTCATAATCAGCAGCTCCTGTTATAGCAACAAAATCATCTCCACCAATATGCCCTATAAAACTATTATCCATACCTATGTTATGAATATTATCTACTATAGTTCTAGCAGTAAATTTTATAATTTCATCGCCATTCGCAAATCCATATGTATCATTATATGCTTTGAAATTATCCAAATCAAAATAAAACATAGCAAAACGTTCTTTATTAAGTAATCTCTTCTTCATCTCTGCTTGGATTTGAACATTTCCAGGCAATCCAGTAAGAGGACTAATTCTTCTATTATTTTGAAGTAATTTCAAAATGTTCTTGATAGTAAAATATAAATACTCTTGATCAACAGGCTTAATTATAAAATACTCAATAGATTGTTCAAGAATTTTTATTCTATGTTCTTTTTCCCAATTAGAAGAAATTACAACAATCGGAGTTATACTATTATCTTCATTTTCTCTGATATTCTTGCATAATTCTACAATATCTATATCTATTGTATCTTCATCAATTATTATCATGTCTGGTATATTTTTTAATGCAAAATTCAATTCTTCCGTTTTTACAGAACTAAATTGATAATCTACATCATTTTTAAAAATCTGTTTTAATACATTTAACACGCTTTGCGTATTATCAATTATATAGATATCCTGAATCATATTTTTCTCCTTTGTTTATCTCCTCTTATATTATATATACTAAACTAGCTTTATTTTCAAGATTTTTTCATATTATTTAAAAATTTTGACAAATTCTCTGAATTCATAGTTGGGAATGCTTTCTTTAATCTTGTAACCTTTCTTTCCAACTTATCTTGTAATTGTTTTTGTTTTAATTTCAATTCACCCAAAAGTTCGTCTCTATCTGTTGCATGTGAAATTTTCTTTAAAAGCTTATAGTCATTATGCAATTTTAATTCTTTTATTCCTGAAAAATTAGTAACTGTTTTAATGTTAATAGCTTCAATTTTTTTCTTGATATTTTCTGTAATCTCATTCCAATTTTTAAGTTTAATATTAATCTTGACAAGACCAATTGTTGTTATAACAGTATCTACAAACATTACTGATATAGATAATACATCAAATATCTTTACATACATTATTGGGACTAAATCAACTAAATGTTCTACAGCAGGGTGGATTCCTTTCATAAATACAATTCCTAAAACACCCCAATACATAGAATTTAGTAAACATACTCTACCATGTATATTGAATTTTTTATTAGAATAATCCCAATACTTTGTTTTGAACACGATTTCCAAGAATAATCCAACAATATATTCAAATACAGATAAAACAATAACACCAAAAGCAAACAATACAAATATATTATCTGTAACATCTTTTAGTGATAAGTACATAATCATCGCACCATAACCATATATCGGGCAAATTGGTCCATGCAAAAAACCACTATTAACAATTCTTTTTTGTAAAATAGATTTATATGTAGACTCTAAAACCCAACCAATAAAAGCATATACCATAAAATATGCTAATAATGACACAACCTCATTCATATCAAACATATCCTCCTATATCATTGGAATTACCACAAAAGGCGGATTTACCGCCTCCTGCTAATTATAAATATTATGGATTATATTCACATTCTCCTGAATCTTCTGCATATATTTGTTCTTCCTCGGCATACACTTTTACAGAAATTAAATTATACCCTTCCTTACAATCTAATGTAAGTTCATATTCTTTTTGCTCTTTTGGATTGTCAAATTCTAATGTTTTTTGTTCTCCATTAAAATCATATTCTATCTTTTTAATACCGCTATCATATGCCAGTCTTACATATATCTTACTGTAATCAGGTTCTGCTGTAAATTCTATTGTAGGTTTTCCAACATATACTTCAAAAGTCTTATTATAAGATCCTGTATTTTTGGCCTTATCTACTGCTGAAATCACTATCTCATTTTCCTCTGAAGCATTAATTTGAATATTTGTTTTTATTGTATATTTATCAACTCTCTCAGTAACTTCTTGTTCTTGACCACCATTAATTGAATATATTAATTTAGAAATTTCAGTCTCATCAGTTGCAGTAACAATTAATGTTGTTCCTTGTAACTTCACATTTAATTCTGGAGCTATTTTATCAACTCCAATATCTGTATGATAAGATTGAATATATTTTGAAATCACATTATTTTGAGCTGTAACAGTTACAAGAATAGTTGTATCACCTTTTGGAATACCTATGTTGTCTAACTTCATTGATGTCTCACCTTTACCTTTTTTCTGTTCTAGTTTTCCTAACGCTTTTATTCCATCATCTGTAACAACTTCATCATCAGCTTCATCTGAAGATGTAGAACTATCATTTCTTTCACTCTCGTATTTATCAATTTCATCAACTGTTACATTACCTCTATACCACTGATATGAAACACTTTCTATTGGTGATGAATACGTTGCTTCTATCGAAAGAATATCATCATTAGCATTTAATACAATACTTGGTCCTTGATTCAAATTAGAGGCATCTAGACTACTAGTCACCTTACTATTTTCATATATTGAATATCCTGCTTTTCCTATAAAACATAATGCAAATAAAATCAACAAAAAAGCATATACTTTTATAATTCTTGCTGTATCTCCAGGATTTCTATGTACTTTTGCCTTTTTAGGTCCACTATGATCTAAAATTTGGTTCAACTTCATCCTTCCTTTCCTTATATACAGAATATTAATTCTAAATATAAATCATCTAAACTAACTCATAAATTTATATGAAATCTCTTAATTTTTCCTAATTATATTTGTTAATATCTGTCAACTCCCATTTTGCAAAAAAATTATATCATAACTAATTTTAAATTTAAACCACTTTTAAAAAAGAATTAAAAAAACTATATTTCCATAAATACATACTCATGAAAATATAGCTTTTTCCACATATTAATTTATCAATTTTTTTAATCTAAAACCTCTAATCCAGCATATTTAGCCATCAATCTCTTATGTCCTATCTTATCAAATGTAATATCAACTTTTGCATCATCACCTTCTGCCTCAACATAATTAATTTTACCTTCGCCAAATTTCTTATGATACACCCTTTGTCCAGCTCTATATATACTTATATCAACCGAATTATCAGCCTTTTTAGTAATATTATTTAAGAAGCTTTCAGCAGTTCTAAAATTATATTGCATAACTGGCTTTTGTGACTTCACATCATCTGATTTGTATGAAGTAACATGATTATTTCCATATTTCCATTCATATTGATAATCTTCATATGTTTTCTTTGGTGCATCTTCAAAGGATTCATTAAATCCTTCTAATAACTCTTTAGGAATTTCTTTTATAAATCTAGAAACTTGATTACAACTTGTTGAACCAAATATTGTTCTTTGTCTAGCACAACTTATAAATAAATTTTGCTTAGCTCTTGTAATTCCAACATAGCACAATCTTCTCTCTTCTTCTAATTCTTTAGGTTCGCCAATTGATTTATATCCTGGGAAAATTCCCTCTTCCATTCCAACTAAAAATACAGCAGGAAATTCAAGTCCCTTTGCACTATGTAAAGTCATTAATGTAACTGAATCTTCAGAATCATCTGCATTATCGACGTCACTTGATAATGTAATTCCCTCTAAAAATTCTTCTAAAGAATTTTCAGCCATTTGTTCTTCAAATTCCATTGCAACAGTTAAAAACTCTTCTATATTCTCGAGTCTTGTTTCAGCTTCCGTTGTATCTTCATCTTCCAAAGCTTTTGTATATCCAGTTTTATTCAATGTTTCCTTGATTAAATCTGAAATTTTTATATCGTCCTTTTTAGCTCTTAATTCTTCAATTTGAGAAACAAATTCTCTAGAATTTACAAAGACTCTGTTTAAGCCAAATTCATCAGCTCTTTTTATTACATCATACATTGAAGTTTCTGTTTGAATTGCTAAATCTTGAACATTATCTAAGCTTGTCTTTCCTATACCTCTTTTAGGTTCATTAATAACTCTAGTTAAACTTAAATTATCAGATGGATTTTGGATTAATCTCAAATAAGCTATAGTATCCTTAATTTCTTTTCTCTCATAGAATTTCAAACCACCTATAATTTTATAAGGAACATTCTCTCTTCTTAAAATATCTTCTATTGCACGAGATTGACTATTCATTCTATATAAAACAGCAAAATCATTATATGTCATATATTCTTCTCTACGAAGTCTGTTAATATTTTCAACAACAAAATTAGCTTCATCATACTCATCTGTTCCTCTATATATGCTTATCATTCCACCTTTTCCATTTTCAGTCCAAAGCTTTTTTTCATATTTAGTTTCATTATTTTTAATAACTGCATTAGCAGCATCCAAAATATTTTGAGTACATCTATAATTTTGCTCTAATTTTATTATTTTAGTTCCAGGAAAATCCTTTTCAAAGTTCAAAATATTAGTTATATCTGCCCCTCTAAAAGAATAGATACCTTGATCATTATCACCAACAACTGTAATATTTCCATGTCTTGCAGCTAATATTGACACTAAGGTAAATTGAGCCTTGTTTGTATCCTGATACTCATCTACCAACACATACTCAAATTTTTCAGCATAATATTCTAAAACATCTGGGTTCTCAGATAAAATTTTAATCGTATAATTTATAATATCATCAAAATCAATAGCATTATTTTCTCTTAATCTCTTTTGATAAAGTTCATAAACTTTAGCTATTGTCTCTTTTCTTAATTCATTATTTGTTCTTAATTTATACATATCTGGCTCTAACATTTCATTTTTAGCATTACTTATTTCTGAAAGAACAGCTCTATCTGTAAACATTTTATCATCAACATTTAATTGTTTTAAACATTGCTTAACTAAAGTTCTTTGATCTGATGAATCAAAAATTATAAATGAAGATGTAAATCCAATTCTATCAATATATCTTCTTAAAATTCTTACACAAATTGAATGGAATGTTCCTATCCACATATCTTTTGCAACATCACCAACTAATTTTTCAACTCTTTCTTTCATTTCATTAGCAGCCTTATTTGTAAAGGTAATAGCTAATATATTCCATGGTTTAACATTTTTTTCTTGCATCAAATATGCAATTTTATGTGTTAATACTTTTGTTTTTCCTGAACCAGCACCAGCAATAACTAAACAAGGTCCATCTGTTGCAAGCACAGCTTCTTTTTGTTTATCATTTAGTCCATCTATAATATCACTCATTTTAAAATTCCTTTCATCATTTATACATTCGTTGTTACGAATTTATGTTTGCATTATATAAAAAAACTCGTTGTTTGTAAATAGATTTTTCTTTTACATTTCATTACTTTTTGTTTACATCTATTGACATTATATTTTTTTTATTTGTACAATATAGTAAACTATATAATACATAGGAGGAAAGAATAATGAAGAATATAAAAAAAGCTCTTATCCTTTCACTATCAGTTTTATTAATATTGGCATTTGCTAATTTCTCATTTGCAGCTAGTTCAATTTCAGCAAAAAATGATACAAGTACAAATGAAAGCAGTAATACTTCTGATAATGAGGTTGATAACAAAGCAACAAATAATACATCATTAAACACTGCAAGTAACAATACATCTACTAATAATGTATCTACTAATAGTTCTACAAACGCAAGCAAACCTATTAGTTCATCAAACTCAAGTGGAAACTTACCAAACACAGGTATTGAAGATACATATTTAAACTTCGCATTAATTTTATTATTAGCTATTGTACTTGGAATGTTCTCTTTAGTTCAATACAATAAAATTGTTAAAAAAGATGACTAAAAAATAAACCTAGAAATATTTAATTTCTAGGTTATTTTTAACTTTAATATTGTACCCCAAGCATAGCTGGAGATAGTTATTCTTTATTTTTACTCTTGATTTCCTTTTAATTTTTCAGCTCTATCATATGCAGTTATCGCATCTATCATTTCATCTAAGTTTCCATTTAAGAAATCTTCCATTTGATAAATACTCAAACCAATTCTATGATCTGTAATTCTTCCTTGAGGATAATTATAAGTACGTATTTTCTCACTTCTATCACCAGCACCTACTTGTGATTTTCTTTCACTTGCAAGTTCTTCATCTTGTTTTTTCTTTTCCATCTCATAAATTCTTGATTTTAATAGTCTCATTGCATACTCTCTATTTTGAACTTGTGAACGTTCAGTTTGACATTCTGCAACAATTCCTGTTGGTTCATGAATTAATCTAACAGCTGATGATGTTTTATTAACATGCTGTCCACCAGCACCTGAAGCTCTAAAAACTTCCATTCTAATATCAGCCGGATTTAGTTCAACCTCCACATCCTCAACAACAGGTAAAACTGCAACTGTTGCAGTTGAAGTATGAATTCTACCACTACTTTCTGTATCAGGAACTCTTTGTACTCTATGAACACCACTTTCAAATTTTAATCTACTATAAACACCTTTACCTGTTATCATAAATGAAATTTCTTTATATCCACCTAATTCTGTAGCATTTTCATTTAAAACTTCTAACTTCCAATGTTTTCTCTCAGCATACATTGAATACATTCTAAATAATGTTCCAGCAAATAGAGCAGCTTCATCTCCTCCAGCTCCTCCACGGATTTCACAAATGATATTTTTCTCATCATCTTTATCCTTTGGAATTAATAAAATCTTTAATTCTTCTTCTATTTTAGGTAATTTCTCTCTACATTCATCCATTTGCATTTCTGCAAGTTCTTTTAAATCCTTATCAGCCAACATTTCTTGAGCTTCATCATAAGCTTCTTTAACTTTTTTATATTCTCTATATTTTTCAACAATGTCAACCATATCGCTATGTTCTTTCATTAAGTTTTTCCATTCATTCTGTCTTGCAATAACCTCTGGATCACTAATAAGCTTATTTAATTCCTCATAACGTCTTTCAACAGCTTCTAATTTTTGAAACATAAATTTCTCTCCTTTATTTTTATAACATTACAATTATACACGATTATAGCATATTTTTCAAGGGTTGTATGTCCCTTATGTTTAATTATACATCTTTCTATTTTATATTAAAAATTCTCATAGCATTTTCTCTCGTAACCTTAGCTACTTCTTCTATACTTAATCCCTTCACTTCAGCAATCTTTCCAGCAACATATTTAACAAATAAAGATGTATTAGTTTCTCCTCTATGAGGCTCTGGTGCTAAATAAGGGCTATCTGTCTCAATTAAAATTTTATCCATTGGAACCAAATCTATACAACTTGCTGATTTAGCATTTTTGAAAGTAATATTTCCACTAAATGATATATAAAAACCAAGTTTTAAACCTTCTTTTATCAACTCTTGATTTAAAGGACAGCAATGAAAAACACCTTTTTTATCTACCGGATGTTCTTTTAAAATTTGTAAAGTATCCATAACAGCTTCTCTTGTATGAATAACAATAGGTAATTCTAATCTATTAGCAATATTAATTTCTTCAATAAATACTCTTTTTTGTTTCTCTTTGTTTTCCTTATTCCAATGATAATCTAGTCCAATCTCACCAATTGCAACATTTTTTTCATAGCTTGCAATCTCTTCAATTTCTTTTAATTCAGAATCCACATTTTCGTTTATATCATTTGGTGAAATTCCACAAGTTGCAAACACATGGGGAAATTTTTTAGCTACCTCAATTGCGTCCTTTGAGCCGGATAAATTATATCCAGCACAAACAATATTCGTAATTTCATCTTTATACATTTTCTCAATCAATTCATCTCTATTTTTCAAAAATCTCTCATCATTATAATGTGCATGTGAATCAAAAAAATCCATATAAAACTTCCTTTCATAACAGAAGGTCTAAAATAAATTTTAGACCTCGTTTCTTATTTCTTTAAATCTAATGATAGTAATTTAGATATACCATTTTCCTGCATTGTAATACCATAAACTGTGTTAGCAGCTTCCATAGTACCTTTTCTATGTGTAATAACCAAGAATTGTGACTCTTGGGCAAACTTCTTTAAGTACTCTGCAAAACGATAAACATTAACATCATCAAGAGCAGCTTCAATTTCATCTAACACACAGAAAGGAGCAGGATTAATTTTTAATATTGCAAATAGCAAAGCAATCGCTGTAAAAGCACGCTCCCCACCTGAAAGCAACATCATATTTTGTAACTTTTTACCTGGTGGTTGAACCTCAATTTCAATTCCTGATTCCAAAATATTATCCTCATCAGTCAATTTAAGTTCAGCTTTACCACCGCCAAACAATTCCACAAATACTTCAGAGAAATTTTTATTAATAACTCTAAATCTATCTTCAAATTGTTTTTTCATAACAGTCGTCATATCAGTAATAACATTTCTTAATTTAGCCATTGTCGTTTCTAAATCCAAACGTTGTTCATTCATAAAATCATAACGTTCTTTTAATTTTTTATATTCCTCTATTGAATCAATATTTACACTACCTAAATCCTTCATTTCTCCACGAATCTTATTAACCTGCTTCTGAACTTCTGCAACATTTTTAGGTTCTTCATATTCGCCAGGATCATTAGGAGTAATCTCATATTCTTCCCACATTTTAGAAATAATCTGATCTAATTCAACTTCATACTTAGATTTTTTAATATCAGCCTTATTAACTTGTTCTTTTAAGCCATCAATCTTTTCCATTTGATCTGTAAAATTCTCTTCAGCTTCTTCAAGTTTTTGATTTTTAGTAATTCTATCATTTTTTAATTCTTCAACTTTAGTTCCACTATTAGAAACCTCTTTTAACAAGTTTTCAGCTTCTTCATTCAATTTTATATTTAATTCTTCTAATTTATCATTTTCTTCAGTTAACTTAATTTTTTGTTCTTTCTTATTTTCCGTTGATTGTTTTAAATTTTCAATATCATTATTGATTCTCTCAACAATTTCATTAATTGATGCTTCACTTTCATCAAATGAAGAAACAGATATTTTTAAATTTGTAATATCAAAATTCAAATCATCAACAATTGTTTGAGTTTCTTTATTATGATTTGAAAACTCTTCAATTTCTTCAGACAATTTCTTATTTTCTTCATCTATTGCTGATATTTTTTCATTCAAATCATTTTGAGTTTGCTCATTAATTTTTAATTGTTCTTCTATTGATTTTTTCTCATCTCTAAGTTTTTCTAATCTTTTCTCAACCTTTGAAACAGCTTCTTCAATAGATGAAACCCTTTGTTTCTCTGTTGCATAAACAATTTCGATATCTTTAAGTTCGTTTTCCAAGCCTTCAATTTCTTCTAATAAGTCCTCAATTGAACTTTCATATTCAGATTTATCTTTTTTAAGTTTTTCAACTTTTTTCTCTAACTCAGCAATAGTCTTTTTTAACTCTTCAATTTCTCTTGATCTTCCAAGAATATTTACTGTTTTTGTTGAAACACTACCACCACTAATAGCTCCAGATGGATTTAATACATCACCTTGCAATGTAACAATTCTAAACCCATAAGAATTCTTTCTAGCTATTGCAATAGCATTATCCATTGTATCCACAATCAAAGTTCTACCTAATAAACTAAGTACAATTTGTTCATATTTTTTATCAAATTTAACCAAATCAGAAGCAATACCAATTACTCCTTTTTCAGATTTGATTTTATCTAATTTTTTTCCTTTTACTGAAGTTATTGGTAAAAAACTAGCTCTTCCTAAATTGAATTTTCTTAAATGTTCAACTAATTTTTTAGCATCTTCCTCTGTATCTGTTACTATATTTTGCATAGATTGACCAAGGCACATTTCAATTGCAGTTTCATATTCTTTAGGAACACTAATAAGATTAGCAATAACACCATGTACACCTTTTTTCAACGAAAGATCTTTTTCACAATCTTGCAAAATTGATTTAACACTTCTTATATATCCCTCTTTTTCTTTTTCAGTTTCTATAAGAAATTTCATTCTTGAATCTTTCATTCTAATTTCAGATTCACATTGATTTATTTTTAAATCATATTCTTTAAGTTTGACATCTGACTCTTTTCTTTTCTCATCAATCTTATTTAAATCGCTCTTTATTTTCTCTCTTTTTGCCTCTATTTCAGCAAATTTTTGAGAAATTTCTGACTTCTGCATACGTGAAGAATCAAGTTCAGAAATATTTACATCTATTTCTTCTTCAACAACTTTTTCCCTTGAATTAGAATTCTCGACATTAGCTTTCAAAGTAGAAATAGCATTAGAAATTTCATACTTTTCATCAGTATTATCCTCAACCTTTTTCTTCTTAGTTTCCATATCTAATTCTTTTTCAGACATTTTATCTGTAAGTTTTTTCAACTCAGCTTCTTTTTCTTCTAATTCTTTTACAAATTTGTCTTTATTTTCAGTAAGATTTGTCTTTTTGTCATTTTTCTGATTTATTTCTTCTTCTAGGACTTTAAGTCTTTCATCGTTTTCAATAATTTCTTTTTCTAATCTTTCAAAGTTAGCATTATTGTTATTTATTTTTTCCAAATTGATATTAATATCTGCTTTTATTTGTTCTTTTTTCTTCTCATTTTCAAAGCCCAAATTCTGCATTTTCTCAATTTGTTCAGTTATACTATCTAATGAAGCTCTCAATTTTTCCTTTAACTCTTGAATATTTGAAAGTCTCTCATTTTCTCTAACCAACTGTGTATTATAAATATCTTGATCATTTATAACTTCTTCTATTCTTTTCTTATAATCATTTATATTATGAATAAACAATCCAATCTCTATAGATTTAAGTTCATCTCTTAATCGTAAATATTCTTTTGCTTTTTCAGCTTGTATTTTTGTTGGTTCAATATTAGCTTCAATTTCTGAAATAATATCATTAATTCTAAGCAAATTTAATTTAGTTTGTTCTAGTTTTTTCTCAGACTCAGCTTTTCTTACTCTATATTTCACAATTTCAGCAGCCTCTTCAAAAATATGTCTTCTTTCCTCTGATTTATTGCTTAATATTTCATCAATTTTTCCCTGACCAATTATAGAATACCCATCTTTTCCAATACCCGTATCCATAAATAATTCAAGAACATCTTTAAGTCTGCAAGGCGTCTTGTTTATATAATATCCAGACTCACCACTTCTATATAATTTTCTTGTTATTGTAACCTCATTATATTCAATAGGCAATTTTTGATCAGAATTATCCATAACCATAGATACCTCTGCAAAACCTAATGATTTTCTATTCTGAGTTCCAGCAAAAATAACATCCTCTGTTTTAGAACCTCTAAGCGATTTCATACTTTGTTCACCTAAAACCCATCTAATCGCATCAGATATATTACTCTTTCCAGAACCATTAGGACCTATAACCGTAGTAATTCCCGGCATAAATTCTAATACTGTTTTATCAGCGAATGATTTAAAACCTTGTAATTCTAATTTTTTTAAATACATTTTATCTTCCTTCTTTTAAGTCTTTTTCATTACTTTTTACCCAATTATCATATATTAATTTTAGAATTTAATCAAGCATTTTCCCTTGACCAATTTATTTATTAGCGATAATATAAAAATAGAATACTAATTATGATTTCAAGAACATAATTTATATTACTATATTTAGCAAAGATAGGAGATTACTAATGAAAGAAGAATTCGATTTTTATGACCGAACCTCTTTAAAATCATACAATTTAAATGCAACAATGAGATATCAATTAGCTTGTCTTGATAGTCTTGATGTATACACAAGAAAACATTCTGAAAATGTAGCAAACATAACTTGCCGCCTTTGTGAACATCTACACCTTGAGGAAGGTTTCACAATATATTGCACAATTTGTGCATACTTACACGATATTGGAAAAATGTTCATACCACCTTCTGTTTTACAAAAAACATCAAAACTTACAGATGAAGAATATGAAATAATGAAAACACACACAACAATTGGATACAATATGTGTATGAAAGACTTACAACTTCGTCCATATGCAGCTGGCGCTTATTATCATCACGAAGCTTTAAATGGCTCAGGATACCCGCAAGGACTTACAAAAAAAGATATCCCATATGAAGCTCAAATCATTCGTGTTGCAGATGAATTCGAAGCTATCAGTGCAAAAAGGCAATATAAAACACACATTGGTATTATTGATACTTTAAACATTCTAATAGAAAACTCTGAACCATTACAGCCAAAAGAAGGTATGAAAATGATCATAAAAGATGCTTCTGTTGGAAAAATAGATAAAAAAATAGTTAAAGCATTATTCAAAGTTATTCAAGAAGATACAGAATATGAAATTTCTGTAAGACTAGAATATCTTGACTTCTTAAAAGAAGAGTTAGCTAGACTTGATAACGCTGAAAAATATTATAAAAAATATCTTGGAACACCATTTCAAAGCAAAAAAGAATATTACAAACAAGGTGTAGAAATGTACCTTAGAAAAAGCAATGGCGAAACAATTGACAACTTTGAAAATGTAATGAATCAATATAAACAATCTTATATTGATAGAAAGGAACATATCGCTAAATTATATCAAGAAGTAAAAGAAATAAAAAAATTAAAAGTATAAAACATATTTTAAGACTGTTGACAAAACATTTTGTTCAACAGTCCTTTTAAATTTACAGCTCATTAAAATACAACTGGATTCCAGAAAAAATTCCCCAAGCAACCTTGTTCTGATATTCATCAGTCAACAATTTATTAGCCTCCTGTGGATTAGATAAAAAACCACATTCAACAATTGTGATTGGTATTTCAACATGATCTACTAAATATATATTAGAAATTTCATGAGCAGTCCTTTTATTCTCCTCTTGTATTGAATTTCTTAATTCCTCTTGTATATCAACAGCAAGCCTTTTTCCAGAATCATCACTTTTCTTATAAAACGTTTGCCATCCAGTATATTGAGAATTATCTCCCTTATTCAAGTGAATTGACACACAAATATCAGCAGAAGACTCATTTCCAATTTTAACCCTATTTTTTATATCTGAAACCTTCATCTCCCTTAATGTGTTTTTATCTATGTCGTATATTCCATTTTCATCTGATCTTGTTAAAATTACAGTTGCTCCACTTTCTTCTAATAGTTTTTGAACCTTCAGTGTAATATCTAAATTAGTCTTTTCTTCAGTAATTCCATTTTCTCCTTCTGCCCCTTCGTCAGGTTTACCATGCCCTGCATCCAGAACAATTACTTTATTAGATGTTGGTGTAGAAGAAGTCAAAACAGTCTCACCAACATTACTAACATTAGTACATAAAATAGCAGAAAAACAAAATATTCCCATTACTAACATTAAAATTTTCTTTCTATCAATAACAATCATACTAAAAAATATGCAACTAATTTAATAATATGCATAATAATTTCAAAACATTAAGAATCGCATTTGCAATCTATACAATTAAAGCACAAATTTTATTTCTTTAAAATTTAAATAAAAAAGCTGCAAACATTGTATTTGCAACTTTAATTTATTATTTATTATAAGAAGGGACTCCTAATTCTTCTAGCCACTCTATTTGATCATCTGAAAACATAGTAGGCCTATAATATAATGTTAAAATTGGTTCACCCTCAGTAGATGCTGTTATTGTAATCTCCATTTTATCGTAATAATCCTCTAGAATTGTTCTCTTAACACTTTCAGTAAATATAGAAAAATCAGTTATCTCTTCAAGTTGGTATGTTGTTTGTTTCTCTTTTACTAACTCCTGTATTTGCATTATATCTTGTTTAAACGCTATTTCCGCAGAATTATTTATAGCACCATTATCACCTATACTATAATATAAAACAATTCCTGTGATAATAATCAAAATAACTATCGAAAATACCAAGATTAACATTGTAATTCCATTTTCTCTTCTCATTAGTTCCTCCATTACTCATTATAAAGAACAACAACATTTGCAACTGCATATTCTTTACAATGTGACATTGTCAAA
>OIYR01000795.1_pt1 | contig 17072 bp, 7 predicted proteins | sample 1588221 | NCBI WGS metagenome assembly OIYR01 (sample SAMN03283292) | human gut metagenome | biome: human-associated habitat; material: feces | host: Homo sapiens | place: Peru | collected 2012 | reverse complement strand
TTCAAAATACTTCAAACTAACAACTCGATACTCTAAACTATCATTACCAGATATATCCTCAATATTCTGTAATATTAATTCCATACGTTTTAAACGATTCTGGATTGTATTAACGTTCTTGATAGCTTCCTCTAAATCTTTAGCGATTCCAGTTTCTTCTAGCTCCTCCAGATAGGATAACATCTTATCTTTGTCAGAATTACCACCTCCAGAACCAGTAAACTGTTTATATCTAGCTGTTATTGGAAAGTATTTGTCGAATATTGTCGATTGTTTCTCTTGTAATGTTCTCAGACGCTCTGTAGCACATTGTAGATCCGCTATTTGTTTATAGTAATTATCCATACAATACCTCCTTATTATTCCGGCTTAATAACTTCTGTACCGTCTTCGTTTAATACATAACCGCTAGCTGTCTCAATTCTATCTAGCGTATCGAATATAACTTTTTTTACGAGATTCCAAGCTTCTGGATCTTCTTTACACATTTGTATTAATATTTCCTCATTAGTTTGTGATCCAAACCTAACCATTGGTTTTCCCTCAACTGGTGGTTGTATTTCTGCACATATCAATATGAGTTCGCATATTTTAGTTTCTTGTTTTTCGCTTTCGTTCATTTTGATTCCTCCTTTAAATAGGTTATATCAATCATTATATAGCAATATGTTTCAGAGTAATAAAGTAATTATTATCAAGTTGTAAAAATCACCTTAATTTTAGTTCCGTGATTTTCTTTTGATATAATTTTCAGCTCCGCATTATGCAAAGCGACAATTCTTGAAACAATGCTTAAACCCAGACCAACACCGCCGAACTGTCGTGATCTTGACTTATCCGCTCTATAAAAAGGAGCGGTAATTTTTTTTATTTCATCTTCCTTTATTCCGAAGCCTTCATCAATAACCTCAATTACAGAATTTTTTTCACGATATGCTCTGAGAATAATTCTACTGTTATCAGATGAGGCTCTTGCCGCATTTTCGATAAGGTTTGTAAGCATAGAATACAACAATGTTTCATCAGCAATTATAAAATCAATTTTTGTTTCTGTAATTAATTTGATGCCGCGCTTTTCAAAAGCCGGAGCCGTTGTGTTTTTTAATTCAGAAAACAAAGCAGGAATATTTACCTTAGAAAGATCGGCGGTTTCGTTTTGCAATAATGTAAGTTTCAAAAGCTCAGTAGAAAGATTTTGCAGCCTAATCATTGCAGTATGTATGTGACCTAATGCAAGGAGCTTGCTTTCTTCACTGCTGTTTGCAGTCTTAAGATAATCTGCATATCCGATAACCGATGTAATAGGCGTTTTAATTTCATGCGCCAAATCATTAATAAATTGTTGCTTTTCGTCAGCCGCATTTTTTAATTCTCTCATCGTATCTTCAACAGAATCCGCCATTCGGTTAAAGCTTTTTGCTAACTCACCCAATTCATCATTACTATTAACAGTAATTCGTTTATTATATGAACCGTCGGAAATTTCGGCAGTCATTTGATTAAGCTGTGAGATCGGTCGTGTCATACGTTTTAAAAGAAGCCATAACAAAAAGCTCATCAGTAAAAGTACGGCGATATTTATTATGACAAAGAATTTACTGATGTTGTTGAGGAATAAATCTATACTACTGATGTCTCTTGCATATACAAACGTTAATTCGGGATAGGCAGCTGTTTTTGAGGCTACAAAAAGGATCCTTTTTTCGTCAACTACCGTATCTTTTATGTTTTTGGTATATGCATCAGATAAATTTAAAACTTCTTCATCTATTTGCGGAATATTTGAATATATAATTTTGTCATTTGACAGCAAAGCAAGCTGAACATTTTGAGAGCTGTAATAATCCGCCAAAGTTTTAACTATAGTCTGCAAATGTGTATTGTCGGATAATATATCAGGATTAAATTCCTCTGCTCTCAGCAATGCAACGGATAATGACGATAATATAATGCTTTGCTCATTAACTCCGGTTTGAATTTCACTTTCACGGTTATAGTTGTAAGCAAAAAATGTCAGAAAATATGCTCCGACATCAAAAACAATTAAGAAAATTATTAATACACCTATGAAAATTTTTTGCCACAATTTCATTTTATATCTCCAAACGATAGCCTAATTTATATACTGTCTTTATATACGAATCAAGCCCTAATTTTTTTCTCAGTTTTGTAATATGAACGTCAACTGTTCGATCATCTCCCTCATAATCGTACCCCCATACCAAATCCAACAGCTTTTGCCGTGACAATGCTATATTACGGTTGTTTATCAAAACTTCAAGGAGTGCAAATTCTCTGTTAGTAAGTTCGACCTCCGTATTATTCACCCTGACTTTTCGTTCGGAAATATTAACAGAAACATTCCCGATAATAAATTCTGACATTGAGAGCTTTTTGGTACGCCGCAAAACAGCATTTATGCGCGCAATTAATTCAACCGCTTCAAAGGGCTTTGTTATATAGTCGTCCGCTCCGAGATTTAATCCGTTTACTCTGTCGATAACTGCGCCTTTTGCAGTTAAAATTATTACAGGAATGTCTTTGAACGCTTTATCATGTAAAAGCGAAAAACCGTTTTTATAAGGAATCATTACGTCAAGTATTATCAAATCAGGATTAAACCTATTAAACGCATCACAAGCCTCTTTGCCGTCAAATGCCTGATTACAGGTATGCCCTACCAATGACAGATTCATCATAATCAAGTCATTTATCGGCTTTTCATCCTCTATAATTAAAATTTTTGCCATTATCACAATCACTTCCTATTATTTATATAACACAAACTTGTTATAGAGTTGTAAAATATAATACAGTAACTTTAATAATTTACAAAACAGGGCATCCGCTTTTGCAGATGCCCTATAGATTGCAAACAGTGCAAATGAGCGTTAGCTCCTTTGGGTTTCAGTGGGAGAATATAACTACCGCTGAAATTCCGAAATGTCCCCCGCCGCCTGAGTGACAGGGGGCATTTGCACTTATGCTATTATGATATTTTAGCCGATCAGTCAAAGAAACCTAAGCTGCGAAGTGCATTGATAAAGCGTTTCATATAGTCAAGCGAGGTTACAGGCCAGATAAAGCCCATACGGTAGAGCACCTGCATAGTGAATGTGTTGCTCTTACCTACAACAAAGGTCTTTTGTCCGTGAGCCATATTTTGGTAGGCAATCATACTTGAAAGTATCTTTGCCTTTTCGGGATCCTGTTCTGCCTGTTCAAGAGCCAAAGCGTATTCATCATACTCTGCCGCCTTGGAATGGAGTCCGAGCCTATCCATTTCGGTATATAAATCGCCCATAATCAGCGTATGGTTATTGAACGGGTGGAATACCGTGCAGGACTTCGGGGTTTGTGCAAGCAGTAAAATTGCCTTTGCAACAAAGTCGATCGGTGAAAGCTCAAACGGCATATCCATTGCTTCATACGGATATTTGCCGATAAGAAGCGTGGATTTCAGCCTGCCCATAAAGGTGTTTGTGGTAAAGTTAATCTGATATTCGCCGTCGCTGTTTCGTGCCGCAAGCGTTCCTACACGCATTATTTTTGCGTTAAGTCCCTTTGCGGCTTCGCTCAGAATTGCACGCTCTGCAAGGAACTTTGACAGGGTGTATTTTGAGCCCTGACTCTGACCGAAGTAAAGCTGGGTTTCTTCCAACTGTTTTACGGGTCCCGGCTCGCCGACATACATTCCGCCAACGCTCATTGTTGAAACGTGTACAAGACGTGCGTTTGCCTTTTTGCAGAATTCAAGCACGTTAAGCGTTCCGTAAAGGTTTACGTCCTCAATGTCGGTTCCCTTTGAGAAGTGCTTTACATTTGCGGCGCAGTTAATAACCGTGTCTATGCCGCAATTTAAAAACTTGTCAAACGACTCGGCGTTTGTTACATCGCCGTTAATGATAACCACTCGGTCAAAGTATTTTTCCTTTAGGCTTTCTTCAAAATAATAATAGAAGATAGAATTCAGTCTTTCGGCGGCAGGGTTATTGTTTTTGTCACGAATCATACAGTAAATCTTGCCGTTATATCTGTGCAAAAGCTCATAGAGTATGTGAATTCCGAGGAAGCCCGCAGGTCCTGTGAGCAACACATTGCCTATAGGCTGTTTTTCACCGTTGATAAAGTTCTCTATCGTGTTGTTTTTGAGCAGAGCGTCAATTTCCGAATAGTCAAAACCGCTCAGGTCGTCAAGCCCGTTTTGTTCGTTTTGTTCAATGCCGCCTGATTTGCTTATGAATTTTGCAAGCGCCTGCGGCGTTGGATTTGCAAACACGTCGCTGTATGCAAGCTCGATATTCTTCTTGCTTGCGGCAATTACTACCCGTGTTGCGGTAAGCGATGTTCCGCCGATGTCAAAGAAGCTGCTGTCGGCATAAACGGTATCAAGCTCAAGTATCTGTGCAAAGATGTCGCAGAACGTCTTTTCAAGCTCCGTCTTAGGCAAAGCGCCGCTCTTTGACGCGGTGTCAGTCGGTTCGGGAAGCGCCCTTGGGTTCACCTTGCCGTTTGGCGTAAGCGGCATTTCGTCAAGCTGCATATACGCCGTAGGCACCATATAATCTGTGAGGTTCTTTTTCAGCTCCTCTTTGATTTGTTCAACGTCAAGCGGACTGTCGGCTGTGTAGTAGGCGCAGATTGCGTCTGACTTGCCGACTTTTCTTATCAAAGCGACAGCACTTTTAATTTCGCTGATGTTTGTAAGCGATTTTTCAATCTCGCCAAGTTCAATGCGAAGTCCTCTCAGCTTAACCTGATTATCGGTTCTGCCCAGGATTACAACGTCGCCGCCGTCGGTCCATTTTGCATAATCTCCCGAACGATAAGTGCGCTCTCCCCTAAATTCAACAAACGCCTTTTCGGTCTGTTCGGGGAGCTTGTTATAACCGAGCGCCACGCCGCAGCCGGAGATGAGAAGCTCGCCCACAACGCCTATCGGCAGCAGGTTGTTATCAGCGTCAACGATATATTCCTTATAGTTGAACAACGGCTTGCCTACGGATATTATTTTTGCATCTCTGAGTTCCTTGGCATTTGACGAAACGGTTATTTCGGTAGGACCGTAGGTGTTGATAATTATTGCAGTTGTCTTTTCACGCAGAGCTTTTAAAAGCTTATCGGAATACTTTTCACCGCCCGAAAGAATCACCTTGCAGTTTGCCATTGCTTCTGCAAAGACATCAAGCTCCATATACTGCAAAAGCCTTGACGGTGTAGAGTTAAATACATCAACATTGTTATCGGTAAGGAGCTTTGCAAGTGCAATCGGATTTACGGTTTCTTCATTGCTTGCAAAGACAAGCGTAAGTCCGTGACACAATGAAAGCATTGTTTCCTTGAGCGACATATCAAAGGATATTGTCGTTACAGAGCCGTAAGCCTTGCAGTTATCAACAACACGCTTGACCTGAATATTTGCGTCGTTATAGGTTAGATAGCTTGCAATTCCGATGTGGCGGAGCATTACGCCCTTTGGTTTTCCCGTTGAACCGGAGGTGTATATAAGATAAGCAAGGTCATCGGGCTGAACGTCAATTTCGGGTCTGCTGTCATTTGCACCCGACAGCAATTCATCAACGTTGACAGTGTTGTTATATTCATTGAGAAGCTCGCCCTCCGTGATAACAAAATCTGCCTCGCTGTCCTCAATTATGCTGTCGATTCGCTCCTTTGGATAATCGGGGCAAGTCGGGATAAACGCACCGCCTGCTTTGAGAATACCGAGAAGCGAGGTGAAGAATTTTGAGGTTCTTTCAAGCAGTAATACTGCTCTGTCTCCCTTTTTAAAGCCCTTTTCGATAAGGCTGTTTGCGGTAATGTTTGAAAGCCGTTCAAGCTCTGAATAGGTAAGCGTTCTGTCGCAGGCAACCAGCGCCTTGTTGTCTGGCACTCTGTCCGCCTGTTTTTCAAACATCTTGTGCAAAAGCTTTGTTTCAACCGGTGCAATCAATGTGGACGAAAAGCTGTCGAGCTGTTTAAGCTGATCCTGCGAAAGCAGGGATACGCTTCTTATCCTGCCGTTCGGCTGTTCGATAATATGCTTTGCCGCAGATACCACCGACTGAGCTAATGTTTGCATAAGCTCTTTGCTGTAAAGAGCGTCGTTATACTGTACAACAACGCACGGTTTGCCGTCCTGCTCTTCGATATGAATTGCCGTTTTGAACTTTGCTGTGTTCATTTCAAGGTAATCACGCTGTACCTTTTTTCCGTCGATTACAAGATCGTCTACAACGCCAAGCTGATATTCATAAACAATATTCGGAGCATAGCCGCATTTTGCGCAAAGGTTTGCATAGGGATATATTTCGTTTTCAATCGAATCGGTAAACACGGACTTGCTCTTTTGCACGAATTCAAGAGAAGATGTATCTTCAACCTCAATTCCGAGAGCAAGCGTTTTTACGAACATACCAAAGCAATTTGTAAGGCGCATATCGCTTCTGCCGTTGCTTATGGTGCTGAGATAAACATTGCGGTTATTTGCAAAACGCGACACGGTGTAGAAAACTGCCGCAAGGAAAAGATGTGCCGGCGTTATGCCGTTTTGAGAGCAAAAGCTCTCTGCCCTTTTCATATCAATCGGAACAGCGGTAAGCGCAAGACTGCCGTCCTGCGGACGTCCTCTGAGGTCAGGCGTGATTTCGGTTGCGGACTCAAAGCTCTTCATCATATTGTCAAAGAACTTTTCGGCTTTTTTATATTCTTCGCCGTTTTCCGCCGCTATTTCATTTTCAACATAATCATAGTAGGTATATTTTTCAGGCTCGATATTGCCGCCCTCGTAAACTGTTTTCAGCTGTTCAAAGAGCAGTGCAACCGAAGCGCCGTCAAAAATCAGGTGATGAAAGTCCGAGAGCAGATAAACATTTTTGTCGGTTTCTGCAACGGTTACACGGAACAGCGGAGCTTTCATAAGATTATGCGGTTTAACGTATTCCTTTTTAAAGTCGTTTAGCTGTTCTTCGCTGAGCTTAACAACGGGGACTTCGGGGGCTGCCTTGTCAACGTATGCCTGCTCAACCTCCTCATTATCAATAGAGAGATGAGTCATTATATACGGATGAGCCTTAATAACCTGCTTTACAGAGTCTGCAAGCTTGTCGGCGTCAACGGTTTTGGGGAAGGTAAGGATTGACGGAATATTATATACCGTGCTGTACGGATTTTTCATACAGTCTAAATATACGCCGAGCTGGGTTTTGGAAAGCGGATAAAAATTCTTGTGCGGTTTTTCCTGAACCTCGCTTTTTTTCTGTACATTTGCGGATTTGCTGAGCATAAACTCCTGAAGCTCATCTTCTATTGACAGAACCGAACAGCCCTTCATCATTTTTTTGACATTCGCTTCAAAGTCAAACGCTTTATTCAGCTCGACCGCAAGCTTGATTACGGAAAGTGACGTCATTCCTGCGCTGAGAAGATCCTCGGAAACGTCAAATTCATTATGACCTATGATTTTTTCAACGATTTCTGAAATTTTCTTTTCAAGGAAGGTGAGTTTTCTTTCCGTTGGTGCGGACGCTTTCTTTTGCGCCGAAGCTGAATGGATTTCGGGCAGTTTTCGTTTATCGACCTTACCGTTTACGTTAAGCGGAATTTTTTCTATCTGCATTGTTGCGGCAGGAACCATATAAGGCGGCTTGCGTTCGGCAATGAATTTATTAAGGCTGTCAATATCAATCTTTCCGTTTGATACAATATATGCGTTAATGCACATACCGCCCGCAGGCAGCTTTTTGGCAATAACTGTGGCGTCGGTTATTCCGTCATACTCACGGATAACCTTTTCAACCTCGGAAAGCTCTATGCGAAAGCCTCTGATTTTGACCTGACCGTCGTTTCTGCCGACAAAATCAACGTTGCCGTCATTCATAAAACGAACAATATCGCCCGTATGATACATTTTGATGTAGTCGGACTCAGAACAGAACGGATTGCGTGAATATGCTTTTTGAGTTTGTTCGGGGCGGTTGAGATAGCCTCTTGAAACCTGCCGTCCTGCGGCGCAAAGCTCACCCAAAGCGCCTATCGGCAGACGTCTGCCGTATTTGTCGATAACATACAGCTTTGTGTTGGTGTTAGCCTTGCCGATAGGTATTCTGTGATAGAATTTATCGACAATATAGCCTGTGATACAAACGGTACACTCGGTAGGTCCGTAGAGGTTGTAGAGCTTATAATTTGTTTTCGGCTCAAACGGAACAAGTCTTTCTCCGCCGGTAAGAAAATATTTAAGCGACTTGTTTTTTATCTCGGTTGCAAACTGTCTTGCAACCTGCGTTGTCATAAATCCGTGTGTAACGCCGTTATCTTCGTAATATTTGTTTACCTTTACAAGGTCAAGACGAATATCCTCGTCAATGATATGAACGGTTGCTCCGTTTGTGAGCGCAGGGTACATCTCCGAAAGGCAGGCGTCAAATCCGTAGCTTGCATAAGCCGATACTACGCTTGTGTCGTCAAGCTCAACTGCCCTTTTGTACCAATCGCAGAAAGCCGTGATGTTTTTATGCTCAAGCATTGCGCCCTTTGGAGTGCCTGTTGAGCCGGAGGTGTAAAGCAGGATAAACAGGTCGTCGGGGTTAGGACTTTTGATTTCGTAAGTTGCTTCGGGCAGGCTCGGAATATCCTTTGTAAACAACACCCTGCCCTTGTATTCGGGAACAAGCGATAACAGGCTTTCGTCGGCGATAAGGAGCTTTGCCGATGAATCCTTTATCATAAATTCAAGCCTTTCGGGCGGATATGACGGGTCAAGCGGCTGATATGCGGCGCCTGATTTTAACACGCCCAATGAAGCTATCGCCATATACTCACATCTCGGAATAAGAACGGACACAACGTCCTCCGTACCGATTTCAAGGCTGTGAACATAGCCTGCAAGGCGGTCTGTAATCCTGTCAAGTTCAATATAGCTCAAGCGCCTGTCTTTATAAACAACGGCGGTTTTGTCCGGATTTTTATTTGCCTGCTCCCTAAACAAATCAACAACCGTTTTGGTTTTGTCATAAGGCACTTCGTTATTATTAAATTCATCAAGAAGCTCTTTTTGGGTGCTGTTTATAAGTTCAACCTCAAAGAGCTTGCCCTTTGTCATAAATTCTTCAAGAATTTTTACATATGTATCGGCAAAGGAGCGGATTGTTTCTTCCCTGTAAAGGTCGGTTCGATATTCAAAGCGAAGTTCAAAACCGCCGTCGGATTTAAAAATCATTATATTAAGCTTTGCAAGCGAGCTGTCAACAGGGATTGAGCTAAGCTTTAATTCAACATTTCCGAGCCTAAAGCTGTTGAACGCATCCGACTGGTAAGCAAGCATTATGTCCGATGAAATATCATATTCGGAAGCAAGCTTTACAAACGGATAGGAATCGTGCTTTATTGTGTTTTGCAGATTATCCTGTACTCCTGCAAGAAAGTCTGCAACCGTGCTTTCTTCGTTGATGTTTGCATAAAGCGGAAGTGTACGCACCATCATACCGACGGTGCTCTGCATACGGCTGTCGTGTCTGCCGTGATTTACTGTACAGATTACCGTTTCGGACTGTCCCGTAAACTTTGATACCGCATATTGATATGCGCCGAGGAACAGCGTGTTCGGCGTTACACCGAGCTTGTGAGTAAATGCGTCAACCTTTGAGGAAGCAAGCTTATCGTTTACGAATATATTGAATTCGCCGCAGGGCTTGTTTTCTGCGTTTTTGTCCTCGGCAAAGTCCTCGGTAAGATCGGATTTTACATCAACGCCCGAGAAAATACTGTCATAGTACGCTTTTGCTTCTTTATATTCCTTTGTATCTTCAACACGTTCCTCGTAAACCGCCAAGTCAAGCTGTGTAAGCTGTTCGGGCAATAGCTCCTTTCCGTCATAGGCAAGCGCAATTTCGCTGCTGATAACGGATATTGAAGTTCCGTCAAACACAATATGATGAAAGTCCATTGCAAGAAAACATTCTTCTTCGGATTCGATGATTGCAAATCTGAAAAGAAAATCTTTTTCTAAGTCAAACGGCTTTACAAATTCTCTCTTAGCCCGTTCAATATCGTCGGTTTTAATGACGGGAATATTTATCTCAATATTATTTCTCGGCTTCATCATCGGTGCGCCTGTTGAATTGTCTACCGTGATTTTAAGTGCGGCGTGATTTGCGACAGCCTTTTTGATTGCAGAGATGAGCCTGTCTTCATCAACCTCTCCCTTTTTAAAGGAATAGCCGCCGGGGGTGTTATACATAGTACCGTCAGGATTTTGAACGCACGCAAGATAAACTCCCATTTGGCTCGGTGTGAGCGGGTACATATCACGCTTATCCAAAGCGCATTGGGCAAAAATATCCTCGCCGCTCTGAGCAAGAATTGCCGCAATGCCTGCGGGAGTTTTTCCCTCAAAAATCACGGCTGTTGTAAGCCCTGAAATGCCACATTCGTTTTGGAGCTTCATAACCTTTATTGAATCTCCGCCAAGCTCAAAGAAGTTATCGTTGATTCCGACCTTTCCGCAGTTGAGGATTTTTTCAAAGGCGTTGCAGAGATTTTCTTCGACATCGTTTGTCGGAGCGCAGTATTCAGCCTTAAAATCCGATATGCTCGGCGGCATAAGCGACTTTCTGTCAAGCTTGCCGTTTGCGTTAAGCGGAAAGCTGTCAAGCTGAACAAAGAACAAGGGTATCATATAATCGGGCAGGCGTTTTTTGAGATGTTCCTTTACTTCGTCGGCGGAAATCCTTCTGTCCGCCTTGTAGTAATCAACAAGATAGTTTTGTCCGTATTCGTTTTGAAACGCCTTTACAACAGCGGTTGAAAGACCGTCGATATGTGTGGTCTGAACCTCAATCTCACCCGTTTCAACACGCTGACCGTTAATCTTTACCATCCAGTCTTTGCGGTTGAGATAAACTATGTTGCCGTCGGGAAGCCTTTTTACAATATCACCCGTATGATAGAGGATTTCTTCGTTATCCCTGTTTGCAAACGGATTCGGAACAAACGCCTTAGCGGTCTGTTCAGGAAGTCCGAGATAACCCTTGGCAACGCTTGCTCCGCTTATGCAGAGTTCTCCCTCCTGCCCGTCGGACGCTTCATTTCCGTTTTCATCAAGCACATATGCGTTTACAAAGCTCAGAGGCTTGCCTATAGGGGTGTTATCATACCTTTTGTCAACATAAAAGTACAGCGAGCCATGCGTTTCGCTTGCGCCGTAGCCGTTGATTATCAAATAATCGTCGCTGTATTCATTTGAGAGCCTTTCGCCGAGTGAAATTATTCTTTTCAGACTTTTGCTCTTGTTTTTGAAAATCTTTTGCTGGGCGGGACCGATAACTGCAACGGTAATATTGTTGTCAAGAATATAGTCCTCCAGAAGGCGAATGTTCTTTCTTTCATCATCGGAAAGAATATGAACTGTTGCACCCAATGCCAGCGGAGTATAGTTGATTTTTGCGGCGATAAAGCTTTGAGTTACAATATCAAGATAAATGTCGTTCTTTTCAAAACAAAAGGCGGAAATATAGCCGTTTATGCTTGAATCAAATGATTTTTGTGTGTGATAAATACCCTTTGGATTGCCCGTTGAGCCTGATGTGAAAACAACATATGAGCCGTCCTCGTCCTTTAAATCAGCCCATTGCTTTTGGGGTTCGTTCTTCATTGCTCTTTCAACAAACTCAAGGTCGATCAAGGTCTTGCTTTTGCAAAGACTTTTGATATATTCAACACGTTCATCGGGATAATCTGTTATAAGCGGCGTAAAAACACAGCCTGCACGCATAACACCTAACTCGGCGGCGATATATTCGGCGGATTTTGGGATTTTTATAGGAATGATTGAGCCTTTTTCACAGCCGGACTTAACAACCTCGGCGGCAATCCTACCGCTCATTTCATCAAGCTGTCCGTATGTAATGAGTCTCTTTCCCCCACGGTCAACTATTGCAACGCTGTCGGGAGCTTTTTGAATCACCGAGGCAATCATTTTTAATACTCTCTGCATAGTTTTCTCCTTATTATAGATTCATTTAATTTGCAGGAAGCTCTGCTTTGCTTGCAGGAAGCAAGACCTGCGACAGATTATAATGTTATTATTGTGCGGTTAAAGCCTAATGCCTTTGAATACTCAACCTTTTTTGAAATTGCCCTGATTACATTCATCGGGCTTAGCTCATCGCCGCTTTCATCGTTTGCCGTAGGGTCAAATTCGTCGCCGTTATCTCTTATTGACACAATCATATCGTCTTTGTCGGCAAAAATGCGAATGTCTATATCAACGCTCTTTCGCTTGCCCGACATTCTTTCCGCTGCCTGCGCCGCCATTTCTTCTACCGCAACAGCGGCACGGTTTGAATGATTTGCGTCAATTCCGTTAGCAGTCAAAAACGAAGAAAGATACAGAGATACGCCTGCGGCGTTTTCTTTTGTGCCCTTGACCGAAAGCGAGAGAATTTCGTTGCTTCCGTTTTCGTCAAGCAGATAAAAGCTCTTGTATTTTCCCTTTGAGGTCTTTTTTAATACAAGCGTTATAAAGAATATGATAACAAGCGTTCCCACCTGAGTTACCACAAGCGAGAACCATACGCCCGTAATTCCGAAAAATGCCGATAATATCAATGCAGACGGCACTAAAAGCGCAATTCCGTTTATTATTGAAATTGCGGTTGAAATCGTCTTTTTTTGTATAGCCATAAAGTAATACAAAAACAAAAACGAAAACGCAAGTCCGAAGAACGAAAGCGCATTGATTTTTAATGCAGGAATCGTACTTGCAATACCTTCTTCGGTAGTAATACCGAAAAATCTTATGATAAGCTCGGGAGCCGCCCATATGAACAGCGTTATTACTACGCTTGAAATCGCAAGCACCCACGCCGCACGCCTAAAAGCATACCGAACTCCGTCAAAGTCTTTTTCACCGAGGCAAACGCCGATAATAGGTATCATTGTCTGACTTGCTCCGGTAATGAACATAGACATAAATATCTGGCTTTGTGAACAAACCGAGTACGACACCATTGCAGTGCTGCCGCCCGTGTTTTGAATAAGAGTATTCAAAAACAGCATTTTTACGGTTATCAGCATTGTTCCCAATGCGCCCGACATTCCGATTGCAATCATATTTCCGAGGAATTTAAAAAATTGCCCCATATCCTTAAGAATTGAAAAATCAAAATGCAGTGTGCTTTTGCCCGTGATAAAATGCGTTGACATTATTATGAATCCGACTGCGTTTCCAAGCACGGTTGCAAACGACAAGCCTGCAATTCCCATTTTGAATACGCCCAAAAATAAAAGGTCAAGCAAAAGATTGAGCGTATTTGCTATGATTATTATGTTTGATGCAAACTTTGGCCTTGCGTCCGTTCTTACAAAATGTATTGAGCTGAGCAAGATAAGCAACAGCGGAGTGCCCCAGATATACGGCACATAATATTGAAACAAAAGCGAATGAAGCTCGCTGTCGCTTGTGAGCAGTGAACAGATTGCGTCGGCAAGCGGAAGCTGAACGGCAATAAGCAGTATGCTCAGAGCCGCTAATATTATAAACGCCGATGTAAAAACCCTGTTTGCCTGAGCTTCGTCGCGCTTGCCCTTTGCGTAAGACACAATAGACGACGCACCGAGTCCGAACAGGATTGTTATTGAAAAATAGAGCTGTGTTATCGGTGATATAAGACTGATTGCGGCAAGGGAATTTTGACCGAGCAGGTTTCCCGCAATGATTGAGTTAAGAATTGTTGAAATGTTTGTAGCCATAGCCGTAAGAACAGTCGGCAAAAAATATTCGGTGTATTTTTTGTTGACCGTTACGGCGTTTCTGCCGATAGCAGTGTTACTCATCTCTTCACCACCGCACTAAGCTTTTTCTATATCAAGATAGTCAGCCATACCCGTCATTTTAAACAGCTCCATAATCGCACTGCTGACGTTGACTATCTTTAAATTTCCGCCGCTGTTGTTCAGGCTCTTGTAAAGCGCCATAATAACACGAAGTCCCGAACTCGAAATATATTCAAGCTCACGCATATTAAGCGTTACCGTTTCAACATCATCAAGAGAAGTGTTGTTTATCTCCTCCTGAAGCTGGGGAGCCGTCATTGTATCAAGTCTTCCCTTGATTGCAAAAATTACGTTTTGATTGCTGATTGCCTTGTTGATTTCCATATAAATTTCCTCCGTATATTTTCGGTAATATAGATATGTCTGCCGAGGCGGCAGAATGATTTTAATTTATTTGTCAAAGTTTTTCACAAACGTCAGAACATTCATACCGTCGGTATAATTATAGCTTAGTTCATCTGTCAGATTTTTCACCAAATGTATTCCGAGTCCGCCGATACTCCGCTGTGTAAGGGGACTTGATATATCGGCGTCCTCCCTTTCAAGCGGGTTAAACGGCATTCCTTTGTCGGAAAATGATACCGTAAGCCTGCCGCCGCCCTTTTCAAGAACAATATTTGCCTTTCCTGTTTTGCCGCCGTAGGCGTAGTTACAGATATTTACAAATATTTCCTCGCAAATAAGCTCCAGGTCGTTTTTCAGCCTGCCGCAGTCCCGGTTTTCAGGCAAATCCTGAGTGACAAACGTCAGAACCTCGGGAAGATTGCCCACCTTCGCCTCAACCGTGAGAGATTTTTTTTCACTGAATTTCGGCTTTAACACAAGCATCGTCATATCGTCAAACTGTTCCGCACCGTCGGAAAATTCATATGCGGATTTTATTACGGCGTTCACTGTTTCAAACGAATTCATTTTTTCTGAATTTCCGAGTGCGTCAAGCAGTCTGCTTTCACCGAAAAACTCACCGTTTCGATTATTTTCTTCGGTTATGCCGTCGGTGTATAAAAACAAAGTGTCGTTATTATTTAATATGATTTTTTCCTGCTGATAGACGATAAAATCAAGACTTCCGAGCATAAATCCGGGCTTTATTTTCATAAACGACGGATTTCCGCCTCGGCACAATACAGGAGGATTGTGTCCTGCGTTTGCATACGTCAGCTCGCCGTTTTTGGGGTCGTATAAAGCCGCAAATGCGGTTACAAACATATCGGCGCTGTTGTGCTCACAAATATACTTGTTTGCACGGGTAAGGGCTTCTGCCGGAGTTCTTCCGTTTGCAAGAAACATATCTATTACAGTTTTTGTTGTTGACATAAACAGCGCCGCAGGCATACCCTTTCCGGATACATCTGCGATTACTACGGCTATTTTCCCGTCCTCTGTTTTAAAAAAATCATAAAAATCTCCGCCGACAATTTTTGCGGGAATCATATCGGCGTATATCTCGGCTCCGAGCGGTAAAAAATCTTTGAAATTGTGCGGAATGATGCCAAGCTGAATTTTTGAAGAAATTTCAAGCTCGGCCTTAACACGCTGACGTTCTTCGGTCTTTCGCTTTATATCCTCGGTATAAACTCCGATATCGGTTATCATTTTCCCGATAGATTTCGACATCTCGGAAATCTCGCTCTTTTTGTTTTCCAATTCCCTGCATTTTTTAATTATGCGTGTACTGCTCTGAGAATAATTATCGGTGTCATATCTTGAAACCGCGTCGGATATTTCGTTTACGGGGAAGGTAATGTTTTTTTCCATATATTTCAGAGCTGCAACGGCGAGTGCAAAATAACAAAGCATCGCAAAGGAAATGTTGCCGCAAACCTCTTCCCAAATATGCAGCATATCATTCGTGAGCTTGCTGTGTTCACAATATCCCATAAAACCTATCAAACCTGAAATTATCACGCCGAACATCGTAAAAATGATTACCATTTTTTCGTTGAGCGTAATAATTCCGCTGTTTTTGATTTTTGCGTTTTTGCAGGGATACAAGGGTCTGAAAAAAAGCGAACAGCAAACCGCCGAAACGATTACGACAAACAGGCTGAGCATTGTATTATAATCATAATTGTGCATTTCAAAAAGCAACACACCCGCAAATATTCCGACAATCGCCAAAACAGAAAGAGCAATGCTCAAAGCAAAAAGGCTTTTACGCAGCTTGCGAAATTTACGGATTCTCACTACATTCGGCGTTACAAACGGCAAATTACATTTCGTCAGCAATGCCAAAAGCGGAAATCCAAGCAGAATTCCAAAAATAAATTGATTAAAAAATACTATTATAGTCCTGTTGCCAAAAAGATACTGCGAACCGAACAAGACGGTTAAAAAGCCTATCATCAAGCCGCAAAACGCCGAGCCTGTCACAACGGAAACTGCGTATCTTATGACGTTGGACGATTTTGAAAGCGAAGGAAATTCGGCTTTATGCAGTTTTTCCTTTTTCCTGATATGGCTGTACCAAATAACATAGGTCATATAGCTTGTCGCAAACTGGATGAAAAAGCTGAGAAAACACATAAAAAGATTTGTTCCGCTTACTAAATCAAGCAGCAGGTTTCCGACAGCGCAGCCCAGTGCGCCCCAAAATCCGAACAGCAGCCCAAAAACAGGAAGCAGCGCAGAAGCAGGCCGCACAACAATCAAATCGGAAAACGATAAAATGTATTTAAACAGTATTGATAAAGCAAAAAAACTTATCGCACTGACAGAAACAATACCGAAATGCACCTTTTTACTAAACATATCGTGTGTTCTCCTATTATAATCTAAGCGCAAATGCCACACATCTGTAAAACATGTGACGGCTGAGAGTTTCATTGGGGGGTTCGGTGGGGTTAAAACTCCCACGATTATAGTTGTTTAAATTATATCTTATCCTGACAAAAAAATCAACAATATTTAACAAATATTTATTGAGTTTTTATATACGTTGCTCCGATTAAAAAATGCAGCAAGGGAGGACAGAATACTCTGTTCTCCCCTGCCGCATTTACTGCATTTGTTTTCCGTTGTATCACCTACGAAACCGAACTAATTCTTTTTCTCACATATTACTATATATCGGTCAAAACCGCCGCTGTCGTTGGAAATGCAGGTTATGAGAGTCAACAGGTGTTTTCAAGATGTCCTGCGCCTTTTTGAAGAACCTCAAGTGATGTTCCGTGGGCAAACGCTGTTCGCCCCTACAATACCGATTAAACATTTCCGTTAAATTGTAGGGACAGCCC
>OIYR01000787.1_pt1 | contig 17136 bp, 13 predicted proteins | sample 1588221 | NCBI WGS metagenome assembly OIYR01 (sample SAMN03283292) | human gut metagenome | biome: human-associated habitat; material: feces | host: Homo sapiens | place: Peru | collected 2012 | reverse complement strand
AATTCAAAGATAATGATTTAAAAAAGGATTTAAATTATTGGCTTGGATTTTTCACTACAAAAGATATGGAGGAATATATGTCAGAAATAGTAAAAGAAAAACCTATAATGGAAGAGGCGTATAAAAGATATAATAATTTTATCAGAAGTCGATTAATGATGAGCGAGTATGAGAAAAAAGAAATTTATCAATACGATAAACAAATAACGCTTAAAGAAGAAAGACAAGAAGGTAGAAAAGAAGGTAGAAAAGAACGAAATTATGCTATAGCTAAAAGTTTAAAAAATTCTGGGCTTGATAATAAATTTATATCGGAACATACGGGATTAAGTATTGAAGAAATAGAAAAACTATGATACCCGTTATTTTTATTAAATTTAATCTTTCCCCTCAATTATCTTCATCTCCTCCTCACTCAAACCATACAACCAATAAACTATTTTATCAATTTCATTTTCCAACTCACTTGTATTCTCCTCCTTATTTCAAACAATTATCATAACAATCAAGATGCATGTTATTTTTTAATAACATTATAGCAGTCATCCATTTTTAGAGTTTAAAATTCTTTATACTTTAAGTGATTATTAATTATTTTTAGAATTTAATATTTTTTCTAAAATTACAGCTTGCATTTTTGGATTAAATTCTTCATAAATTGAATTATTCATGACATTATTTTTCCCATTTGGTTTTTGTAATTCAAATTCTTCTTTACAACACCATAAAACATTTCGTCCAATTGTTAAATTTCCATCTGATGTTTCTTCATTTAATATTTCAGAATTAGAAATTAGCCCTATACCTTTTATTTTAATATTAGGGGAAGAAGGAGAAAACGATTTTATATAAATAATGTCTCCGACTTTTAATGATTTTATAAATTCGTGTAAATCTGGGGCAAATTCAATATCCCAACCAATGCCAATAAAAGAATATGAAATAAAAACATCGGATACATCCTGATTATTAAAATTAGCTCCTATACCAAATATAGCCATAATATACTCCTTAAAATAAATAATCATTATATATATCATAATTAATATAAAAAGTCAACTATATACTTAAAATTTTATAAAATTAAAAATTTGTTTCACTAAATAAAATCATCTTTATTAAAATTTTTATATTTTTCAAAAAAGTCATCTAACGATAATTTACTAGCAAAATTTTTATAATATATACTTTTGAATTCATTTCTAAATTCAATATTACCGCTTATATTATATAAATAACTATAAAGTAAATTTTCATTTTTATCTTTATTTTTAGAATATACGATTAATAAAAATTCAGCTTTATCAATATTACTGATAACATTGCTTCCACTTATAGTGCTTATAATAGCATTTTCATTTTCTAAATTTTTTCTATATTCTAATAATAATTTTGTAAAATCTTTTATAACTAATTTATAAGAATACATATAACCTATTACATAATTAATTGCGGTTTCTGGACAATTTTCCAAAATAAAAATAATATATTCATCAATTATATCGTTATTAACTATGTTTAATAATATACTGTTATATAAATTTATATCTCCTGAAGTAAGTGATTTTTTTATATATTCTTTTACTAAATCATTTTCTTTATCTAAAAATAAAAAAGTTATTAAATTGTTAAATTTTAAAATATCAAATTCGTTTTCTTCTAATGTGGTTATTATTAATTTTATAGTCCTTTTAATATCTAAATTAATTAAAATTGGTAATATAATTTGAATATTATTATAATAAAATACATAGTTTTTAGAATTAATTTCTTTATTAAATACTTCTTCCAATAAATTAAAATCTCTTTCTGTAATTTCCGTATTATTACTTAACCCTTTAATTGCAAGATTTCTTTTTATATTATTTTTAGATAATAAATTTGCAATATCATCTTTTAGTTTTTCTTTGTAAAATTTACTAAAAACTTCTTCGGGTAAATTTTTAATATTATTTATTTCTTTTTGTATTTCACTAATTTTTAAGATATAAAAAGCTCCAAAAATAATTGTAAATATACCCAAACAAACAGAGAATAAAGTAATAGAAATATTTAAATGTGAAATATGTCCGTCATACATTTTATTAATATTTTCTTCTATACTTTCATTGATAATTTTATTGTAATTATTTGAATTAGTATCATAAGTATATATTTCTATTGGAATATATTTATTTTTCTCAATTCTTTGAATTATAAACCAATAATTTATAAATACTGATACCCCAATTGCAATAATTGTAATTATAATCCAAACCAATAATAAATTATTCTTCATATATAATCCTTTATTATAATTTTAATTCTTACTTTCAATTATCTTAATTTATTCACTACTCAAATCATAAAACAATCAAATTTTTTATATTGTATTATGATAGTCCAAGAATTAATTTTAATTTATATATTATTAAGAATGGCTAATCTTTTTTAAATATTTACTTCTATCTTTTTTTATTTCTTTTTCTTTAAAATCTTCCATAGATTTATATTTTGATAATGAAAGCTCTTTTTTAACATCTTCTATTATTTCTTCATTTTCTTTCTTTCTTGCATCTATAATTTCTTTCCAAGTCATAGCTTTTATTATAAAATTAACTCCATTTAAATTTGCTATATGTTCCTGTTTCATTGAAGATACACAAATTGCCTCAATAAATCTAATAGTATTATCCTGTTTTTGTAATATTTTAATAATATTGAGTATATATTTATCAAGAACCTCGCTGAGAATTGTTTGGCTAATTTCTACTTTTGGAGCTTTAAGCTCGATAAGTATTAGTTTGTTATCTTTTGTTCTTGGTATAAAAATATCTGGGATTGTTTTTAATTCATCTTGACTGCTATATTCTACTTGAATACCAATTTCATTAAATATACCTTTCAATGATTGGTCGCTAAAAAAATCTAAATCTGAATACTCTTTGCCAAATATCCATAAATTATTTTCTATAATTTTATGAAGTTCCGTTCTTTCTTTAGTATCATTTTTACCTTCATTTAATACTAAATTTTCAAAATGATGTAAAAAATCAAGTTTTGTTATAATATCATTATATTTTTTTACAAGAGATAGTATATCTATATTTTGATTTACATAACTTAATATCTCTTGACTTTCTTGATTTTCATTTAAATTAAATACAAGTTCTAAATTTGTAATCGTATGAGAATGTTTGTCGGATATTATACCCATCAATGAATTACTAAAATAAGACATATTTTTTTTATTAATATTTTGTTTATTAAACATTAAAGGTATTGCTAAAACTTTATAAGCTTCTCTTATCTTTTCTTTTACCATATCATCTACACGGTCAAATAACCTATTTTTTTGTGCAAGCTTATCTGCCATAGTATCCTTATTTTTTAATAAAATGTTAAAAAGTAATTTATCTAAATCTGGTTTATATGTTTCTTGAACTTCTTCAATAATTTTTTTATTTTCGCTATCTAACTCCATAAGTTCATAATCATCTGTAAAAATATCACTTGTTAAAAATACACTATGACAATTAAATACTGATTTTGCAGAACCAGAATTTATTTTTCCCAAACTATTACCAGATGTATTAAAAAGAAAAGTATGTTTTTTATCTACTAAATCTATTTCGTTATTCCAAACAATCATATCAGCACTAAATTCTTCTTGATTGGATAGTTTATAATTTTTCTTTTTCCTATCCTCTATGTAATCTTCTGCATTAATTTTTTTACCATTTATACTTATAGATATACATTTAAGTATTTTATCTGCAAATTCTATAATAATCTCTTTTTTAAAATGATTAGATAAATCTTTAACGCTTCTACCTTTAATAAAGTTTTCTCCAAGTTTTGCTATATTAAGCTGCGTTTTCATTGAATTATTTTTATATTTTGCTTGTTCTTCACTAACTTTAAATATAATATTTTCTTTATCAATACAAAAAGTAATCGAATGATTTTTATTATCAAACTTTGTATATAATTTAATATTTTGTATATTATCTTCATCATAGTCAATAAATTTTAAATATGAATATCTCCCACGACTTCGTCCACCTAAAGTATTTGGTTCATAATCCCCACCTTTATAATGTGTCCATCTTGCATTCATATATTTATTATCTAAACAATTAAAGCCATTTCCATCATCTTCTATAATAAGAGAAATGCCTTCCCCAATTAATGCATCACTATTACAATAATCAAGATAAATATTTATATTTTCTGCTTTTGCATCAATAGCATTCTTAATTGCTTCATTTATCGGATTAAGTCTAGCAATGGATATATCTGTCTTTATTGTCTTTGTGGTTACTTTTGTGGCAAAAGAAATTGACATATTTTACTCCATATTATCAATAAATTTAATTTCTTCATCACTTATATTATATAGTTTATAGACGATTTTATCAATTTCTTTTTGTATTGAATTAGTATCCTCATTATTTTCTTTTTTATTTAAAATAGATTTTACTAATTTATTTATTTTAGATATAGTTTCTTTATCGGCGTCTATTATTGGAAGTCTTTTAATATCGTCTATTAATAATTTTGGGAAAATACCTTTTGATGATTTTGGGGAAGAATTAAAATGGTAAAATGTTATTAATTTAGAATTTAATAAACCTAATAAAAATAATAAATGCTCTTCCATATTTTTATTTTCAGATATAACTATTATACTCGGGTCGTGATACATTTCTTCTTCTGTATAGGCGGCAAATATTGACGGATTTGTTATTTCTCTTATAAGTATTCTTTTTGAATTAAAGAAAAAAGGTTGTCTTGGATTTGCCACTTCCTTGCAATAATTAAAATATTCTTTACCGTTCCATTTAACAGAATATTGCGTTATATCTTCTCCATATAACCATTTTTTATAATCTTCATTTATTTTTTTATTAGAATGAAATTTTCTACTTTTAATTAATTCTTCAGATTGTCCTCTGTATTTATCATATGCAATTAAACCTTGTGAAATTAATCCTTTATAATAGTTTTCTAAATTAACGACTTTTTTATTTTCAGAAATCTTTTTTACAATATTTAAATTTTCTTTAGGTTTTAAATATATTAAGCTCCAATTTCTAATAAAAGTATATAAAGTATTTATATCTAATAATTCTATTTTTTTATTTAATAGATTTTCAATATTTTCAACCTTTTGACAAGGTATATATTCTATTTTATCATTTTCAATTTTAGACATAGTAATTATTACATTTCTAACTTTTGCATGCTCGAATATATCGAAAGGCGAACAATCTATTAATGAAACTATATTTTTATTATCTAATAATCTTTTTCTAAATGTTTCAGCAAGAACATTAAACATAATTGAATTTGGAATTATATAATTTATAAATCCGTCAGGTTTAATTAATCTTTCTGCTAAAAGCATAAACCAATATTGAATTTGTATGTCAGGCACTTTTCCGTATATTTTTTCGTATTCTCTTTGTATATCTTTAGTAAGCCTAACACCATAAGGCGGATTTCCAATAACAATATCAAAACTATCGATTCCAAACATTATCTCGCTATCGAAAAAATCATAACTTTTAAGCATATCGAAAGGATTATAATCTTTCAATTTTGTATTATATTGCGAATATTCTTTTAATAATTTCAAAACCTTTTTTCTAATTTCTTTTTTTGTTTCAAAATCGGCGTTAAAATATTCTCTCATATTTTTTACTAATTCCGTTTTATCATAAGCAAGTTTTAAATTATTATTTCCTTCTTTTTCTTCAAGTTCTATTAAACTATTTGCCGACAAAACTTTAAACTCCAAATTCGGAAGAATTTCTAAATCTATATATTTATCCGCTCCGTTATTTTCCAAATAATAGCTCGATTTTAATAATTCTATCCAAAGTCTCAACCTGCAAATATTTACCGAATTAGGATTTATATCGACTCCGTAAAGTTGATTATTTATAATATGTTTTTTCGCTTCAAATAAAATTTTTTGTATTTTCTGTTTTATCTCGCTAATATTTCCGCCTTCCATATTATATTTATATTCCGCCCCGTTTATATAATTAATAACAAGCTCGTCATCTTCTATATCTACTTTAATATCGTTAGACAAAACATGCAAATAACTTTTTATTTTTATAAGTTCATTTAAACAAGCAACCAAGAAATGTCCGCTTCCGCAAGCAGGGTCTATTATAGTAATAGAATCCAAAATATATTTTACTTGCTCTTTAATTTTATGTATATTCGCATCGACATAAATTTTTATATCTTCAATATTCTTAAAATTTGCGTCTTTAAAAAATTTATTAAATTTATTGACAATCGATTTTTCTATAGAATATTTAGCCATATACATTGTAATCGCTGGCGGAGTAAAATGCGAACCGTCTTTATAACCGTTTAATCTTTCAAAAACTAATCCCAAAATTGAAGATTTAATTATTGTATTTTTGTTAATATTTGAACTGTCGTTTATAGCGTTGAATATATAGCAATTTAAAAATCTTAAAATATATTCTAAAAAATTTAATTCTTTTTTGTCAAAATCTCTGTCTTTATATAAAACGCTTCCCGACATTATTTTCATTTTCAAAGAATTATTTAATTTCGTTATAGAGTTAATTTTTTCTTCTTCAGTTTCTTCAAATAAAGAGCTATTCAAATAAGGAATATGTTTATAATATTCGTTTTCTTTATTTTCCGTTATTCTTCTTTCTTTGCTTTTTGCCAAAACCTTAAAAAATAAAGTGTATAAAAAAGAATAATCTACAATTTCATTATAATTTAAAATATGCAAATTATTGTCATCTCTAAAAACTCTTAATTGAGCTTCGAGTATTTTTAAAAATAAAATTCTATTAATCCATAAAATATTTAATTTTAAAGCCGTTTCAAATTTTTCTTCGCCTTTTAAATCTTCGTCCAAAATATCCATAGTTAATTTTATAAGAGTATTGTCGACTTTATTCAAAACCAATTTTTTATCTTTAGTTTCTTCAAGCCCCATCATATAAATTATCTCTCTATAAAAAGTATTCGATATAATATTAAAATCGTTATTAGTTTTCAAAGAACAAATATTATAAGGGCTTAAAAATTTAAATATAATTTCCGCATCGTCTTCAAATAAATTAATCTTATAACCTACAACTTCGCGATTAATTTTTTCAAGTATCGCTTTTGAAGAATTATAAAAATCTTTAGTGTTAGTGTCTATTTTCTTAACATTAAAAAAATTTATTATCTGTTTATTTGCCGTCAAATATTCAAAATCGCTTCTTAAAAATAAATATATATTTTCAAAATCTGTAATAATTATATGTTCTACCGTCATATCTTTATTAATATTTTTTCTACTCTGATAATAATAAAGAATCGATTGATAAAAAGATTTATAATAATAATCGTTATCTTTTATCATTTCCGTTTTATTGTCATAATTTTTAGTTTCTATAATCGCTTTTATATTGCCTTCGTATTTTATAGTTAAATCTATCTTTCCTTTGGTATTACAATTATATTTAAATGCTCCGTTTAAAAAATCTTTCAATATATTTTTGCAATGCTCTTCGCTCTCTTTATCTTCTTTGGCTTTTCTAATTCCATTTTTATATATTTCAAGTTTTTCTGATAAATTATTTAATTCTTCGGTATTTGATAAGTTTGAAAATATTGAAGATTTAAGTAAATCTCTTCGTTTTAATAATTCTTTCGCTTCTTTTGTTATAGATTTCATACTATAATGATTATAAGCGGGCGAACGGAATCGAACCGTCATCTTTAGATTGGAAGTCTAAGGTAATAACCATTATACGACGCCCGCGCTACTATAATTTTTTTAGGATTGTAATTATTATAACATAATTAAAAAAAAAAGCAATACTAAAAACTGCAACTTTTTAAAATATAATTTGACAATAATACAATCTTTTATATAATACTATTATCAGAGGTATAAAATGCAAAATATAAATCAATTAATAGACCATACTATATTAAAACCAGACGCCACAATAGACGATATAAGAAGATTATGCATCGAAGCGAAAGAATATAATTTTTATTCCGTTTGCGTAAACTCCGCTTATGTCAATGTCGCTTATAATTTTTTACTTCATTCAAATGTTAAAGTTTGCTCCGTTGTAGGTTTTCCGCTTGGCGCTATGATAAAAGAAGCAAAATCTTACGAATCAAAATTTGCGATTGATAGCGGAGCCGATGAAATAGATATGGTTATGAATATAGGACTTTTAAAAAGCAATAAGATAGATTTATTTGAAAGAGATATAAAAAAAGTTAGAGAAACTTGTCATGCCTCCGTCCTTAAAGTAATTATTGAAACTTGCCTTTTAACCGATAAAGAAAAAATTTTAGCTTGTCAAATAGCGAAAGAATACGGAGCGGATTTTGTAAAAACTTCAACGGGATTTTCTACAGGCGGAGCAACCGAACATGATATTGAACTTATGCGAAAAACAGTTGGCGATAAAATGGGAGTTAAAGCTTCGGGCGGAATTAAAACTTACGAAGACGCTATAAAAATGATAAACGCGGGAGCTAATAGATTAGGAACGAGCAGCGGAATTGCAATAATAAAAGCCGCTAATTAAAAAATCGATTATAATTTTTAGGATTTAAAATTTATGGAATATAAAAAAACAAAAGCCTTTTATGACAATAAAGCCGATAAAGACGGACTTCTTCAATATCATATCAAATTAAAAAAAGGAGATGTCGCAAGATATGTTTTATTGCCTGGCGACCCGAAAAGAGTCGGATTTATAGCGAAATATTTAGACGAACCCGTTTTAAAAGCCGATTACAGAGAATATGTTACGATTACAGGCAAATATAAAAATATTCCCGTTTCAATAACTTCTACAGGAATTGGAGGACCTTCAGCTTCAATAGCTATGGAAGAATTAATTAAAATCGGAGCGGACACTTTTATAAGAGTAGGCACAGCGGGAGGATTAAGTTTAAAAGTTAAACCTAATGATTTGGCAATAGCCCAAGCTGCGATAAAAGACGAAGGAACTTCAAAAGAATATATTCCGTTTGAATATCCTGCAATTGCAAATACGGATATAATTTTTGCATTAAGAGATGCTGCGAGAGAAAAAAATTATAATTATCATATCGGAGTCGTTCACAGTAAAGATTGTTTTTACGGAGAACTTGAGCCTCAAAATTCTTTTTTTAGAGAAAAATTTGAAAACAACTTAAAATATTATACTTTATGCGGAGCGATTGCATCCGAAATGGAATGCGCCGCTTTATTTTCATGCGCAGCGATTAGAAAAGTTAGAGCGGGAGCTATAATGCATATAGTTGAAAATACTATGATTGAAAGATTAGGAACTCATTTAAATTATTCAAACGATATAGAAAATATGATATTAACTGCATTAGAATCTATAGTAATATTGGATAAAAAAAGTTAATGAAAATTAATAATTAAGGAATATTTATGATTGAATGCCCAAAAGCATATTACGAAGAAAATGAAAATCTTGTTCATCATCTCAAATTAAAAAGAGGCGATGTTGGAAGATATATTATAATGCCTGGCGACCCGAAAAGATGCGAAAAGATTGCAAAGAGATTTGAAAGCGCAAAATTAATTGCAGACTTTAGAGAATTTGCAACTTGGACGGGTTATATTGATAAAGTAAAAGTTTCCGCAGTTTCGCATGGAATTGGCGGACCTTCTACTGCAATAGCTTTAGAAGAATTAATTAAAATCGGAGCGGATACATTTATAAGAGTCGGCACTTGCGGAGGAATGAATATGGATGTTTTGCCTGGCGATATAGTTATAGTAAACGGCGCTATAAAATTAGGCGGAACTATGAATAATTATATTCCAAAAGAATTTCCATGCATTCCAAATATAGAAGTTTTAGAGGCAATGATTGAAGCGAGTAAAAATATAAAAAATAAAACTCATATCGGAGTCGTTCAATGTAAAGACGCTTTTTATTCTCAACATGCTCCAGATAGCATGGCTGTAGATAAAGAATTATTATATAAATGGGAATCTTATATAAAAGCGGGCGCTTTGGCTTCTGAAATGGAATCTGCAACTTTATTCGCTGTAGGTTCTGCTAAAAATGTTCGCACGGGAGCGGCAATGCTTGTTCTTCATAATCAGGAGAGAGTAAAAAATAATATAAACGATAAAAAAGATTATACGGGTGAAGAGTCGATAGATTTGGTAATAGAATCTTTAAAAGTCCTTATTAAAAAAGATAATTCTTAAATTTTAATAAAATAAAAAATGCCAGAAAATGGCGAGGAGAACAAAATGAAAAAGTTTTTAGTATTAATCGTTTTCGCTATGATAATTATATTTGCTTTGTCATGCGGAAATGAAAAAAAGAGTAGCGGCTATGAGCTTGCTTTAATTACCGATGTCGGCACTATAGACGACAGGTCTTTTAATCAAGGTTCATGGGAAGGCTTAAAAAAGTATGCCGAAGAGAAAGGCATAACTCATAAGTATTATCAGCCAACCGAAAAAACTACGGACGCTTATATTGACTCTATAGATTTAGCGGTTGCTGCGGGCGCGAAAATAGTTGTGACTCCTGGATTTTTATTTGAGCCAGCGATATATAAAGCTCAAGATATTCATCCCGAAGTTAATTTTGTGCTTTTGGACGGAAGCCCTCAAGATGGAAATTACCAAGACTTTAGAATTGAGAAAAATGTTTATTCGGTTTTCTACGCTGAAGAAGAAGCGGGATTTTTAGCAGGATATGGAGCGGTTAAAGAAGGCTATACAAATTTAGGATTTATGGGAGGTATGGCTGTTCCTGCGGTTGTAAAATTCGGATACGGATTCGTTCAAGGCGTAAATTATGCGGCTAAAGAATTGGGAATTAGAAATGTTAAAGTAGATTATAATTATCTCGGCGGTTTTAATCCGAGTCCCGAAATTCAAACCAAAGCTGCTTCTTGGTATAGAAACGGAGTTCAAGTCATATTTGTCGCAGGAGGCGGAGCGGGTAATTCCGTAATGTCGGCAGCGGAACAAAATAACGGCTATGTAATCGGAGTCGATGTTGACCAAAGTAGCGAATCGCCAACGGTTATAACTTCGGCAATGAAAATGATTGGAGAATCCGTTTATAATGCGATAGACGAATTTTATAAAGGCAATTTTCCAGGAGGAAATTCTGTTATTTTAGATGCGAAAGTTCATGGAATAGGACTCCCAATGGAAACTTCAAAATTTAAAAACTTTACTAAAGAAGATTACGATAATATTTATCAAAAATTAGTTGACGGAAGCGTTAAAATTTTGAAAGATACAGACGCTAAAGATGTAAATAAACTTCCTTTAGATAAAATAAAAGTAAATTTAATACAATAAATTAATTTAAAGCTTAATCGTATATTTTATATGATTAGGCTTTAATTATTATTTTTAATTATAAAAATTAATTTAATTTAAGGAGAAAACAATGAAAAATTTTTTAAAATTAATAACTTTATCGATTATATTAATAATTTCTTTATCATGCAAAGATACAAAAAAGAATAGCGGATACGAGCTTGCATTGATAACCGATATAGGAACTATAGACGATAAATCTTTTACTCAAGGTTCTTGGGAAGGCTTAAAAAAATATGCAGAAGAGAAAGGCATAACTTATAAATATTATAAACCAGCGGGAAAAGATACCGATTCAAAAATTGATTCTATATATTTGGCAATATCTTCGGGAGCAAAATTAATTGTAACGCCAGGATATTTATTTGAGCCAGCGATATATAAAGTTCAAGATACTCATCCCGAAATTAATTTTGTGCTTTTAGACGGAACTCCTCAAGATGGCACTTATACAGATTTTAGAATTGAAAAAAATGTTTATGCGGTTTTATACGCCGAAGAAGAAGCGGGATTTTTAGCGGGTTATGGAGTAGTTAAAGAAGGTTATACAAATTTAGGAGTTATGGGCGGTATGGCTGAACCTTCGGTTATAAGATTCGGATACGGATTCGTTCAAGGAGCCGATTATGCGGCTAAAGAATTGGGCATTAAAAATATAAAAATCGATTATACTTATATTGGCGGTTATGAACCTACGCCAGAAGTTCAAACAAAAGCATCTTCTTGGTTTATAAAGGGAGTGCAGGTTATATTTGCGCCAGCGGGAGGAGCGGGTAATTCCGTAATGTCTGCCGCCGAACAAAATAAAGGTTATGTAGTCGGAGTCGATGTTGACCAAAGCGTAGAATCGCCAACGGTTATAACTTCGGCAATGAAAATGATTGGAGAATCCGTTTATAATGCGATAGACGAATTTTATAAAGGCAATTTTCCAGGAGGAAATTCTGTTATTTTAGATGCGAAAGTTCATGGAATAGGACTCCCAATGGAAACTTCAAAATTTAAAAACTTTACTAAAGAAGATTACGATAATATTTATCAAAAATTAGTTGACGGAAGCGTTAAAATTTTGAAAGATACAGACGCTAAAGATGTGAGTCAACTTCCTTTAGATAATGTGAAAGTAAATTTTATACAATAAATTAATTTAAAGCTTAATCGTATATTTTTTATGATTAGGCTTTAATTATTATTTTTAAGTATAAAAATTAACTATAAAAAACGGCGAATTTTTTAAAAAAAAATTTATTTTAACTATTGACTTATTTTTAATATATTATATAATTTAATTAATATTTATTAGAATTATTAATTAATTGAAAGAGAGGATTAAATGGGTATAACACGATTATCATGTCATGTCATGTCATGTCATGTCATGTCGCCACTCGTTTAAATTTTCTCGGCTTTCTTGTTGCAAAAATCTTTTAATTAAATCAATTTATATATTGTCCGTTCTTTTCGGATATTTTAACTTTGATAACTTATCGGGGAAAAATAAAAATCCTCGTTTTGTTATAAATAAAATTATAGAAGGAGTTATTTATGAATAACAAACTCATTATAATTACTTTTTGCTTATTTTTTATAATGTTTATTGTCGGATGTAAAACGATTGGCTCAGCCGACAATATTCCTCAATCGCTTCAACTTTCAGGCAGCGATATAACAATTGGAGAAGTATTAACGGCGGAATTAAAATACGATGCCAAAGACAATACTTTGAAAGAACAACTTATAGCCGAAGCTTTGAAAGGAACTACTTACGATTTTTTGGTAGCCCCTCGTTATGAGATTTTCAAATCGGGCTTAATCACAAAAATGAAAGTTAGAGGAAGAGGAGCAAGAATTAAATAATTATAAAAAAGCAAAAGTAATACGAAAGATGCCGTATTTATTGCGGCGTCTTTTAATAAAATTTATTAAAATTATATTAAAGGAGATTAATTATGTTTAAAAAATTTTTAATTATAAGTTTTATTTTTATCGCAAATATTTCATTAATGTATTCAAAAGAAGAAACTATAACTTTGGCATGTTTGCCTCCAGAAGGAACTATGGAGTTAAAAGAAATGACTTCTTATGTTTCGTCAGTGGAAGGAGCTTTTTTTAAAGCGGGACTTAATGTTGCAGATAGAAAGAGACTTGAAAGGCTTATAAAAGATATGGAATCTCAAGAGTCAAGCGATACCGATTATGAAACGGATATTACCGTAAAGGCGGGCAAGGCTATGAAAGTTGATTATCTTGTTTCGGTTGTTGTTGATAATTGGGAAGAAGAAAAAATTGATACATTTTCTATGAATAGAGACAGGAAAAAGGATGTTTTAAAACTAAAAGAGGAATACATACTTACTTATGAAACTACTAGAATTAATATTAAAGTAATAGAAGTTGAAACCTCTATGTTAATAGCTCAAGGAAGCGCCGAAGATTCTGTTGTTAAAACTCGTTTCAGAAAATTAGATACGCCAGATAAATTGGCGAAAAAAGTCGTAGATAAAGTTATGAAAGATATAAAAAAGCAAATAAAGAAGAAGAGGAATTAAAAATTTTATTTTATTGTCATTGAGAGCGAGATTAAAGTCGCAATTGGCAAATGAACGAAGCAATATAAATATAATAACAATTTGTTTTACGCCTTTATTAAAAATATTAACGAATTATAAATTTGTATTACTTTGTTTAATTTAAATCGCTCACAATGACGATTATTTATTTCTTTTCTTTCAAATTCTTTAAAACCAATTCGGCTATTTGAACGGCGTTTGTTGCAGCTCCCTTTCTTAATTGGTCGCCCGCGCAAAATAGAGTTAAAGAATTTTTAGCGCTAATATCCTCTCTTATTCTTCCAACAAATACCAAATCTTGCTCTGTCGTGTCTAAAGGCATAGGATATTTGAATTTTGCGGGATTGTCAACAACTTTAACTCCTTTCGCTTTAGATAATAATTCTTTCGCTTTTTGAGGAGTTATTTTTTTTGCAGTTTCTATAGTTATAGATTCGCTATGGCTTCTAAATATAGGAACTCGAACGCAAGTGCAATTTACTTTCAAATATTGAGAATGAAGAATTTTTTTGCTTTCATTTAACATTTTTAATTCTTCTTTTGTATATCCGTTTTTATCAAACGCGTCTATTTGAGGAATTAAATTAAAACATATTTGATGCTTAAACGCTTTAATTTCAAATCTCTTGCCAATAGAATAATTTCTAACTTGATTTTCAAGCTCTTCCATAGCTTCTTTTCCTGCTCCCGATACCGCTTGATATGTCGAAGCGATTATTCTTTTAATTCTTGCATATTTATTTAAAGGAGCTAACGCTACTAACGCGATTATAGTCGTGCAATTCGGATTTGATATTATTCCTTTATGCCATTTAACATCTTCGGGATTAACTTCGGGAACAACCAAAGGAACATTTTTATCCATTCTAAAAGCGCTGCTATTGTCTATAACTACGCTTCCAGATTTAACTGCAATCGGACTTAATTTTTTACTTATATCGCCTCCGACTGCGACTAAAGTAATATCCATATTTTTAAAAGAATCTTTACCCGCTTTTTCTATTATATATTCTTTGCCTCTAAATAATACTTTTTTGCCAGCGTCTTTATTGCCGAGTAATCTTAATTCGTTGATTGGAAATTTTCTCTCTTCCAAAACTTTTAACATTTCTTTACCAACGGCGCCAGAAGCTCCTAATAAACATAAATTAACTTTTTTCATAAAACAAATTAAACCTACAATTTTTAAGATTATTTTTTATAGTAATATTATAATAGTTATAAAAAAATATGCAATACTTTTTAAATAAATATTTTAAAATAAATTAAATAATATATTCGTAAATAATTTGTTATTTATAGTTATATTGTTAATAATAAAATAGTTTTAATTAATATTATAAACTAATTCATTTTATAATTTACTTATTATTTATATCCACCATTCTGGCGTAATTTCTCCTAGCTTTAAAATTTTTTTATTTTTATAGTTAAGCATAATTTCAATATCTTTATAATCGTCAGGCATTAATTGAACCATTAATTCTCGACAAGCCCCACAAGGCGCGCCCGTTTCTTCGTTTGGCATAATAGCAATAACTCTTTTAATTTTATCTTCTCCGTTTGTTATCATATTGAAAATTGCATTTCTTTCCGCGCATATTCTCAATGTAGAGCATGTATCTATACAAACTCCCGTATATATTTTATTCTTTGTCGATAGAATTGCAGCTGCGACAGTTCCCGCTTCTACATATTTAGATATTTTTCTTTCATTTTGAACGGTTTTTGCAGCTATATACATTTCTTCCCATTTATTCATTTAATTTATCCTTATAAATAATTTATTTATTCTATCAACATATTCTTTTGGATAATTTATACTAATACCTCCATGATAATAGCCTTCCAATATTTCCAATTCGCTTGAATTAATTAAACTCTTTATTTTATACGCCGACTTTTTTATTATTTGTCTTTCTTTACTTCCAACTAAAATAAGAGTTTTGACTTTGCTATTTATCAGGTTTTCTTTTATTTTGTAATTTAAATTCGCTTTTATAAACGAAATTAAATTTTCTTTCGTTATTTTTGAAGTATCGTTATAATAAACTTCAAACAAATCTTTTCTTATTTTTAAACTTTTAAATTGCAATTTAGAAAAACATTTCTTACTAATTAATTTATATGTTTTATTAATAAAAAATTCAGCGATTTTAGAAATATTTTTCATAGGATAAACCAATGCGCTTTCTATAACGGCATAATCGCAAACGGAATTTCTTTGAGATATAATTTCGAGCAGTATTTGTCCTCCCAAAGATAATCCGCAGATTAGTTTTACTTTGCCGTTAAAATTATTTTCAGCTACTATGTAAAGATTGCCTGAGGCATCGTCCGCCTTTACCGAAAGTGAGATTCTGCGATCGTTGTTTTCAGGAAGCATAAGGCTTGCGTTTACCGCATTTTCAAGTATGTTACCGACTATACAGCAAAGCTCATCGTCGGACAGCACAGCCTCCTCCTTGTTATCGGTATCGATCCGCAATCTGAGAGTAATACCGTGTTGCTGTGCCTGTTCTTCAAAGTGGCTCAGCAGAGCGTTGAGCGCATAGTTTCCGCAGTAACGCACGGGCGATCTGCTCGGGAACGTATCTATATAGTTATCAAGATAGCTTTTCAGCTCCTCTATATCGCCGTCATCGGCAAGCGTCTTTATTGCAATGATTGAGTGCTTGAAATCGTGACGTATGCGTGAGGTGTCCTCAAGATATTTCTGCTGGGCGTCGTACTGCTTCTTCTGCATTTCAAGCACGCTTATATGCTCCTTGTCCTTGCCGGCTTTCAGCAAAGCGGACGCTATGAAATAAAACACGGTATACATAAGCACGAGCATAACGAACATAAGCGTTGTTATCAGGATATAAACCAGAAAAACACGGTTAAGATAAAGCGTCTGATAATGCACGGGCTGTACCGTAAAATTGAATCCGATAAACATAAGCGACATTACTATCGAAATCAGCCATACCCTTCTGTACGGAAGCCCGTTTATAAGATGAGAGCCGTATTTTGCTACCGGATAAGCAATAGCGGCAGTCACTGCACAGGATATTCCGAGCTGTATCAATGCGCCGTCGGTGCTGAATGTCGGCACTCCAAGCTCAGGGTGTATAACTGCATCAATCATTATGGCATAATTCTTGCAGAAGCTCATTATAGCAAACGACAACAGAAACGTTGCAAAGCATTTGA
>OIYR01000786.1_pt1 | contig 17149 bp, 18 predicted proteins | sample 1588221 | NCBI WGS metagenome assembly OIYR01 (sample SAMN03283292) | human gut metagenome | biome: human-associated habitat; material: feces | host: Homo sapiens | place: Peru | collected 2012 | reverse complement strand
GGTTTCCACCACGCCCAAGGAATCGCCTTCTTTTACAGTTTGGCCCTCTTTCAGTGCCAAGTTTTTGCCTTTTTCAGCCGCGTGATAAATACCAACAGCCGGAGAAGTTACCGCCGTAAGCGAGCATTCAAAATGCGCAGGCTCCGGCAAGGCTTCTTGGGTTTTAACTTCAATACAATCGCCGTCTTTTTCGTAGCAAAATTCGGCTAAATCGGTGGTTTTGAGCCAATCGGTAATTTCCGTAATGAGTTTGGTGTCCATAATGTCCTCAATATATAAATAAAATACGTTTAGTTTATTCTACCATTTTTATAAACCGAACAACACGCTTTTATAACCCTTTTTTCACCTTGGGCGATGCCACGCAAAATGATACGGTAAAAATATGAAAAATATTTACAGAACTTTTTTACCGCTCTTATTCTGGCTTTTGCTCTGCCAGTTGCCCGCCTTGCCCGGCGGATATATCGTGCGGCAAAATTTGGTTTGGTACCACACGCTTGCCAAACCGCCGTTTGTGCCGCCGGATGTCGTTTTTGGGGCGGTGTGGAGTATTCTTTATCTGTTTTTGGGAATAAGTGCTTTTCTTCTTTTCCGCAAAGGTTTACAAAACAACAAGAAAACAGCCATTTTATTTATTATCCAACTGGCTCTTAATATGTGGTGGACACCTGTTTTCTTCGGCCTGCACGAATTGACACCGGCCCTGCTGTTGCTAGTGGTAATGTTAGCAGAAACATTTTGGCTATGGAAGGAAGCCCGTTTAAAAAATGGTTTAGCCGCACTTTTGTTGGTTCCTTATGCAGGCTGGTTAGGATTTGCTTGTTATTTAAATTTTGGTTTTTGGTTGCTTAACTAGCAAAAAGCCCCGGGTATCCAAACCGGGGCTTTTGCAAAAAGAATAAACGCATTAGCGGTTGCGGTAATGGCGCACCAAATCAAGGCCTACCTTCATTACCTTGTAAAAGGTTGAATCCAAAAGTGTGGAAACATTGTCAATTAAATCAAACGCACTTTTGGTTTTATCTACATTTTCAGCAGCAGAAACCGCCAAATATTCTACGGCTTCGGCTGTGCGGGTAATTTGCAAAAATGTCCGCACCGCAAAAACGACCAACACCACAAAGGCAACTACCGCTACAAGCACACACCATTGGTAAAAGTCCATATAATTCCCCCCTTTTTCCTTTTTCTTTATTAAAACTTTTTGCCCGGCGTTCGTCAAGTCCCGCAAAAAAGACTAAAAAACAAGCAAGAAAACCGCGCCGTTTTCCCTTATTTTTTAGGAGTTATCTAATTTATTATTGACAAAGCACCCGCTTATTAGTAATAATTACTATTAACAAGCCTGGCTGCTAGCCTGCCAAGGACAAGGCAAAAGAGCGTTTTTCCCGTCGGAGGGCTTCATTTTTAGGCTTGTGGCAAAATCGGTTTTAAGACGAGATTTGCATTTTTAGTCCGTTTTTGCCAAAATTTTAAAAGTCGTTAGTTTATTTAGCGGCGAATTATTCTACCAGGATTACACTATTATGGAAAACTCCGAAGTTATTACCCGTATCGTAAAAAGAGATGGTACGACACAGCATTTTGACTCTAAAAAGATTACCCGCGCCATTACCAAGGCCGCCGAGGCAACCGGCGAATTTGACGCTGAAACCGCCAAAAAATTAACGATTCGCGCCATTAACATTATCCAACAACTTTATTCCGACACCGTTCCCAATGTGGAAAATGTACAGGATATTGTGGAAGATGTGCTTTTAACATCAAATTATCATAAAACAGCCAAAGCCTATATTCTGTACCGCGACCAGCACGCCCGTATGCGTGAAATTTCTTCCAAATTTAACGTAGATTTGGTGGACCAGTATTTGCAAAAGATTGACTGGCAGGTAAACGAAAACAGCAATATGGGCTACTCCTTGCAGGGGTTAAACAACTATATTTCCTCCGAAATCAGCAAGGTCTATTGGCTCAATAAAATCTATCCCGAAAACGTCCGCCGTATGCACAGCGAGGGTGATTTTCACTTGCACGATTTAGGATTGTTGGGTGCTTACTGCGTCGGTTGGGACTTGCAAGACCTGCTTTTAAGCGGTTTTACGGGCGTAGTCGGCAAGGCTGAAAGTAAACCTGCCAAGCACTTGCGCACCGCATTGGGCCAAGTAGTAAACTTCTTTTACACCTTGCAGGGCGAAAGTGCGGGGGCGCAGGCTTTCAGCAACTTTGATACCTTGCTCGCGCCGTTTATCTATTACGATAAACTTTCTTACAATGATGTAAAACAAGCCTTACAGGAATTTTTGTTTAACGTAAACGTACCCACCCGTGTCGGGTTCCAAACACCGTTTACAAACTTAACGTTGGACTTAACCGTACCGTCCTACTACAAGGACCAGCCGGTTATTATCGGCGGCAAATTGCAGGATAAAACTTACGGCGAATTCCAAGCGGAAATGGATATGTTGAACCGCGCGTTCTGCGAAGTAATGCTCGCGGGTGATGCCAAGGGCCGTGTGTTTACGTTCCCGATTCCGACGTATAACATTACCAAAGATTTTGATTGGGACAACCCCAAACTTACCCCCCTGTGGGAAATGACGGCCAAATATGGTATCCCGTACTTTGCCAACTTTATCAATTCCGATATGAACCCCGAAGATGCGCGTTCTATGTGCTGCCGCTTACGCATTGATAACCGCGAACTGCGCAAACGCGGCGGCGGACTCTTTGGTTCTGCCCCGTTGACCGGCTCTATCGGCGTAGTAACCATCAACTTGCCCCGGCTGGGTTATTTGGCCAAAGACGAAAAAGACTTTTTCGCCCTCTTAAAAGACCGTATGGAAGTAGCCAAAACCAGTTTGGAAATCAAACGCAAAATTATTGAGCGCTTTACGAAAGGAAATCTCTATCCGTATATGAGTTTCTATCTGCGCTCGGTTCGCCAACGCTTTGGCGAATTTTGGAAGAATCACTTTTCCACCATCGGGCTTGTCGGCTTAAATGATGCGGCCGTCAACCTGTTGGGCGAAGATATCGGCACCGAAAAAGGCAAAAAATTTGCCGAGGACGTGCTGACCTATATGCGCGAAACGCTTGTAAAATTCCAGGAAGAAACCGGCAACAATTATAACTTGGAAGCCACTCCGGCGGAAGGGACCTCCTACCGCTTGGCTAAACTGGATAAAGAGCGCTACCCCGAAATCATCTGCGCCGATGAAGAATTGTATAAGCAAGGCCACCAGCCTTTCTACACCAACTCTTCGCAGTTGCCCGTCAACTATACGGATGATGTGTTTGAAATGTTGGACTTGCAAAGCACTATCCAATCCAAATACACAGGCGGCACGGTTCAGCATATTTTTACAGGGGAAAAGATTAAAGACTTGGAAGCGATGAAGAAATTCATCAAAACCGTCTGCGAAAAATACACCTTGCCATATTTTTCCATTACCCCTACGTTCAGCGTCTGCCCCAAGTGCGGCTACATTGAAGGCGAACACTTTGAATGCCCCAAATGCAAAGCCGAACGGATGCAGGAACTGGAACACAAAATTAAACTGTTGGAAGAACAGTTATACAGCAAATAGATCTGTAAGATATTACCTTTTTTGGGTTACTTTGCCCGTCAAAGATAACCCAAAAAAGCGGTTGCGGCCGGCGCTGTAAAGTGCCATAATAAAAGTAACGGGTTTTCACGGGCCCGTTCCCGTCAACATAGGTTATTAATCGTCAGGAGACACACAATGACTGCACAGGAAAAACAAGTAGTTGAAAACAAAATCTCGGAACTTAAAAAAGAATTGAACGATGTTCACGGTTCCAAATGTGAAGTTTATTCCAGAGTAGTAGGCTATCTGCGCCCCGTACAAAACTGGAACAAAGGCAAAAAAGAAGAATTTGCAATGAGAAAAACGATGCACGTCGGTTGCTCTTGCGGTTGTGATAAATAATTTTTTGCTTTGAACGCAACGGATTCGGTATGAAGATAGGCGGATTATTAAAATTTACATTGATTGACTTTCCCGGACGGCCAGCCGCGGTAGTTTTTACGCAAGGGTGTAACTTTCGTTGCCGCTACTGCCACAATCCGGAATTGGTCTATCCGCATATGTTCGCCGAACCCGTTGCCGAAGAAGAAATAGACGCCTTTTTAAAGCGCCGCCAAGGCACCTTGGAAGGGATTGTGGTATCCGGCGGGGAACCTACCCTGCACGAAGATTTACCGCAGTTTCTGGCCAAATTAAAAGGGATGGGATATGCCACTAAGTTGGACACCAATGGTACCCGCCCGGAAGTGCTAAAACAATTAATTCAAGGCAAACTGTTGGATTTTATTGCTATGGATTTAAAGGCTCCGCTAGAAAAATATTCACTCATCACGGGAGTGGATTTTAATCCGGCGGTGTTGCGCGAATCTATGAAATTAATTGTGGAAAGCGGGCTTGGGTACGAATTCCGTACCACCTATGACAAGGAAGTGCTGACTGATGCGGATATTGCGGCTATCACACAATTGACTGATGGCAAGCACTACCGCGTACAGGAATGTCTGCCCGTAGCCAAAGAAAAGGCCGCCTTAAAAGTTTTGCATACCGAGTTATAGAATTTATTTCTATTACAAAAACGCGCTTTCGGGCGCGTTTTTTTATGGTTTTTTAGGGGTTTTATCCGCAATAATTTCCCCATTTTTTAATCTGTCTGACTACAAAAAAACCGCCTGGAACGGTTATTGTTCCAAGCGGTTTCTGTGAAAAAAGGGCTATTATTTAGCACCCAAGCGGACCAAATTGTCGCGGAAATCAAACAAATCGTCCTGTACCGGGCCTTGTAAGGTAATGGCATACTCGTTGATGATATCCAACGGTTTTACCGTACCCCAAGACGTTTTAATGGGCTTTACAAACTCCTTCGCCATTGCCGGGCCCAACTGCGGGTTCTTTTGCAACTGGGCATTAAATTCGTCCATTGGGTTCATCATACTCTGCAAAATCCAGTTTGCGTTAAGTTCCTTGGTGCTGCTTACAAACTTACGAAACGCCACCACCGATTCGGCATACGCTTTCGGCAATTTGTTATTTACCGTCACCACATCATATGTATTTAAAGCGTTTACCAAAGTGGTATAGAACGCATCAAATTTCACTTGTTCACTTTGGGGCAAGTTAATCGTTTCCATACGCAAGTAACTTTCAAGCGTTAAGAAATAAGAACCGTTGGCAATCGCCACCGGGCGGTTAATGAATTTGGCAACCTGCGCCGCGGCTTCCGGCGATTTGGTTTGCAGTTTCATAAAGGTTACACGAACTTCATCCATTACCTGAAAGATGTAGTTAAAATCGTGGTATTGTCTGCCTTTAACCGCCTGGGCAAAAGTGTCATAGGCTTCCAGCACGCGGGTCGCTTCGCCAATAGAGGCAGGGGCCTGGGTCGCAATAGTTGCGGCAATCGCCTTGCTTAGTTGCGAATCCAGCGCACCGTTTTTCTTAATTCTCTTTTGAGCAAAAGCACCCGTTGTCAACAACAGGGCAAGCGCCACAGCAAAAAATCTTTTCATAGTTTTCTCTCCTTTTTTTAAGTAACTTCCTTATTATTAGTTTAAAATAATACAACCTTTTTTACCAGGGTCTTTGGACCTAGGCCCAAGGGGCAAAAGGTCCTAGTATTTAAATTGGCCCTTTTCATATACCGTAACCAAAGAGCCGTCCTTTAAGCGGGCGGTAACCTTTTTGTCTTCGGTGTTGATTAAGTCCCAATGCAGGGACGAATCATTAAAGCCCAGTTTTTCTTTTTCGGCCTTAGTCAGTTTATCTTGCGGGCCGGTGTAGGTATCTGCATAACTGGCTCCGACTGCAACGTGGCAATTACCGTATTTGCCGCCAAAGTTTTCATCATACAAGATATCTGCCATAAACTTGGTAATTTTGGAAAAGCGTCTGTCTGTCAACGAAAACTCGCCGATTTGCGCCGCGCCTTTATCCATAGCCAGCATTTTACGCACAAAAGCCGCGCCTTGCTCCGCATCTGCCTTGACGGCGCGCCCTTCCTTAAATTCCAAGCGCACCCCTTTTACATAATTACCACTCCGGTAAGAGGACAAATCGGCAAAATACACTCCGCGCGTACCGCGCCAATCGGGTGATGTAAAAATTTCAAAAGACGGGATATTGCACCCTCCGCCTGCTACAAAGCGGCGTTTTTCGCCCAAAAGCACTTCAAAATCCATTGATTTAGACTCAATATGCAAGGTACGAATCGGCAAGTTGGAAAGCCAAACGCCGATTTCGGTAACGGCTTGGGTTACCTCTTGCCATTTTTTGACAGGGTCCTTTTCGTTCAAAAAACAGGCACGGGCAATTTGCGCGGAATATTCCTTGCCGGAAAGTCCCGCGCGCTTGGCAAGTTCAGCCGTCGGGTAATTGCATAACGTCCACGCGAAGAAACCCTTTTGCTCCCGCACATCTAAAATTTCGCGCAGGGGTTTATGCGCCACCGCACTTTTGGCAATGCGCAAAGGATCCACTTTTTTTAAATGCGTTAAATCTTCCGGCGCGCGCAAAGAAATCAAGCCGTTAATTCCACCTTGAAATTCTTTTTCGCCCGGGGCCAAAAAGGCCAGTTGTTTGTCATCGGCCAAAGAGTAGAAAGTTTTAGAAAAATTTTCCGGCGCGTTCCAACGCAACACAACGTGGTAGCGTTTTTCCAATAATTTAGTATAAATTTGCTCTGCCAGGGGCCGAGCGGAAAAATCACTACGCAAAAGCACCGTATCATACGGTTTAAATTTTCCGTTTTTGCGGGCCGATTCCATCGCCCATATCATTACATCGGCATATTTTTCGTTTTGCTTCTTGGTAAAAAACATTTTATGTTTCCCCCTATCTTATATTAATGTTATAATACAAAATATAATATCCCGAGTAAAAAAATGAAAAAATTATTACTTTTTATCTTTGCTTTTTTCTGTTTCTGCCCCGCGTGGGCGGACGTATCGCCCAAGCCGGAAATGGAATTTTCGTTCATCTACGAAACCGCCACCAAACCGGCCATTGACCCCTTGCACAGCGAGCAAATCCAATGCGAGGATAACCAATGTCTTTCTGCCAAACCGCTGGGTTCCTACGGCTTGCAAAAATTACGCTGTACGGAAAACACTTGTTTTTCTATTGCGTACGATTACGAGCCTTTCCAAAAGTTGGTTATTGCGTTTGCAGACGGCTCCAAACGCGAAAGCCAGGTGTTTGCCGCGCCGGACACCTTGCGGGCACATTTTAACGTAAAAGTTGGCGCGGATACGCTAGACGTTACCCCTGCGGGTTTGGCGGAAAATGTCGGCCCTTGGGCGCGCCGGGATGCGTGGACCTCACTCGCCGTTATTTTAATTTTGGAACTCTTGGCTGCGGCGGCTTTTTTAAACTATACGCAAAAGAGTTTCACTATTTTGTACAGCGTGGGGTTAGCAAATTTGCTTACAACGGCAGCCTCGTGGATTTTGCTAGTGCGGTATGTAAAGGAAACGGCGCTTTTGTGGATTTTCTGCCTGTTGGCCGAAACACTCATCATCCGCCTAATGAACCGCAAAAAAATATCCCTTCACGATGCGTTTATGTTAAGTTTAACCACCAATGTAACCAGTTATTCGCTGGGGCTGATGATATCCTTTGTGATAGCACCATTACTCTTTTAAAAATTAACCCCGCCCGGTGCGGGGTTTTTTACGGGCAAATAAAGGAAAGCCGTTGTGCGCTTCCCCGTATAAAATGAAAATGCCACCTAAACGGTGGCTTCTAAATCTTTTACCAGGAAAAGATACTTCCCTACGGTCTTTTCCCTGACGGAAAAAGCCTTCGGGCCGGGCCTCACGGTTTTCGCCTTGCGCGATGCGGTACTTTTTGCGCGCAAACTCAAACATCGCTCCGGCCTTCAAGTCCCTACGCGCACCAAGCAGTTGGTGCGCTTCCCCGTATAAAATGAAAATGCCACCTAAACGGCGGCTTCTAAATCTTTACCGGGGAAGGGACTTGAACCCTTAAGCCCGTGCGGGCAATAGTTTTTGAGACTATCCTGTATACCAATTCCAGCACCCCGGCATAAATCTTACATATTTATTTTAGCAAATTTATTTAAAAAAGAAAATATTTCTTTTTAGTTTTCTCCATTTTCCTTAAAATACCAAGGAAATTACCCTGTTTCGTTTTACTACTTTTGCAGTTGTTCACGCAACACAATTCAACTTATCCTTGATTTTTCCGATTTATAGAACTATACTGTAATTATATTTACTATTTAAAGGAGAAAAATGAAATGAAAAAGGTTCTGTTGCTTGTACTGACGGCTGTTCTGTGTGCACCAATGACCTATGCACAAAAGCAAGGCAATGTAGCTTCGGCTTTGTCTAATATGTTGACATCCGAAAAAACCGCCAATGAGTTCTTGACTGCGGTAAAAAATGGTAAAGTCAATAAAGTAAAACAAATGATTGACAATGCTACTATTACCAAAACTCTGGTAAACGTAAAAGACGATAACGGCAATACCCCAATGATGTGGGCCGCTAAAAAAGGCTATATTGACATTGTCAAACTTTTAGGTAATGCCGGCGCAAGAGTAAATACCACAAATAAAGACAACAGGACCGCGTTATGCTTTGCGGCTTCTAATAACCGGCCCCAAGTGGCTGAATATTTGCTTAAATTAAATGCCAAGGTGGATTTTGCGTGTGGTAAAAATGCCGAAACTCCGCTTTTATTGTCTGCGGCAAATGGTGCTAATCCCACAATGATTCGTATTTTTGTCAATCACAAGGCTAATGTAAATGCTACCGATGCTGACCAGGAAACGCCTTTGATGAAAGTGGCCTCTACGAAGCAGATTGATTCCGCCAGAACGTTAATTAAGGCTGGGGCCAAAGTCAATGCAAATACCGAAAAGGGAATGTCTCCTGCAATGAAAGCCGTTTTTGCGGATAATTTGCCTATGGTTAAATTCTTAATTGAAAACGGCGGTGAGGCCAACGCCATTATGAGCGATGGGGTGTTTGTTTATGCTTTGGATGTAGCCCAAGCAAACAGTTCTGATAAAATGGTGCAATACTTAAAGAGCAAAGGTTACACTAAGCCGGACCATCAGGTTGAATATTAAGTTTTAAAAACCCGCCTAACGGCGGGTTTTTTATAAATACTGCTCACAATACACCTCGGGCGTAAGCCCGGGGTGTTGCATCTAATTCCTCCCAACTTTTCCACCTATATTACAAAAATAAACTGTTTTTCCCCACTAACTGCTTTGGAGTATTTTCATCGCGTGTATGAACTTGTTAAAATATATTTATGAAACATTTGTTGCTTCTCGCTGTGCTCTTATTTTCTGTTTCATCATATGCTCAAATTTACCGTGCCGAACAGGGTACACCTGTTAATTTTTCCCGTTTAGAAATTTCCGTCGGTATGGGATTGGCCTCCTCTTCTTTACAAGACCCGTCCGGCGACACCATCATCCACGATAAAAACTTTACAGATTTCCGCCTATTATACGGTCTTTCCTCTCACTTTGCCCTAGGCCCGGCGATTTATTTTAGCAATAAGCAAGACAACCAACCGCTTATTTCCTCGTACAAAACCCGCCGCTTGGGCGTACTGGGCAAATTCAATTTATCGCCTAATACTACTCCGCGCTCGTATGCGGTGGCAGAAGCCGGCGCAATGAAAAGGTCTATCTCTTATTTGCGGTCGTTGGAAGATTCTTCCACAAGCCCTTACTTAATGTTCGGGCTGGGAACAGAGGTTGATATTTACAGCGGTTTTTTCTTGGGATTAGAAGGACAAGTATCTTATTTTTTTAAAGACAAACTAGGGCCTTTCTTTCAGTTAAACTCCCCGTGGGAAGCCTCTTTTACACTCCGTACCGGATTTCACTTTTAGCCATTAAAAAACACCCTTTCGGGTGCTTTTTAAATTCATACTACAAGAGAAATTTCATTTTACGTCTAACTGCCCTCGGTTTTATTCCTAATAAAAGATTGGGAGTTTTCAAAATAAAAAGCCCTAATTCTAGGTGTTAGCGCGGAGGTATCCGACCGAGCAAACAACAAAGAAGCAGGGCTTTTTAGTAAGAAAACTGGCGGAGAGCTGAATTGCCCTAGCCAAATGCTCTTTGTCACTATTGTACGTTCTCCCTGCATAACAGGGAGAAACAGGGAATAAATATCAATTTTTACCAACAGAGCTTTTTATATAGTTGTAACATATAAAATAAGCTCCCCTTGCTTTAGCACGGGATATTTTATTTGATATTAAAATCCCCACAATGAGGCATGTAAGTTTTATTTAGTCGCTTTAACCACGCGATCAGCTAAACAATCAAATGTTTGATTGAATTCTTGTATACTCTTTTCCATATTAGCCCATACACTTCCACTTTTTTGTACTTGTTCTTGTGTTAAAAGAAATACTGGCGTATTGTTAGCCTGAGATTGCGCGATTAAACTATTAAAATCTGCAATATTTGCAAGATTGTATGTGCCCTCGGCACCACAAAGCTCATCCGACACTATCATATTGCATTTTCTCAAAACAGGCACTAATTTGTTACTAACAATCCTGTTAATATCATTGATCCACTCAGAAAAGGCTTTTGATGGAGAACCGCTCCGGGGACGATAACGTTGTTGGATTGTACCTATAAATTGTGGCTTGCCCGTATACATTTTATAATCAGCTTGTTTGAAAACCTCATGTTCTTTCATTTTACAATATGCTTTATCCCATTTTGGAAAAACTTTAGTTAATGATTCAATAGCCATATAACAAAAATAATCTGGCGCACAGGGCAAAATAAAAAAATCGCTTTCCATTAAAATGTTTGCATTAGTGGCAGAAATATTAGGACTCATATCAAGCAAAATATAATCAAAGCTATATTTTTCAGCAGTTATTTTTAAAAGTTCCCGAAAAGCACCAGGCACATTTTTCAGTAAAGCAAAAGAACCCACCAGGTTTTCTGCGATATTATAAGTAGCATCATATTCTGAGAAATCAATATGGCCTGGCAATAAAAATAGATTTTTATTGTCGGCAAATGTATAACAATCTTTTGCCTCCAATCGATTTAATGATCCATTAAAGACAGGAGATAGTAAATCCTTAATATTATTTTCATTGTTCTTGTAAAAATTCTCTAATTTATTATCTTTATCTGTATTTAAACATAAACCTGTTAAATTACATTGAGGATCAGTATCCACAATCAGAGTTCTATAACCTTTTTCTGCTAATTTCCAACCCAAATGGAATGTTGTTGTAGTTTTACTTACCCCCCCTTTATTGTTAAAGAGAGCAATGATTTTACTCATATCAAAATCTCCTAGATTTGCTAGTATTTATTTATAATAACTTATCATCATTAATATATATTATTTTAATTACCTATGCAAATTAAATTTCTATTGAAACGATTACCGGGAGTAAATGTTCATACGCACCCGCCATATCGAATTGTTACCAGCGGTCGGGCATTGGAAAATTATCCAGCCGGATATAGCAAAGTATCCGCAGAATTAATCTTTTTAACCCGCGCAATTGTTCTCAACCAAGATTTTATCCAATTTGTGCAAAACTTCCGGCAGAAACATGGATTACCTCCTGAAGGTTTTGAAGCAGGCTCTAGTCATTTCATCCTTAAAAATACAAAATATAAAAAACTTTTTGAATTAGCTCGGAAGGTGCAATGGGATATCGTCTCTATGGGAGTGCGCAAAGATTATTCCATTCATCCACTTTTAGAACCGCATCTTTTCTCAATTATGTGGTGCAACACTATTGAACAAGCGACAGACCCAATCTCTATCTACTACGCCTATCCTGAAGAACCTTATATGAGAATTCATATCACCAATAACATCAAATTTTCAGAACTAATTGGATTTCTTCGTTCTAAAAAGCAGGATATTGAAGCAAATTTAAAAGATCTTCCCTCCAAAGATTTCACAGACACCAACTTGGAAAATATCCGCTTACTTAGTTTACAAACGAAAAATATGACAGAATCTGACCTTTTTGAAAAAGCTCAAAAAGATAAAGTACTAAGAAAATCTCTCCGAGATTTAACTCCTGATGCTTTCCACAAAAGATGTGGTAGGGCCAGAAAACTAATAAAAAATCTCTTCATAACTAAAAGGACATAGTTTTCGTCTTTTCGTGTCCTCGTGATTTATCTCTTTATTGGTTACACTGATTATATTCCCAATAAGGAGATAAATATGAAAATTGAAAATACACCTATAGAAACGCTCAAACCCTACTCTAGGAATACGCGTGTTCACTCTCCCAAACAAATAGAGTTATTGGCAAGAAGTATTAAAGCGTTTGGGTTTAATAATCCGGTACTAATTGATAAAGATAATTTTATCTTGGCAGGACACGGTCGGGTGTTAGCTGCCACCAAGCTAAACCTAAAAACAGTTCCAACGGTAAAAATTGAACATCTCTCGCCCCTTGAGTTAAAAGCCTTTCGGATAGCAGACAATCGTATTGCTGAACAAAGTTCTTGGAACAAAGAAGCTTTGAAACTGGAGTTCCAAGATTTAATCTCATATCAAAATGAGATGGACCTTAATTTGACAGGTTTTTCAACCCCGGATATTGATTTATTATACTTGCCTGAAATAAATACTCCGCATGAAGAAGTCCTTGATATTTCTTCGGACATTCCAAAACGGGTTAAACCGGGAGAATTGTGGAGCCTAGGAAAGCATATGCTATTTTGCGGAAATGCGCTTGAACCCGCTAGCTATCAAGAGTTACTGGGCAATAAAAAGGCTGATATGGTATTTACTGACGCGCCGTTTAACGTCAAAACAGATGGACATATCTGCGGAAACGGCAAATACAAGCACAAAGATTTTGCAATGGCTCATGGAGAAATGAGTTCTCAGGAATTTACTCATTTTCTCTCCCAAACTTTTAAGAATTTAATTCAATTCTCAAAAGACGGATCCCTCCACTTTGTATGTATGGACTGGCGACATATTGCCGAAATAACTACCGCAGGTAAAGCCTATAGCGCACTAAAAAACATCTGCGTATGGGATAAACAATGCGGAGGAATGGGGTCTTTGTATCGCTCACAGCACGAATTTTTCTTCTTGTTCAAAAACGGAAATGCTTCTCATATTAATAACATCGACTTAGGAAAATACGGACGGAACAGAACAAATGTGTGGAGCTACCCCGGAGTACGGGTTTCTAATCCCGTGAATCGAAATGATTTGAAATTCCATCCGACAGTCAAACCCGTAGGAATGATTGCAGACGCTATTTTAGACGTGAGTAATATTGGAGACATCGTTTTGGATTGCTTTGCAGGAAGCGGCTCCACTCTTCTTGCTTGCGAAAGAACTAATCGTAAAGGCTATATGATAGAAATTGATCCCCACTATTGCGACGTAATTCTATACCGATTTGAACAGTTAACTGGTCAAAAAGCTAAATTTAAGGAGGTACTTGTATGAAATTACATATTTACAAAGTAGGACCAGGGCATCCGCCAAAAGAATTTCAATTCAAACCCGGACAATCCGGGAATCCCAATGGACGCCCAATAGGGCGAAAGAGTATGCACGCCATAATTCGGGAGGAGATGAACCGTACGATTATAGTCAAAGAGGGAAAAGAAATCTCCGAAATTTCAGTTAAACAAGCCCTAGGCCGCCTTTGGGTAAATGAGGCATTAAAAGGAAATATCAAAGTAGCCAAAATACTGATTCAATTTATGCCAAATGAAACAGAAGGAGAATTTGCCTTCTAAAATTATTCGGACAGAAATTTGTCGTTTCTGTCCGAATTTGTTTTAATAGAATTGTAGTATCAAATTTGTATGACTCGTTTTGGAGCCGTAAAGGCAACGATTTAGACGATTAAACGTCTAAATGGTGATCAAACCAAGATGAGGTCATGGTTTTGCTATGCCCAAATAGGCATAGCGGCGATGACCCATTTCTGAGCGTTTGATCACCCTCAAAGTGCGGTCGTCGCTTTTTTATACCCTCTTTCTGATAAAAACGACCAACCTTTGTCGTTTAATAGAGTTATACTCTGTAGGAGGAGGCTTGTATGAATAAAAAACACCAAGAAGATCTTGTTAAACTATGTAGTTTCATCAAAGATCGCAATTTGGCTATTTTAGAAAGTAAGTTATCGGAATTTAACATCTTTTCCATCCTTAATTTAAATCGTCAAGAGATACGTCATTCCGCGATGTTAGCTTGGTTATTTAATCCGCAAGCAAACCACGGACTAAGCGTAACCCCCATCAAAATTTTACTTTTACAACTGTTAGATTCCCTACCGGAAGATAAGCGAACGAATGCTCTACTAAATATTTCTAAACTAAACCCTACAGGAATTAACGTCACAACAGAAAGCGATACAAAAACTGGACGCATTGATATCTTAATTGAGGGAGATAGTTTCGTTATTGGTATCGAAAATAAAATTGATACTAAAGATGCTATAGGACAACTATCAAAATATGCCAAATACATGGGACAACAATTTCCACATAAATTAAATTGTTTGATATATCTAACCCCCGGAGGAGCAGAGCCACAAGAAACTGATAATGCAGTTATCCTCTTATCGTACAAAAATATCGTTAGTTTGATAGATAACTTACTAATCAGTATTCCAAGAATGGCCCCCCAAGTACATTCTTTACTATTACAATATCAACAACTTATACAGAGGGATATCACTATGGAAGATAAAAAGATTCAAGAGTTATGCTCAAAATTATATCAAGAACACAAAGAAGCGATTGAAACTATTCTGGAATACAAAATGGACTTCCAAGCAAAAATTGGCAACATCTTAAAAGGAGAATTTAAAAAAGAAAATATCCCAGTTCAAGCCTATCGAGAGAGCAAATGCTACTTTAACTTTTCTCCTCGTTCTTGGGAAGAATATACTTGTATGCAAGTCGACGATGGTCTTTGGCTGAAAGGTTGTACCGATTTAGTTCTTTTTGAAGTTCTCAATAATAATAAAGAGGTAAACATTAAACTCATTGTAGGCCCTACTAACAACAAAGAACAAGAACAAATGAAACAAAAATTATTAGCAAAATTACCAAACACTTCCAAGTATCAAAAATCGGGCAATAAATGGACTACTATTTATTCTTACAAGTTATTACAATATGAGAAATTACAAAATGCGACAAATGAAGAAATAGAAAATCAATTTAAAAATAATTTAGATCAATGGCTAAATAACGAATATCCCGAACTTGTTGCTCAAATTGATGAAATTATGAAACAACTCCAACAGGACTATGAAAGAGAAAACGCTCAATAAATTAACCCGTACCATTTACCTGCTTAACGTATTGGACGGTGGGAATATTGATATTCCCCGCGAAGCGGAAGAACTGGGCGTAACCGTACGGACCATTCAACGGGACATTCTTAATTTAGAAGCGGCCGGAATCCCACTCTATAAAGTTAAACCGGGAACTTATAGTTTTACGGAAGGCTTTTCCCTAAAAAAATTACAATTATCCAAGGAAGAACTTTCCGCGCTCGTGTTACTTTTAGAATTGGCCAAACCGTTTGGCTCTAAATTTGAAAATTTAATCTCTAATTTAAACCAGCGGCTTATACGTCCTCTAGAGGAATCCCCGTATTATTTCCAAATCGCTTCTTCGGCCTATGAAAAATCCGCCGTCACGCAGGCACTGGAACAAGCAATCCATACCCATACGGCAGTATATTTAACATTTGCGGCGGATCCCGCTAAAAAATTAAATTATTATCTGCAACCGCTCAAATTACTGCATTCTGGCGGATTTTGGTATGTGTTCGGTTTAAACGACCGGAAACAAATTAAAACTTTGCGTTTGGACCGTATTTTGGAGATAAAAAACACGCAAGAGGCTTTTACTCCCCCCAAAACGGCCTTAGACGCCCTAAAAGAAAGTACCAGCGTATTCTTTAACGAACAAGTAAAAAACCGCGTAATTTTGAAAATTGAGGCAAATATTGCCTCTTATTTTGAAAAACGGAACTATTTCCCAAGACAAAAAATCGTAACCAAACATTCGGACGGAAGCCTAACGCTTGAAACAACCATATCCCAAGACGAAGAAGTCTTGCTGCCCCTAATGCCTTGGTTGCCGCATATTCATATTGTAGAACCCATCTCTTTAAAGCATACACTGCACAACACACTAAAGAAATATCTTCAGCAAGATTAGCTTGACTATCCCTCCCTACGTAAGCAGTAATATACGTGGGAGGGAATATGAAAACACCCCATACGCTGACAAATAAACAATTATGCAAAGCTTGGGCTATGTACGTCAAAAAACCAATACCCAAGCTGCGCAGATCCTTGCTGGTTAGATATATTGCCTGGTATAAACAAGCGTACGAAGACAAAATCAATATTAAACACTTCTTCCGGCAACTCACTCAAACACAAGAAAATATAAATCAATACAAACAAAACCGCCCCGAGGAAAAGACTTTTTCCGAGGGAACCTGTTTCATACGCTCTTATAATGGAAGCCAATACAAAGTGGAAGTCATTCCAAACGGGTATTTGTATAGCGGACAAACCTACAAGAGCTTATCCGCCGTCGCACGCAAAATAACAGGCAAGCAATGGAATGGAAAAGTCTTTTTCGGGGTAAAAAATGCAAGATAAACCTATTCGCTGCGCCATTTATACGCGGAAATCCTCAGAGGAGGGGCTGGAACAAGATTTTAACAGCCTTCAAGCCCAGCGAGAAGCTTGTGAAGCTTATATTAAAAGCCAAAAATCAGAGCATTGGGTCCTGATTTCCACGCCCTACGATGATGGCGGATATTCCGGAGGGACGCTGGAACGCCCCGCTCTTCAAAAACTCCTACAAGATGTCCGGTTGGGACAAGTTGATATTATCGTTGTCTATAAAATTGACCGATTGACACGCAGTTTAATGGATTTCAGTAAAATCATAGAGGTATTAGACGCCAGCCAAGCATCTTTCGTATCCATTACCCAACACTTCAATACCACGACCAGTATGGGCCGATTGACGCTTAATATGCTTCTGTCTTTTGCGCAATTTGAACGGGAAGTAACTGCCGAACGGATCCGGGATAAATACGCCG
>OIYR01000783.1_pt1 | contig 17182 bp, 17 predicted proteins | sample 1588221 | NCBI WGS metagenome assembly OIYR01 (sample SAMN03283292) | human gut metagenome | biome: human-associated habitat; material: feces | host: Homo sapiens | place: Peru | collected 2012 | reverse complement strand
AATTTCGTTTTTGCTTTTTTCTAAATATTCAAATTCGTTCATAAAATATATTATAACAGAATAATTTTATTTGTCAAAATGACTTTATAGTTTATATTAATAAATCGTTAATCTTTTTCAATACTTTATCTATTCCTAAATTCAAATTAGCTCTATCATCTTTATATTTTTTAATAAGTTTTTTTGGAGGCAAAATTTCTTCTTCCTCATGAGGATAACCGCATAAATCCATATTATAATTAAGCGATATTATTTCGTCTATTGAATATTTTTTAGCTTTATCGAATCCGTCTAAATTTATCTCTTCTCTATTTTTCCACCATTTTATAGCGTCTTCAAAATGTTCAAGTTTCATTGGTTTTGTTTTTGAAAAATTTTTATAATTTTCGGGCATATCGAGTCTATAAAACCATATTTCTTTAGTAGGTTTTGTTTTGTCGAAAAATAAAATATTTGTAGTTATCGAAGTGTATGGAGCAAAAACGCTATGAGGCATTCTTATAATAGTATGCAAATTATATTCTGAAAGAAGTTTTTTCTTTATCGAAATTTTAGCGTTATCCGTTCCAAATAAAAATCCATCGGGTAAAATAATCGCGCATCTTCCGTCTTTTTTTAAGCGATACATTATAACCGAAATAAATAAATCCGCAGTCTCTCCGCTTCTTAAATCGGCAGGAAAATTTTGTTTAACGCTTTCTTTTTCGTTTCCGCCATAAGGAGGATTCATAATTATAATATTAAATTTATCTTTTTCGCTATAATCTTTAACATTTTTCTCAAGCGAATTGCCATGAATAATATTTGGATTATCTATATCATGCAAAAGTAAATTTGTAGCGCAAAGCAAAAATGGAAGGGCTTTTTTCTCTATTCCGTAAACCGAATTTGCATATTTGTCTACATCGTCCGCCGTTCTCTTCTGAATTTCAAGCTCTTTCAAAGCGGAAGTTAAAAATCCTCCCGTTCCGCATGCAAAATCCGCTATTGTCTCTCCAAGTTTAGGCTTAATCATTTTAACTATAAAATCCGTAACCGCTCTCGGCGTGTAAAATTCTCCCGCGTTTCCCGCGCTTTGTAGACTTCTTAAAATCGTTTCGTATATTTCTCCGAATGCATGCCTCTCTTCATATTCTTCAAATTTAATTTCGTCTACAATATTTATAACCTGCCTTAAAAGTATGCCGTCTTTCATATAATTATTATTATCTTCAAAAGCCGCTCTTATAATCGCTTTATTCATAGGAGTGTTTTCGTCTATCGGAATTTTCTTTAATGACGGAAAAAGTTTGCCGTTTACAAAATTCAAAAGTTCATCTCCCGTTAATGCTTTTCCGTCTTTTTTGTCGCAAGCCCATTTGTCCCATTGCAATTCTTTTGGAATTATAGACTGATATTTATCGTAAATTAAAGCCCATTCTTTTTCTTTAATATCATAAACTTTCAAAAATAAAATCCATACTATCTGTTCTATTCTTTGAGCGTCTCCGTTTATTCCCGCATCGTTTCGCATTATATCTTGAAGTCTTTTTACTAAATTGTTTAAACTCATAAATTAACCTTTATTATTTTTTATATAAATAAATTATGCCATATAAATTTGATTTTCCAAATCTTTAACGGCTTTAATATATCCTTCTTTTCCTCCAAATATATTTGTTATTTTCACAACCCCTCCGAATTTATCAAAAGGATTATTCTTTAATATTTTAACATCCTCAATATCGCTTATTCCATCGTCCATATATTTGTCAAGCAAAGCGTTTATAATCTCTCTCGCTATTCCTTCGTATTTATATAAATATCCGCTTTCTTTCACGCCTTTAGCTCTCTCTTTTTTAGTTAATGGTTTTTTATCGTAAGCTATATGACATATTAAATCAAAATCGTCAATATCCTTATCTTTAACGCTATTTCTTAAATCTTCTATAAAAACGCCTTTATTTTGCAATTCTTCTATTATAGCCTGTTTTCTTTCCTCTTTATTCCAAGCGTTTATAAAAGATTCTAAAGTGGCATATTCTCCGATTATATTTCTTTTGGAATAATCTATAATATTTTCGGTTATAAGTTTTCCGTTAGCTCCCATATATTGAATCGTTTCGTTTAATATTTTTACTTCCACATCGTTTATTCTATATTTTTTGCGTTTATTTTCTTCGTCAAATTCGCAACCGTTTTTATTATCTATAAAATTAATATCTTCTTTATTATTTTCTTCTTCCGTAATTGGTTCGTTTTCTGAAATCTCTTTAACTTGAATAGGCTCTCCGTCAAACTCTGGGTCGGCAAAATGTTTGCTTGCGTTTCTAAAATCCATTATTGTAAAATATTCTTTATTATAATCCTCTTGAATGCGAGTTCCTCTTCCTATAATTTGTTTAAACTCCGTCATAGATTCTATTACATTATCTAAAACTATTAAACGGCAAGTTTTACAATCGACTCCCGTAGTTAAAAGTTTTGAAGTTGTAACTATAACGGGATATTTGCTTTCTACATCTATAAAATAATCAAGTTGTTTTTTGCCTTCTTCGTTATCTCCCGTAATACGCATAATATATCTTGAGTCTTCTCTAACCATATCGGAATTTTCATTAACCAAAGCCTGACGCATTCTTTCGGCATGCTCTATATCGGCGCAGAAAATTATAGTTTTTGCAAATCTGTCGGTTTCTTTCAAAAATTCCGTAATTCTTTTAGCCACTACTTTTGTTCTATCGTCTATAATTATACTTTTATCAAAATCTTTTATATCGTAAATTTTATCTTCTATCTCATTTCCATAAATATCTTTCTTTCCTTCCGTTGGACGATAACCTTCTAAATCTTTATTCAAACCTACTCTTAACACTTTAAACGGAGCTAAAAATCCGTCTTCTATTCCTCTTTTTAAACTATAAATATAAATAGGCTTTCCGAAATAAGAAATATTTGAAACATCTTCAGTTTCTTTAGGAGTCGCCGTCATTCCTATTTGAGTGGCGCTTGAAAAATATTCTAAAATCTTACGCCATAAAGAATCTTCCTTTGCCGAGCCTCTATGACATTCATCTACTATAATAAGGTCGAAAAAATCGCTCTTAAAATCTCTAAAAGGTTCTTTATTTTCATCTCCCGAAAGTTGCTGATATAAAGACATGTATATTTCGTATGAACTGTCTAATTTCTTATGTTCGATTTTTGTCATATATTTTGAAAAGGGCTTAAAATCTTGCTGCATAGTTTGGTCTATCAAAATATTTCTATCGGCTAAATATAATATTTTTCTTTTATTTTTAGATTGCCATAAACGATAAATAATTTGAAAAGCCGTATAAGTTTTTCCTGTTCCCGTAGCCATTACGATTAAAATTCTATTCTGTCCTTTAGCTATAGCTTCAACTGTTTTATTTATTGCAATCATTTGATAATAGCGCGGAGTTTTATCTTCTTTATTATTAAAATAATAAGGCTCTGCAATCAATTTTTCTTGCTCTTCGTTTATATTCATTATTCCTTTATATCTCTTCCAAAGTTCTTCAGGCGAAGGAAATTCATTTATTTTTAATTCTCTTTCTTTTCCTTCTTTCATATCATGCTCAAGAAATCCATCTCCGTTGGAACTATAAGCGAAAGGAACATTAAGTATGTTTGCGTATTCTATAGCCTGTTGCATTCCGTCTCCTACGCTATGATTATTATCTTTAGCTTCTATAACGGCAATCGGCTTATTTGGAAAATAATATAATAAATAATCGGCTTTCTTTCTCTCGCCTCTTTTTGTTTTATTTCCTCTTACTATAATTTTTCCTTTAGTAAAACAGTATTCAAATTTAACATTTTTATTTATATCCCAACCCGATTTTTCAATAGCGGGATTAATATATTTTATTTTAATATCCTCTTCCGTCATTTCGCTTTTTTTCATTAGATTGCTCATATAAATTAATCCATAGTTTTATTATTTATATATTAGCATAAAAAATATAAATTGAAAGCTAATTATAAATTAAAAAATTATTACACTTATATTTTAAAAATAAAAAAGATTATTTTATACGACAATTATTTTTTAAGAATCCAATAATTTTTTAGCATACTCGTTGCTAATTCTTGAAATATTTCCCGCGCCTAAAGTTAAAATTATATCTCCGTCTTTTTTCATTTTATCTAATTCGGGAATTATATCGTCTATATTTTTTATATATTTTGTTTTATTATTTCCGTTTTTTACAATATCAAAAATCGTCTCTCCGCTTATGCCTGCAATTTCATTTTCTCCCGCCGCATAAATATCGGTAATGATTAAATTATCCGCATATTCAAAAGCGTCCTTAAAATAATTCAATAATAATTCCGTTCGGCTATATCTATGAGGCTGAAATATCGCTATTATTCTTCTGTCTTTATAAGCCGATTTAATTGAAGAGAGAGTCGCTTTTATTTCAGTCGGATGATGGGCATAATCGTCAAATATAATTATCTCTTTGTCATACAATTTATTTAATCTTCTTCCGACTCCTTCAAATGTTTTGAGTCCTTCTTTTATAATTTTTGTATCAATATCTAAATGATAACAAACTCCGATTGAAGCGAGAGAGTTTAAAATATTATGATTTCCAATTAAAGGAATTTCAAATTCTCCTAAAGATTTATTTTTATAATATACATTAAAATAAGTCGTTGAAGTTTCAATTCTTATAGAATTTTTATCGACATAAAAATCGTATTTGTCTGAAAAACCGTAAGAATAATATTTTTTCACGGCGCTTTTAGACAAATCTTTAACAACCGCATCCTCGAAACATAAAAAAGAACATCCGTAAAATGGAACTTTATTCATAAACTCCAAAAACGCCACTCTCAAATTTTCAACATTTTTATAATAATCCAAATGGTCATTATCGATATTTGTCACGATATTAATAACGGGCGATAATCTTAAAAAACTTCCATCGCTTTCATCGGCTTCGCAAACCAAATATTCGCTATTCAAATCTTCGCATAGAGCGTTGCTTTTCAAATTAAAATGATTTCCGCCTATTATACAAACTGGATTTAAACCCGCGTAAACCATTATTTGACTTATTAAAGATGTTGTAGTAGTTTTTCCATGGGAGCCTGAAATTGCTATTCCGTATTTTAAACGCATGAGTTCGGCAAGCATCTCGCCTCTTGAGATAACCATAATCTTTTTTTTCTTCGCTTCTATTATCTCCTCGTTAGTCGGACTTATTGCAGAAGAAGTGACAACCGCTATAATATCGTCTTCTATATTTTTAGCTTTATGTCCGTAAAAAATTTTTATTCCGCTTTTTTCCAAAGATTTTGTTTTTTCCGTTTTTGATAAATCGCTTCCCGTTATCGTATAACCCATAGCGTTTAGGACGCTCGCAATCGCGCTCATTCCAATTCCGCCTATTCCTACAAAATGTATTTTTTCTTTTTTCTTCGTAAACATATTTTAAGCGTATCCTATTCTGTTAATAATTTAATTTATAAAATTACTTTTTAATTTTTATTTTATCCGTTTCTAATTTATCAATAATATCGGCTACTATTGAAGAAACCGCTTTTGCAGTAAAATTTTTCTTAATATTATTTCGCATTGTTTGAAGTCTTTCATTATTGTTTAAATTTTTTATTATAATATTGCTTAATTTATCTTTATCAAGTTCGGATTCTTCCATTAAATAAGCCATATCTTTATTTGACAAATCCAAAGCGTTATAATATTGATGATTATTTGCAGCATAAGGAAAAGGAATTAAAATCGAAGGAAGATTAACCGCCAATATCTCGCTTATAGAACTGCTTCCCGCTCTCGATACCATAAAATCCGCCGCATGCATCAAAGTCGGCATATCTCTATAATAACTATGAACGGTTATATTATTTAATTTAGCGATATTAACTTTTTCAATCATTTGATTTGCCCATTTCGGACCTGCAAGCCAAACTATGCGTAAATTTTCAACTTTAGATTGAATCGGTTTTATGCATTCAAAAAATAATTCGTTTAATTTTAAAGCGCCTTGAGAGCCTCCCATAATTACTAATAATTTTTCGTCTTCTTTTAATCGCATTACATTTCTTGCGCTTTCTCTATTAACTATAAAAAAATCTTCTCTAACGGGATTTCCAAAAACTTTTCCTTTAGGCATATATTCCAAACTTTTAGTAAAAGTTAAATAACAGCATTTTGCATGTTTATAAAATATTCTATTTACTTTTCCTGGAATAGAATTCTGTTCGCATAAAAAAATCGGAATATGATTCCATTTAGCGACATATAAAACGGGCAAAGCGACAAATCCGCCCATTCCTATTATGCAAGCGGGTTTTTGTTTTTTTATTATTTCTTTTGCCTTAAATAAAGCGGGAATAAATTTTAATATAAAAGCTATATTTTTTAATATATTTCCAGGAGCGTTTATATTTATGCTATTAAAATTATAATGATTTGGAATTAAATTATAATCTTTTTGAGCGACAACGAGTCTTGGATTATGTCCTAATTTTTTTAAAAAGTCGTAAATAGAAATTGCGGGAGTTATATGCCCCGCCGTTCCTCCGCCGCATAATATTATATTCATAGCTCTCTCCTTTGAGTTATTTTTAATAATATAGCAAACATAATCATATTTACGGCTAAAGCGTTTCGTCCATAGCTTATTATAGGCAAAGGCATTCCTGTTGTCGGAATCATAAGAGTCGCTACCATAATATTTAAATATGCTTGCAAACTTATAAATATAGTTATTCCGAAAGAAATATTTTTTAAAAATAAATCTTTAATTCGAGACGATATAATAAATCCTCTTATAGTGAAAGATAAAAAAAGCGATAGAATTATTATATCGCCAATCAAACCGTATTTTTGAGAAACCGAAGCGAATATAAAATCTGTTAAAGCGGCTGGCAAATGAACGCTAATCTCTCCGATATTTTCATCGGGAATTCCATAAATTCCGCCATAATTAAAAGCTAATTTCGCCCTTCTTATTTGATAAATATCTTCTTCCGATTGATTTTTAGGGTCAAAATAAGCGTTTACTCTGCTTTTCATATACGGAACATTAAATACAAAAATAACAAATAAAGCTAAAAGAAATATAGCGGATATTATTAAAGTTTTATTTGGAATGCCCGCATAAGAAAATATTGAAAAGCCAACCATTGCAAATAATAAAGCCGTTCCCGAATCAGGCTCTATCAATATAAGAACCGAAATTAATAATAAAACTATAAGAGGAGGAAATAAACCTTTTTTAAAATCAAAAAGTTTTTCTCCTTTTTTACTTAAAACGCTTGCCAAATATATTGTAGTCGTTATCTTTGCAATTTCTGAAGGTTGAATCGTGAAACTTGAAGCGATTAAAATCCATCTTTTAGCGTAACTTCCTGGAACGGTTATTCCAAATATTAAAACAGCGACTAATAATAATAAAGTGACAACTAATAATAAAGGCACTATTTTATCGAGCAGATTAAAAAAGTCGGGCAATATAAGAATAAAAATCGTCATAACTAACATATATATAAGCAAATGCAAATGATTTTGAAAATACCGTCCGTTTGGCTCATGAAGAGTTTGCGCTCCGTAAATTGCCAAAAGTCCCGCTATAAGTAACGCTATATATATTATAAGCAAATATTTATCGGGCATTAATTTTCTTCTTATCATAAAAAATCCGTTTTAAATTATTTTATAAATTAAAGACGCTTTCGCTTCTACAAAAGTTTTGCTATTATAATTTGGAAGTCCGACATGCAAGCCTCCCGATAATAAAACATTTAACCTTAATCTATCTTTTAAAAAATTAAAATAAATTATTCCCGCTACTGCTAATTTATGCGTCATTATTTTTGAGTTTAATAAATATGTTAAACTATAATATCCGCCCAAATATATAGGATTAATATTTGCAAGAATAAAAGCTTCGTCCATAATTTCAATTTCGCTCTGTTTATGCAATATTGAAGTTCTTGGCTCATAATAATAATTTCTATTTCCCGCAAAAATATAATTAAAGCTAAAATTATTTATAATTACAAGATTATTTAACTTAAAAACAATATACGGAGAGACATTAACCATAAAACCAAATGAGTTGTATTTTTGCTTTTTAAATAAAGCTTCGGCAGAATAGTCTATTCCTTCGTTTGTATCAAATCCCGCATAACCGAAATTCATTATATCATACATAATTATAAAATATCCGCCCGCTCTTATTCCGAAAAAAGATAAAGGTCTTATATCCGCATAAGCTCCAACCATATCTGAAGACAATGAAAAATTATTTTCAATTCCAAACTCTACTTTACTTCCGTCCCATAAAAAACCTTTTCTATTTTTATAAAAAGACATTCTATAATAAAATTTTGTTTCGGCGTTAAATTTAATCGGATTATAACCTCCCGAAGCGGTCTGCTCTATAAAAAGTTCATGCTTTCTTTTTGCAGGCGTTATATTATTAGTATTATTTGGAGATAAATTTGTAGGCGCTCTATTATATATGCTAAATACAGGCAAATCTCTTAAATTGATGTTAAAAAGAGTATTTATATTTGCATATACAAAATTAAAGCATAAAAAAAACGCCGCTATAATATTAATTTTTTTTAATTTCATTTATTCAACTTTATAAACATAATATTTTTATTTATATAATAATTTATATATTAAAAAAAGCAATATAAAATATTATAAAATTTTTTATTTAAAATTCTGCTGAATAAAACTAATTTATATGAAATGCAAAATTTTGTTTTTGCAAAAAAAAATTTCAAATAATATAAAAATAGTTATCATATATATTCAGAATTATTTTTACAAATTTGCTTGATAAAATTCATACGATATGTTATAATTATTCGATAATTATTTATATTTTTGAATTAAATTTAAGTTAAAATAAACGGGAGAAAATATGGAACAGAAAATTAGATTAGCGGAAGCAAAATACAAAAAAGAAGCAATTTTACCTTTTGAAATTGGTGATACGATAAAAGTTTGGGTAAAGATTATAGAAGGCGACAGAGAAAGATTGCAAGCTTTTGAAGGAGTCGTTATTTCGATTCGCGGAAAAGGAATAAGCAAAAGTTTTATTGTTCGTAAAATATCTTACGGAGTCGGAGTCGAAAGAATATTTTTAATTAACTCTCCGAGAATAGACCATGTCGATATCGTTCGTAAAGCAAAAGTGAGAAGAGCGAAATTATATTATTTAAGAAATAAAGTTGGAAAGAAAGCGAGATTGGTTGAAAGGCTTGGCGTTAAAATTCCTAAACATTCCGATTTAATAAAAGCGGAAGAATCAAATAATGAAATAAAAAATGACGAAAATAATATAGCAAATAATGAAAACGAAATAATTAATAACGAAGCGAACTCTTCGGATAATAATCAATAAAAAATGTAAGGTTTATAATAAAAGGAGGTTTTTATGGGTTATGAAATAGTTGAAAGAGAACAATGGTCTGAAAAAGTTTTTATGATGAAGGTTATCGCTCCCGATATAGCAAAGCATCGTAAAGCGGGAAATTTTATTATTTTCAGATTAAATGAAATCGGCGAGAGAATTCCTCTCACTATAGCGGATGCGGATATTGAAGCAGGAACTATTACTATAGTGACTCAAAATATCGGATATTCTACGGCTAAACTTATGGAACTTCAAGTCGGCGATGAAATAATGGATGTTATCGGTCCTTTAGGTCAACCTACTCATATTGAAAAACATGACGGAATAGTTTTATGCGTTGGAGGCGGAGTTGGAATCGCTCCTTTGCATCCAATCGCTCAAGCTCATCATAATAACGGAAATAGAGTTATTTCAATTTTGGGAGCGAGAGATAAATCATTAATAATTATGGAAGATATGATGAAAAAAATCTCCGAAGAAACTTTAATTTGCACCGACAACGGAAGCTATGGAGAGAAAGGACTTGTAACCGATATGATTAAAAGAGTTTACGATAAGGGCGAGAAAATATCCGAAGTAATTGCAATCGGTCCTGCAATAATGATGAAATTCGTAGCTAAACTTACAAAAGAATATAATCTTCCTACAACTGTTAGTTTAAATCCTATTATGATTGACGGAACGGGAATGTGCGGCTGCTGTAGAGTTTTAGTTGGAACTGAAACTAAATTTGCATGCGTTGAAGGACCGGAATTTGACGGGCATTTGGTAGATTTCGATTTATTAATGAAAAGGCAGGCAATGTATAAAAGAGAAGAACATGAATGTAATTTAAAATTAAGTTGATGTTTTTTGCGCCAAATATAAGTTTGCATAAAATTTGTTTTAAAGGTTTTGTCAAAGAAGGAATAAAATTAAAAATTTGTCTTTCTATACAAAATAATTTTATTTGCGCTTTAACTTTAAATAGTTTATTTGGCGATTTGTATATAATAAATAGAAAAATTAAAATTGGTTATAATGAAAAAATCGGAGAGCTTTTTTGCTACGATTTTATAAAATTAGAATATAAGAAATTAAATTTTATAGAATTAAATTTAACTATTTATTGGAAAGAATTTTTTTTAATTATTCTTCCAAATATATTTTTTAATTTAGAATGTAAAGCAAATATAAATATTTTAATTAAAGTTTTATTTAAAACATTTAATAAATATATTAATGAAACATACGAAATAAATATATTTAAAGAGTTTTTAAAATTGATAAAAAATAAATTTAGGTTGTAGAGTTTATGAAGAAAATAATTATTTTATTAATGTCGATTTTTATTTTATCATGCGAAACATTGCAAAATTCAGCAAGAGAACTTTCAAGAAGTTTTATAGAAGAAAATAAACCCGACATAACTGTTAAAAGCGCAAAATTAAAAAGCATAACTTTAAACGATATAACTTTAGAATGCGTTTTAGATATAAAAAATAATCTTTCCGTTGAGCTTCCTATAGAAAAAATAGAAATAGAATTAATAAACACGAGTAGTAAAGTATTTTCAAAGGCTTATTCTGTTGAATCTTTAAAAATTCCTGCAAATGAAACTAGGGCTAAAACTATAATTTTTAATGCAAAATATTTTGAAGTTTATTCCACCGCTCTTACTTCGTTAAAAAATAGAAATTTAAAATGCGTTGCGAAAACTTATATAACTTTCACTATGGCAAGAATGAAATTTAGATTTCCTTATACAAAAGAGATTGTATTTATAGAATGAAATTTTATTTGATTTAAAGATTGATAAAAATATAAAAATGTAATATAATATTATCATTAAAAATATTAGGAGTTTTCTATGAAAAAATTTATTATTTTTTTAATTATTCTATCAGTTTTAATTATTCAATGTTCAAACGAATATTCTGGAGAAAGCGAAAAATCCGAAACAGAATTTATTGAAGATGACGCGGATAATTTTGTTTATGAAGAATCGGAAACAAATATTATAAAAACTAATAAAACTAAAATAGCATTTAAAGAAAATAAAAACAAAGGGAATTAAAGCGACTAACGAAAGCGAAGAAAATAAATCTAATTAAACTGTAAGCGAAAATAAAATTAACTAAATTGAAAAAATTGTTTATATAGCGAAAACTTTTAAAAAATATAATCTTGAAAATTGAATAACTTTAAGAGGCGAAAAAAATCTGTAGATTTGAACGAAGCAATAAAAAATGGATATGAGGCTTGTAAGATTTGTAAGCCCGATAGTATTTAAGATATTGATTTATATTTATTAAACTTTATAAGAGTTATATTTTTATAATATTGAAATAGCTACATTATATATTATAAAAAATGTAAATAAATTCTAATTATATAATAATATTAAATTTTCTTAACTTCATTTAAAAGCCACAGCCTCTAAATGCCACTTATTCCACAATCTTTATATATAGCTTAAATACAATTCTCAACTTTCAAATCTTTTATACGCTTAAATTCTTTCAAATTAACGGTTTATTTTTAATAATGTAAATACAAATATTAGTATCAAGCATTAATTTTTTCAAAATAAATCCTCTTGTTTTTGAGTATTTTGATTAATTTCTCCGATGTCTAAAACGAACCGCTTGAGAATTTCCATTATTAAAAATTTTAGCTTTTTGAAACATATTTATTAATTCCTAAATTAAATATATATTAATTAATATATATTTTTAGATTTATAAGTCGATACTAAATCATAATCAATTTGTTAATACTTTTTTATTTTTTCAAAGTTATACTAATGCCAAAAATAGTAATTATCTTATATTTACTATCATACGATATTGAAAAAATAAAATGCCATATATTTCTTTTTATAGTCCTATTATTCGTTTGCCAAATAATATTTTCCAAATACCTTAATCTATTTTCATTTTCAAGTTATTTACTCTCACATATTGCAATCGAATAAGGAGAATCTATAACTTTTGAATAATAATATCTTATAATATGTATCAAATCTCTATTTTCTTCTCTTTGAGTAAAAAAGAATAAATGAACTAACGGAACATTTAAAGCCTATATAATTTTTTATCGTTATTATAACAATACATTAGGCAATCATGTCCATCGTCATAATCTCCTATATCTATATTATTCCAAAATTCTTTTTTGAATAAAATGCAATTAATAGAATATCTTTTGCCGTTATCTATTTCTTCATAGCCTTTATCGGCGTTATTTTTTATATATTCCAAATGGTTTAAAATTTTTTTTAATGAAAACAAAAAATAAAGTTTAAAAAATAATTCGATTTAAGAATGATTTTAGTTAATTGATGGGCTGTTATAAAATTAAATTAAGGAGAAAACAATGTCCATAAACAAAAGAAATTATAGTTTTAACGAAAGAAAAAAAATAAATAAAAGCAAACGGGTTGAGGATCCGTTTACTACAGCTAAAGAAGTAAAATTTAATAAATTAACGGATAAAGAAGTAGAAAGTATAGTTGATAAAACATTTGAAGAATTAAAAAATTATATAAGTAGCAAAAACAATATTAAAAAAAGAGGAACATTAATATAATGGCTAATAATACGGGATTTTCTTTTATTTCATTATTAGAAGACATAAATAATATTAATATATTGATACTATAATTGATGAAATATCATATGCTATTTATCATAAAGTAACTTTGAGAATAGGTGTTTCAACTATTTATATTAACCATGTTGCTTTTGCATCAAGCGTTGTTAATATATTCTAAAGATGTTTGTGGTTTTACTAGAACAAAAAAAGAAATAGCCAAGCATATAAAAGATAATAATATATTATACAGTATTATGTATAATATAAAATATTCTGCTGGTTTTATGTTGGAAACTGATAAACCTCATATCAATAAAAAAATAGCATATTTATGTTATCACCTATCTTGCCTTAAACCTTTTAGTGCTTCAAAAATGGATGCAAATTTTTATCAAGATGTACAACAAATGGATTATATAGAAAATCATTTTAATGAAGTTATTATATATTTTATTATAATTATTATATTATCTAGCGGTAAATCTAATTTAAATATTAGTGATGAAAATAAGAAACACTTAATTCATTCTTTAAGATATAGGAAATTAAATAGGTCTTCGCTTGAATTAGTATTTGAAAATATAATAATCTAAATATAAGTTATATTAATAATAAAATAATCTTAATTTTATTAACCATGTTTATTTTTTAGAGTTAATCTCAATCCAAATAAATATACAATAAAATATTTCCTACTTCTTTTAATTCCAAAAATAATATTTTCTTTTACTTCTTCAGCTTTATTCTCATTAATACTTTCAAATATTTTCAATACTCCCAACTCTTTATATTTAATAATTCTTTCATCGGTTAATTTTCTCATATAACAATCAAATAAAGCCTCGCCCAAATACGCTAAAGTTCTTTTGCCGTTAATTGAATAATTTGAAGTGTCTATTAATTTATCCAATTTTTCCAATACCGAAAATAAAAAATCGCAATAATCAAAAAATATATCTTTTCTCATAACGAATATATTATAAAAATATCGTCTCGTGGTTTCTCGCTGTTCTAAAATATAATCTTTATACTCTGGATAATTTTCGCAAATGCATTTTACCATTTCGTCATAATCTTTTACATCCGTTCCATGTATAATTGTTCCGTAATCTTCCCTTGCATTATTCACATTAACAAGTTTTAATTCGCTTTTCATTGGCAAAATTAAATCGTATTTTTGAATATATTTATTTATAGTTTCCGAATTAAGCCCGTATTTATCGAGTAAATTACTATCGTCAAAGATTGCAAAAATATCTCTGTAAGCTTTATTTATTTTCGTTTGTTCGTATTTATCGTATTTGTATTCGTTAAATACCAAAAGCCTCCTATAATGCATGAATCCAATATAATCGGGATTTCCTAATTTATCGTAATTTTTCCAAGCCCAATATATTCCTGTTAGTTCGCAATATTCTCTATTTTTGTCGGAAATATTATCTAAAGTATCGTCTCCAATCATATTTTCAATAAGCCAATTATAATCTTCTTTTAAAACTTTTCCGTCTTTTGTTTCTTTTTCTTTTAAAGTTCTTCCCAAATGAATAGGAATGAAAATATCATTTTTAAATAAAGTAGTTTTTTTATGATATGCGACTAATATTTTTAACATATTTATCAATCCTTTGTCTTAATATTAAATTCTATCTTTTTAAGTTTTTTATATAATATTTTATTTAACCTTTCCAAATAATCCAATCTATGATATAAAGTATTTATCTGTAATCTTGCAGGCTTTGTGGTTATATTTATAAATCCAAATATTTTAGTTCTTCTGTATATGCCGTCATCGTATGAATTTATTATCGCTTTCTTAAAGGCTTTGAAATATAATCTAAATAAAATTATAAATCTTGGCGTTTTTAATATATTTTCAACGAATTTCTTTTGTTCTCTATCAAAATATAAATATTTAAATTCTTTATAGTTTTTTATATCTTCAAAAAGTTCTTTCAATAATTTTAAATATTGACTTTTATATTTTAGTTGAATTCTATTATAAAAATTATAATTTCCATAATAAACTTGCAGGTAGAAAGCTTCCTTAATCAATCTTTCAAAAAAACCGTATCGTTTTAAAATTTCTCTTGTTATAATGCAGTTTTCAGTCATTTTTAATAAATTTTTATTAGTTATTAAAGAGGAAGAATTTTGATTTTCTTCTATTCTATATTGAATAAGATATTTTTTTAAAAATGATATCCTATTTGCTTTACACAAAACTTCCGCTAAAAATGGAACATCTTGATAAGAAAATTTTTCTATAAATTTTATTTCTTTAATAAAAGAACTTTTATATATCGCCGCCCAAACGGATGCATGCTTATACAGGATTTGAGGATATTCTTTTAATGTAAATACTTCTTTTGGAGCATCAATAAATGAAAAAAAATTGTTATCATACGGCTTTACACTTTTATGTTTATAAAAAGAATTATATATATAAAACATGCATTTTGTCATATCGGTATCGTTTCTTTTCGCTTCGTTATATAATAATTCGTAAGCGTTTGGCTCAACCCAATCGTCCGTTTCAAGTATCGCTATGTATTCTCCCGTAGCTTTTTCTATTCCCAAATTAACCGCCGAGCAGTAGCCTCCGTTTTCTTTATGAATAGGTTTTATTCTTTTGTCTTTTTCGGCGTATTCGTCCATTATTTTTCCGCAATTATCGGGGCTTCCATCGTCAACGGGAATTATTTCAATTTCTTTCAAAGTTTGATTAATAACGCTCTCAATACATTGTCTGAAATATTTTTCCACATTGTATGTCGGCATAACTATTGATGCTTTTGGTTTTTCCATATTAAATTAAACTCCTATTTTTATTTATATAAATCGTTAATATTTTTGTAAACATTCTTTTTAGCAAAAATATATTTATCTCTTCTCTTTTTAATTATTTTTATATTCTTTTTATAGTTATTTTGTAAATTTTTTTATTTTATATTTTATCCTGTGCTTCTTTTAGTATATGTTTTATAGCATCTTTATGTTTATCTTCTAAATTTCTATATGGGTCAAAATATAATTCATTATCTAATGTTATACTTTTATATAATTTATTATCCAAATCTAATTTAAAAAATATTTTATATTTATCATTGTATTTATCATTAGGTATTTCATCTATTCCAATATATTTTATCAATATTCTAAACTCTCTTTCAAATTTAAAAGATGTACTTTTTTCAAAGAAATCTTTAATATCATCATTCTTTTCTTTTTTATCTCCTATATATTTTATATCTCCAAAATAATATTCAAAATTTTTATCTTTTTTTAATAAGATATTTTTTAATAAATCTCTTTTATTAAAGATAATTCTTACTTTTATATTATCTAAACTATTGTCAGTTGTAATCCCGTATATTTTCCACCATGCATAAGCGTTATCTTTATCTATGGTTTTACTAAAACATGCCATATAAACTTTTTTATCTAAACTATAAAGACACTCATTTTTATCTTCAAATATATATGGGTGAGACATAGTAATAGTTTTATTATTAATATCGTTTAGTAAATATTGAAATTTTAAAATTCTTGATACATTATTAAAATCATTTGGGACTAATCTTTTAACTAAATCATCTATATCATTAGTTTCAAATCTGAAATTATTTTCTAAATCATATACAAAATATTCACCATTTTTAATTATTATTTTAACTGGTGGAAAATCATTAAATATATTTCCTTTTATATTTATAATGTCTTTCATACTTATAATAGAATTATCAGTGAATTTTACATTTTTCTTTACTAAGTCTATTCTTTTGATTATTCCTGTTTTTTGTAGATATTTTCCACCTGATTTTTTTTGATCTTTTATGAAGTATGTAATGGTTATCTCATTTTGATCATTTAAGTGCTCATTTAAATAGTTCAGTTTATCACTTATTATTTCTTTTTGACTATCATCTAAAACTATTTGCTTGTCAGTGAGTCTTGCTGTTTCTTTTATTTCACTATCATATCCGACTAATGCTGCGAATGGAGCGAACTGAGAAGCACGGGACTCCATACTTGAAGAAGGGCGTTTAGAAACTGGTCTATCTAAATTAATAATATCATCATAATTATTCATCCTCTATGTCCTCCTACTTCTTTATTTCTTTCTTTAGCTGTTGCTCCTTCTTCATAGTTCATTGCTTTCAAAATAGAATTTTTACCATACTTTTTCTTTATATCTA
>OIYR01000781.1_pt1 | contig 17185 bp, 16 predicted proteins | sample 1588221 | NCBI WGS metagenome assembly OIYR01 (sample SAMN03283292) | human gut metagenome | biome: human-associated habitat; material: feces | host: Homo sapiens | place: Peru | collected 2012 | reverse complement strand
TGATTTTAAGGCGCTTGGCAAATATAAAGATGCTGAAAATCATTATCATATTTCTGTTATTTATGAAGATGATACAGAAGAGTCTCATTATTATGTTGATAATTTAGTTAAAAACTCACAAAATTCACTTCGTGATGTATTAATTAAATATATTGATAAGGATTATTTGATTGATGCTGTTTTAGAAGATAAATAACAGTATTAATTGATTTTATTTTCGCCAAATATTTACAAAAATATTTATATTTGATATAATTAAGATGTTGATGTAATATCATGAAAGGAATAATAATTATGAAACAAATTTTAATTGAAACAAGTGCACGTCACGTACACGTTACTCAAGAAACTTTAGAGGTTTTATTTGGCAAGGGTGCTGAATTAACTGTTAAGAAGGAATTATCTCAACCAGGACAATTCGCATCTAACCAAAAGGTTGTTGTAAAAGGACCTAAGGGTGAACTTAACTGCTCAATTTTAGGACCAGTAAGAAGTGCTAACCAAGTTGAGGTTTCATTCTCAGATGCAAGAACTTTAGGTGTTAAGGCTCCAGTAAGAGAGTCAGGAGATGTAGCTGGTTCTGCACCTTGTACTCTTGTTGGACCTTGTGGTGAAGTTGAACTTTCTGAGGGAGTTATCGTTGCTAAGCGTCATATTCATATGACTCCTGCTGATGCCGCTGAATTTGGTGTTACAAATGGTCAAATTGTTGAAGTTAAGGTAGTTACTGAGACTGGCCGTAATTTAACATTTGGAGATACTGTTATTCGTGTATCTGAAAAGTATGCTTTAGCTATGCATATTGATACTGATGAATCAAATGCTGGTGCTTTAAGTGGTACTGTTTTTGGTGAAATTGTTAAGTAATTAAAAAATATTTTATAAAATAAGGCTCGCATGGGCCTTATTTTTTTAAAAAAAAGAAGAAACTCGTGGTATAATAAAGTAAAGTGAGGTTTTAAGGTGACATATATTATTAATTATTTATTTGTATTTATGCTGTTTTGCTTCATCGGATGGTTACTTGAGGTTGCATACCGAAGCTATCGTCATAAATATTTTGTTAATCCTGGCTTTTTAGTTGGATGTGCACTACCAATTTATGGTACAGGTGGTGTTTGCTTGTATGCTATTTGTTCATTAAAGCTTTCTTTTATAACAAGTAGTGCTTGGAGAATTGTTGTTATTTTAATTATATGTACAATTTTAATGACAGTAATCGAGTTTATAGCAGGATATATTTCTCTTCGCGTTTATCATAATAGGCTTTGGGATTATAGTGATCGTAAATTTAATATTATGGGTATTATTTGTCCGGAATTTTCTCTTGCCTGGGGTGTATGTGCAGCTATTTTCTATTTTGGCTTTATGCCTTGGCTTGATAAAGCCTGTGGTTTAGTAAATGAGCAAGTTGGATTGATTTTACTATTAGGGATTTTTGTAGGAATTTTTTTAGTAGATTTAGGATATTCAATGCGTATTATGGATTATGTTAGAGCATATTCAAAGCGTGTTCATGAGATTGTTAATTTTGAAGCCTTCAAGAAAAGTATTCGAGATAAGGCAAATGAATCTAAAGATAAGCTTAAAGGTATTTCCTTCTTAAAACTAAGACATCATATGATTCGCTTTTTAAATAATGAAGATAAAGAAGAACCAAAGGAAGAAGAATTATTTAAAAGAGTGGAAGAACCGGAACTTGATAAAATTCTAGAAGAAATAGAAACTGATAGAGAAGAACCAAAAGAAGAAGTAAAAGAGGTAAAAGAAGATGAAGAAAGAGATATAACAGATGAAGCAAAAAATACTATTCTAGATAGCATTAATAATACCGAAGATGCATATGTAACATATCACATTCATGAAATGAAAGAAACAGACACAATAGAATCAATATGTATAAAATATAATACAAGTAAAAATATAATCGGAGATTATAATGATATTGAAAATTTAGTAATCGGAGATAAAATTATAATACCTGAGGTAAATGAATAAAAGTATTGAAGTATTAAAATCTATTTATAAACCCTATAGATATACCATAAAAGGAAAATCTACAATATTAGAAACCACCTGCGGAGATTTTATTATAAAACCTAAGAATAAAGATATAAATGAATTATATACATATTTAACTAATCGAGGTTTTATAAATTATCCTAAAATAATAGATTCATCTAGAGATGAGGTAAATGTTTTTGAGTATGTAGAAGATATAAAATTACCAAAAGAACAAAAATGTGATGATTTAATAGAAATAATAGCTAGTTTACATAATAAAACTAGCTATTTTAAAGAAGTAAGTGAAGATAAGTTTAAAAGTATATATGAAGATGTTTTAAGTAATATAAATTATTTAAGTAATTATTATAATACATTATATGAAATAGGGTTTAATGAAATATATGCATCTCCATCAAACTATATTTTTATGAGAAACTATTATAAATTAAATAGTGCTTTAGAATATGCAAAAAGTGAACTTGAAAATTGGTATAGTCTAATAACTAGTGAAACCAAAATAAGGGTATGTTTAATACATAATAATTTAGAACTAAATCATTTACTTAATGATAAATTAATAAGTTGGGACAATTATATGATAGATACTCCGGTTATAGATATTGTTAAGTTATATAAAAAAGAATGGAACAATATTAATTTTAGTGAAATATTAGAAAGATATATGTATAAGTTTCCATTACTTGAATATGAAAAAAAACTATTATTTATTTTAATTTCTATGCCTCCGGAGATTAAAAAAAGTGATAATGAATTTGAAAAATGTAAAATGGTTAGTGAAGTAATGGATTATGTTTTTAAAACAGAAGAGTTAATAAGGCCATATAATGCGGAGCATGAAGAAGAAAAATAAGGCAATTTCAATAAGTAAGATAAAGATATTGAATCTAAAAGGTAATATTAAAGTAATGATTGCTTGATAAAATATAAGCATACCAAGGATGAAAAGTATTATTACAGTTAATCCATTCCGAGGACCTTGAAACTTCATATTACCACCTACAAATAGTATATGTAATTCAACCAGTAATGGTTGATTTTTTCTATAAAAATTGCTAAAATTATATTAGAGAAAGTAGGCAATGAAATGAATAAAAAAGGATTTGCATTTATAGAAACAATTGTAACGGTAGTAATATTATCTGCAGCATTATTGTATTTATATAGCTCATATAATGCCATAATGACTGAAGAAGAAACTAGAATATATTATGATGACCCAGCCTACATTTATTATACTAACTATGTTAGAAAGTTTCTAGAAGAATATGCTAATATAAATGATGTAAAAAATCTTGCATTTAATAATTCATACATTATAACTATTGGTACTGGTTATGAAGGATTATTTAATGATGCAAGTAAAAAAGAGTCTTTAGAAAAAATCGTCGAAAGTTATAAAATAAATCAAATAATATTATTAGATACAAAAATGTTTAATGAGTGTTTCTCCAATAATTCTGATAAGTGCAAAGAATCAACAGAAAATTTAGGATATCAATTTCAAACATATATTAATACTATTAATGATACCTCATACGATTATTATTTAATTGTTGAATACACAAACAAGTTTAACGAAGAAACTAACACTTTTGAAAAGTGTATCCCTGGAGACATAGAGGGTGAAGAAAATAAGTATAGGGATGTTCATTGTAATCATTACTATGCCTCACTAGGAATATAAGGAGGTAACATGAAAAATAACAAAGGATTCATTTCAGTTACGGTTATTTATGCATTTTTTCTAGTATTTTTAAGTTTAATGCTTTATATTGTAACTAATATGACAGTAAATAGAAATTTACTTAATAATATGAAAAAAACAATTAAAAATGATATAAGTGATACAAATTTTGCTAGATATTTAATTAATCATTATGATGAATTAAATATAATTAAATTAAATTCTACGACGTATAGTTATGGCATTGATGATAATTCATATCGTTATACCGGAGCAAACCCAAATAATTATTTGAAATTTGCAAATAGTGATAATATATATCGAGTAATCGGAGTCTTCGAAGGAAAAGCTAAGTTAATAACTACAAATAGTTGGAAAACATTACAATTTAATACTATATCAACTAATAACTATTATCATCGCATTATAGATGATAGCATTGAACCTTCAAATTTATATAGTTATCTTAATGATGCAAACATAACTGATAGTTATATAAATTATATAAATACGAAAAATATTAATAATTATGTCGAAGATGTTACATGGTATATCGGAGGAATAGAAGATGTCATCCTTACCACAGGTAAAAATATAGCTATATCAGAAATTGGTACAGGAAAAAACTCTGGGGCTACCATAAATGCCAAGGTTGGTACACTTTATTTAAGTGATTATATTTATGCTGCTGATGCTAGTAATGAAACTACGTATGGTAAAAATATAACAAATACTAACAATTGGTTATTTTTAAGTAACTCATGGTTTATAACTAGAAATTCCAATACAAGTGAAATAACAGTATATTCTTTAAATAGTGATGGATCTATAATAAGATCACAACCTGATGAAACAAAGAATGTTAGACCAACATTTTATTTAAAAAATAATACAAGACTTTTAAGTGGAAGTGGAACAAGCACAGATCCATATGTTATAGGTGATTAAAAATGAAAAAGTTAAATAAAAAAGGAAGTTCATTAATAGAATTAGTAATAAGTATAGCCTTAATGTCTGTCATATTAGTATCTATGGTAAGATTACTCGTGGACTTAAATAATACTAATACTAATAATGTATATGCTAAGAATAATCAAATAAATAGAACAGAAATAATAAGAATGATTGAAAATGATTTAAATAATAATATTCTAACAAACGTCGAAAATAATAGTTCAACGTTGAATACCTTAAAAATAAAGTTTACATTTCCAAATAATAAAACTTCTTTAATTGTGGCAACTAAAGATGAATTCACATACACATCAACCTCTGGTGAAAAAAGAACATGGACAATGAATGATTGTGATATTTATCCAAATAAAGCTAATGTTCAATTTGTAAAAGATGATACACCCGATGGAATATATACATTGCAAATTGATATTGAAATACATACTAAAAATGAAAAAAACACTGAAGGATACAATAACTTGTTAGATGATATTTTAATTGGTTATTATGGTAAAATTGCAGATATTAATAATAAAACATTTAGTGATTGTTTAGGTTATAGCTGTTAAGAATATTGCTATAATCATTTGCAAGATTCTTCCCTTTAAAAAAAATTTATAACTAAGATTATATTCATCAAGAATACATTTTACTTGAGTATGAATAGATAAACCTCCGAAAGTAATAAAACCAACAGTTATAATTTCTTTTAATTTAATATTACAGTCTATCAAACTATTCAACCCTTGTGTCATTTCTAAAAATCCTTTTACAAATATACTATAAGGATAAGAAATATTAAATGTATTTATAATAATATTAGAAATAACTAAATAAAATACAATAGAACCAAGTACCATCAAATTAGTATTAATACTTGTTTTAATAGATAGAGCTAAATTAATATTTTTAGATTTACCTTTTAACTTATTATTAGGTAATTCTTTTTTATAGAATAAATATAGTAATAAGTTACTTAGATAAATAATAATTAATAATTTAATTGTGGTGGGATTATTATTAAAAATTAATTTTAATATTGTATATAAAAACAAAGGATTAGCAAAAAAAGTAAAAATTAAACATACATTTCCATAATCTTTAGAAATATCATTGTTATTTACTAATTTAGATATAATGTATGCACTTGAAGGACTACCACTTAATATAGACATTATAAAAATATATGTTGATGTTCTTTTAAAATAAGATGCTAAATTTAAATTTATAAGTATATCCTGCATAATAATCATTATAAAAAGATAAGGAAAAACCTTATAAAGCCAAATAGTAACACCATCAATAGTGCTTTTTAATACTAATTCATAATTTTTAAAAATTAGTATAATAAGTGTCATAATTAATATAATAGTTAATTTTCGTTTCATAAATTAATCCTTTTTTGCTATAATTAATAAAGGTGATATTAATGCATAATAAAATATATGAAAAAATAAAAACATTTATAAAAGAAAATTATAAATTTATGTTAGTTTTAATTCTTTTAGTAGTGGTATTTACTTATGAATTTCCATATGTAGTATATACTCCCGGAGGAATAGTTAATTTAGAAAAAAGAATTGATGTAGATAACAAATATGATAGTGAGGGCTCCTTAAACATGAGCTATGTTACATTAAGAAAAGGTAATATTCCATCAATTTTACTTTCATATATAATAAAAGACTGGGATTTACTAAAAGAAAGTGAAATAACTATCGATGATGAATCAGTTGACGAACTACTGAAATTAGAAAAATTATATATGACTTCATCAATAGATAATGCTACAATTCTAGCTTATCAAAAAGCAGGCAAAAAAATTGAAATAAAGAAAAATATAAATAATGTTATTTATATAGATGACATTGCTAAAACTGACATAGAAATTTATGATCAAATAATATCCGTAGATGGAAAAGAAATAAATGAAATTAAGGACCTTCAAGATTATATAAAAACCAAAAATGAAAATGATACAGTTTATTTTAAAGTAAAAAACAATAATAAAGAAAAAACAAGGAAGGCCCAAGTGGTTAAAATTGGGGATGAGTTAAAAGTTGGAATAGCTTTTTTAACTACATATGATTATGATACTGATCCCAAAATTGAAGTTAAAACAAAGTCAAGTGAATCTGGTTCCAGCGGAGGATTAATGTTATCTCTCGCTATTTATAACGCCATAACCAAAGAAGATATAACCAAAGGAAAAACAATTGTGGGAACAGGTACTATAGATATTAATGGTAACGTTGGTAAAATTGATGGTGTTAAATATAAAATCCTCGGAGCAAATAAAAATAAAGCAGATTTATTCATCTGTCCAAAAGAAAATTATGAAGAAGCCATTAAGGTAAAAGAAGAACATAATTTAGATTTAAAAATAGTTAGTGTAAGCACCTTTGATGAAGCGATTAACTATTTAGAAAACAATCTTTAATATTATTAATACAAATACATTTATAGGTATTTGTATTTTTTTTGAAAAAAATTAACCGAAAACCGCAAAAAACTAAGTGGTTTAGGAAATATATATATATGAAGGAAATAATTAGGAATACCAAAACGGAGGTAAAAATGAAATATTTAAAAAGAAAAGAAATAATAATTGGTTTGATTGGTTTAATATTAGTAATAATATCTAGTAGTTTAGCAATGTATTTTTATTTTGATCAAAATGAATGTATATGTAATGATCTTGATATTGAGAAAAAGACTGAAGAAAGTAACGTTACAACCATTAAGCTAGAGGTAAAAGGAGAAGTAAAAAATCCCGGAGTATATGAATTAAATGAGAATAGTATTATAAAAGATGTTATAAATCTAGCTGGTGGATTTACAAATAATGCTAATACAAGTAATATTAATTTAAGTATGAAAGTAAAAAATGAAATGGTTGTTTATATTTATAAAAAAAGTGAATATAAAAAAGAAAATAAAATAGATTCAGGCTGTAAAAGTACTAGTTATGATATATCAAATTGTACAAAAAATAAAGAAAGCCTTATTATAACAGATGAATCTAACACATCGCTAGAAACAAATAATACCACAAATACCTCATTAGTAAATATTAATACTGCTAGTATAAAAGAATTAATGTCTTTATCAGGTATCGGAGAAACAAAAGCTAAAGCTATAATAAGTTATAGAGAAAAAAATGGTTTATTCAAATCAATCGAAGAAATAAAAAAAGTAAGTGGAATAGGAAACTCTACCTATGAAAAATTTAAAGAAAGTATTACAATATAATAAATTATTTATCGTATTATTTATATTATTAGGTATATATATTTATCTAACCACAGTTATTATAAAGTATAAAAGTACTTTAGATATAGATAAAAACTCTATTGAAGGAGTAATAAAAGACATCAAATTAAATGGTGATAAATTAACTCTTGAGATAAGAGCTAAAGAAACCATAATAGCAAATTATTATATTAAAAGTAGAGAAGAGCAAGTCAAAATAAAAGAAATATTGCACTATGGTGATACAATATTGTTAAAAGGAACATTTACTGTTCCTCTTAATAATACAATTCCAAATAACTTTAATTATAAAAAATATTTATATAATAAAAAAATATATTATACTTTAAATGTGGATTCTTATAAAATAATTAAGAATAACAAAAATCTTTTGTATAAGTTAAAAGATAAATTATATAAAAAAATAATAGATTCAGATAATAATGACTTTTATTTAGCATTTATCCTCGGAGATAAAACCTTATTATCAAGTGATTTCTATGAAAACTTTCAAATAAACGGAGTAAGTCATTTATTAGCCTTATCCGGAATGCATATAAATATTTTATTAGTTATTATTAATATTTTTCTAAAAAAGTCTAAAGAAATAAATAGAATAATTTTAACATGTACGATTTTAACTCTTTATTTATTTTTAACCGGAGTAACATCATCTTTATTACGAGCTACATTATTTTATATATTAAAAAACATTAATAAATATTTTAATTTAAATTATTCTAACATGAAACTTTTATTTATATGTGCCTTTATAATTCTTAGTTTAAATCCATTTATGATTTACGACCTAGGTTTTATTTATTCGTTTAGTGTTTGTTTTGGAATATTTTTTTATCATGATTTTATTAAAGGTAATTATTTTATCAAACTATTTAAACTAAGTTTAATTACATTTCTGTTTAGTTTACCAATAACAGCTACCATTAATTATGAAATAAACTTAAGCTCTATTTTTATTAATATGATATTCATCCTTTGGATAAGTCTAGTTGTTTATCCAATTTCTTTAATAGCTTTTATCATTCCCATATTAAATCCAATTTTTTCAATCCTCATTAATATTACAACATTTTTAAATTCTATTATGAATAATCTAAGTATAATAATAAATATTCCTAAAACATCAATAGTTATTCCAATCTTATTTTATATGGTACTTTTATTAAGAAAAAAGAATATTTATTATGCTCTAATTATATTAATATTGATTCCAAAATTTATAAAAATATTAGACAACAATTATTATGTTTATTTTTTTGATGTAGGGCAAGGGGATTCAGCAGTTTTAGTATCACCGTACCACCAAGAAGTATTAATGATTGATACCGGAGGAAAAACAACATTTACAAAAGAGCTCTGGCAAAAATCGAGTAAGAACCATAACGTTAGTGATGGTGTAGTTAAGTTTTTAAAAAGTAGGGGTATCACTAAAATTAATTACTTAATAATTACCCATGGAGATGAAGATCATACTAAAGATGCACAAAATATAATAAAAAAATTAAAAGTAAAAAACATTATTTTGAATAATGGTTCTATCAATAGTTTAGAAAAAAATTTATTAAATCAAAATATCAATATAACTAATAGATATCATTTAAAATATTTTAATATTATTAATTTAAATAATGAATTATATAATAATGAAAATGACAATAGTATTGTAAATTACATTTCTTTTCTAAGTTATAAATTTCTTTTTATGGGGGATGCCTCAAAACTCATCGAAGATAAAATTCTCGAGAAATATAATTTAAAAAATATAGATGTTATAAAAATTGGCCATCACGGTAGTAAAACAAGCACAGATAAAGGTTTTATAAATCAAATAAATCCAACATATTCTGTAATTAGTGTTGGAAGATCAAATAGATATAATCATCCTCATGAAGAGGTTTTAAAGATTTTAACAAATACAAATATACTAAGAACTGATAAAGATGGAACTGTAACTTTTAGATTAGATAAAAAAGGGTTTGATTTTAATTTATGCAAACCGTAGAAAGGAAAAGCTATGAACTATTATAAAGATTTAATAAGCGATAGCCTCAAAATAAAAAATAATTCATATAAAGATATTACGAGTAAATGGATTGGCAATTTAAAAAACTCTTATAAAGATATAAAAAAATTTCAATTAAATGAAATATTTGAATATAATGGAAAAAAATATGTTGTTGATAATCATTTTGTGAAATATAGATTAAAACAAAAAGAAAAAAACTTTGCAAAATGGTTATCAAAAAATACTGGATTAAAAATACAGATGAATCCAGAAATTGAATATCCGGAAAAAATAAGTGTAGCAGACTGTACTATTTATAGAAATGATAAATGTTTAGGCAATTATGATATGAAAATAGTTACCGGAGAAAGTAAGCAATTACTATTTCATAATGTTTATAAAAAGAATCGTCAAGCTACTAAGTTTTTATTTGAAACTACTGAATCTCCATTAAATATGGAAGACTTAATAGAACAAGTAAATGCAATATTTGAAAGAAAAGCCACATGGGTTGTAGAAATAGGCATAAAAAAGAAAGAAAATTTTATAATTCTAAAAAATATTAACATAAAAAAATAAAAGCTGTAACACTAGGTGAAACATCACCACGACTACAACTTTTAATAACCACATTATAGCACTAAAACTATAGTATGTCAATCGAAATACTGTTTCGATTATTAATATTATACCCAAAAAGAAAAATAATATGACATTATAAATTATTACATGAACCAAATAAAAACAATAGAATAAAATATAGTACATTATATAATGTTTATATAAATTAGAAAGAGAGCTCTTTCTTTTTCTTTTTAAAGATGTTATACTTAAATTGTGATTAATATGAATTATTTGATAAGTGCAGAAAGTTATAGAATTATAAATGATGAAATAAAAAAAATAGTTAAAGATAATGACTATATGCTCTTTAATGCCAACAAATGTAGCATTAAAGAAATAATTGATGAAGCATCATATTTTGGACTTGGCATAGATTATAAATGGCTAGTAGTAACAAATGCTGACTTTTTTGGAACTGGAAAAATAACTGATGCTGACAATGAACTATTAAATAAATATTTAGAAAATCCCAACGAACGAACAAACATAATTTTTACTACCCTAAACGGAATTGATTCAAGAAAAAAAATAGTTAAAAGTATTAAACCTAATACGGCATACATTACTGATTTTTTCATTAATATAGGTAGTATAGTAACTATTATTATTAATCTTATAATTTGTTCAATTATGTTACTTGTGGCATGAGGTACCATGTTTTGTTTACCTGCAAAATAACCTTTTAAAACAGATGAAATAGATACAAAAGGTAAAGTTAGGGCAAATGCAAGTAATATTGGTGATGCAAGTGGTTCCTTTAGAAGGTTTATGGCAATAAAATCTTTTGTGAATAAAATAATTGATATAAGTATAAAATTAATTGATAGTATTAAGAATGCTGCAGATGTTAAAATTCTTATAGAACGACCTTTGTTTTCGGATACTAATTTAGAGATGGATATTGGAATAGCTAAAGTTGAAATTGTAAGTAAAAGAGAATACGTTGGGGTTGCAATAGTAAAAAGACTTATACCATATTCTCCGATTATTCGAGTATAAATTACTTTAATAATAAATCCTAATATTTTGGTTAAAAAGCCACTTAGAATTAGTATAAGAGTTGATTTTATAAATAAGTTTTTTTTCATGTAATACGATTTCTCCTTTATTTAAATGCAATTTTGTTATATAATAAATATATGTTGGAAGGTGGTTATTTTGCCAGATACAATTAAATTTGAAGATTTAGTTCCTCGACTTGAAAAAAGAGAAGAATTTGAAACTATAAAAAAGGCATACTTATATGCTTTTAATGAACATAAAGGAATGAAGCGGTTAACCGGAGATGATTTTATTACTCATCCTTTAGAGGTTACAAAAATCCTTATGGACTTAAATGTAGATGATACAACCATTATTGCATCTTTATTACATGAAGTTATTAATAATGGTAATAAAACATATGAAGATTTAGTTAATGATTTTGGAGAAGATATAGCTAAGATTGTTTTAAGTGTGTCTAAAATTAATAAATTGGAATTACCTGATAATAATGAATCTAGTGTTATATATTTAAGAAAAATTTTGGTTGGCCTTGCTGAAGATGTTAGAGTTATGTATATAAAGCTTGCTGATAGACTTCATAACATGAGAACCAATTGGGCGATTAATCCTTTAAAACAAAAACAAAAAGCTGAGGAAACTATGTCTGTTTTAGTGCCAATTGCTCATAGACTTGGAATTAATTCGATAAAAAGTGAATTAGAAAATTTATCCTTGTATTATTTAAAACCTGATGTATATAATGATATTTTGGAGAAATTAAATGAAACGGTTGATGAATTAAATGATTGCTTAGAAGAAATGAAAGAAAGCATTATAGATATTTTAACTGAAGCTGGTATTAAGTTTGAAATTAAAGGAAGAGTTAAAAGCGTTTATAGTATTTATAATAAATTATCTAATGGAAAAGAATGGAATAAAATATATGATATTTTGGCTTTAAGAATTTTTGTGGAAGAAGAGTCTGATTGCTATCAAGTTATTGGGTTGATTCATTCAAGATTTAGACCGATGCCAAAGAGATTCAAAGATTATATAGCAAGTCCAAAAGAAAATATGTATCAAAGTTTACATACAACTGTGTTTGGAGTTGAAGGACATGTTTTTGAAATTCAAGTAAGAACATATGAAATGGATGAAATTGCTGAAAAAGGTATTGCGAGTCACTGGTCTTATAAAGAAAAGGGTACTAAGAAGATTCAAAATGTTATGGAACAAAAATTAGAAATGTTTAGAAATGTTATTGAATCAAGTAATAATGATACAGATGCAGACTTTGAAAGTGCTGTTAATGCCGATATTTTTGGTGATTTAATATATACGTATACTCCGAAGGGAGATGTTGTGGAGCTTCCAATTGGATCTACACCGATTGATTTTGCTTATCGTATTCATTCAAGAGTTGGTGATACCACAGTTGGAGCAATTGTTAATGATCAAATTGTACCACTTTCATATGAGCTTAAAAACGATGATGTCGTAAATATTAAAACTAATAATAGCAGTACACCTAATAAGGATTGGCTTTCATTTGTTAAAACTAGTCAAGCAAAAAATAAAATTAAAGCTTTCTTTAGTAAACAAGATAAAGAAGAATATATTTTAAAAGGAAAAAATATATTAGAGTCTGAACTTAGAAAAAGAAAAATGGCTTTTAATGAGGTGTTAACACCTGATGTAATTGAAAAACTTATCAAAGATTTAAAAGTAAAAGATTTGGATGAAATATATTTAAGTATTGGATCTTTAAGGTTTACTGCTGGATATATAATTAATTTAACAAAAGCTGATAGACATGAAGTAGATGATGCTTTATTTGAAAGAAAATTATCTATTCCTAAAATTAATTACAAAAGTGATATTTTAGTTGAAGGTAATTCTGATATAATGGTTAATATTGCTAAATGTTGTATGCCAATTAAGGGTGATGAAATAGTTGGATTTATTACTAAAGGGCAAGGGATAAGTGTTCATAAAAAAGGTTGTGTAAATGTTCCAAGTGATAGCGAAAGAGTAGTTGATGTATCATGGAATATGGATGCAAGTAACTATTATTTTACAAATATTTATGTGTTTGTTGCAACTGGTTTTGATTTATTAGTAAATATCATTACTGAGGTAGGAAAAATGGGATGTATTGTTAGATCTTGTAATACCAAAGAATTTGATAATAAAACTATATATGAAATGAATATTAGAATAAAAGATAAAAATGAATTAGATAATGTAATGAGAAATATTAGGAAGATACATAATGTTATAGATGTTAAGGAGGAAATGTAGTGAAAGTAGTAGTACAAAGAAGTAAAAAAAGTAGTGTTAGTGTAGATGGAAAACTTGTAAATGAAATTAATAATGGTATGGTTTTATTAGTTTCTTTTACTCAAGGGGACACTATGGAAAATATTTTAAAAATGACTAAAAAAATAGCGAATTTAAGAATATTTGATGATGAAAATGGAGTAATGAATAAATCAATATTAGATGTTGGTGGAGAAATATTGTCTATTTCACAATTTACTTTGTATGGAGATACCACCAAAGGAAATAGACCATCATATATGAAAGCCTTAAATGGAGAGGAAGCGATTAAGTTATATGAAACATTTAATGAAGAAATGAATAAATATGTTGTAACTAAACCAGGTATTTTTGGAGCAGAAATGATGGTTAACATTTCTAATGATGGTCCAATAACTTTAATAATGGAGTTTTAGATGAAAAAACTTTTAAATAAGTATAAAACTGTATTTACTTATTTATTATCTAGTGGACTTTCTTTTGTAGTGGATATAATGACATTTTCTATAATACTTTACTTTATTAAAGATAGATTTGTTAATGCAATATTATTATCTTCTTATGCTGCTAGAGCAATATCTAGTGTAGTTAATTATTTTGTTAATAAAAAATATGTTTTTAAAAATGAAAAGAAAAGAAATTATAAAGCTTTTATAGAATATTTCTTACTTGTTATAATAAACATTACAATATCTGGTTTACTTGTAACTAAAGTTTATAATTATATCCATTTAAATGCTACTTTTATTAAAGTTGTTATAGATTCTATTATATTTATTATAAATTATTTCCTACAAAAATTAGTTATATTTAGGAAAAACTAAAAACTACAAAGTATTGCGACACATTGTAGTTTTTATAATGGCAAATCAAAAAAACGTTTTAATCAACACTGTTGATTAAAATGCACTATATCATATAAGTAGCATCCAACATGCAAAATTGGATGTTACTTTTTTAATTTGTGCAAATTTTATTTGCTATATTTATATTAACATATTTCCAATAAAATAACAAGCTGTATTTATCCGATAAATAAGTTAGATTTATGCAAAATCATTGCTATTTATAAATTAATATGGTAGAATAAATCTTATGGAATATCCAGTTGATTGGATGCTACCTTTCTTTTTGGAAACGATGAGGAAGGTGATGTAAATGAATGTAAAAGATACCTTTATCTTGATGCAATTCTGCATTATAATCTTTTTATTAATTATAATTTTTATAATTGTAAAATGAAAAAAGCATCTGAATCAACGAGGTTGATTTAGATGCGCACAATTTTATTGGTAGCATCCAATCTCGGTAAGCTGGATGTTCCATTTTTAATTTATGCAAATTTCCTTTGCTATATACATCGTACCACAAAACATAGTTATTGTCAATTTTTATTTTTTCTAATTAATTTTTGGTTTTCACTAGCATCAAGTTCAAAAGTTTCACATTCTTCAAGCTCATAGTTAATTACAAAATTATAATTATACAACTTAGATTTAGCTGCTTTATATATAAGAGATAAATCATCAAGATAGGGATTAGAAGTAAAATTGCTTTTTGATGGAGTAGAGTTATTTCCATTTTTTATAATAATTTCCATCAATTGAAGATAAGAAATACATTCTTCTTGATTTTTGTTTTTCACCTTATCCATTATTTCTTTAGGTGTTTTTACTTTATATTTTTTAAACACATCTAACATAGTATCATGATAATTAGGGTCTTCAATTGACAATTTTAACTTTAAAAAAAATGGATTTCTTAATAAGTATTCAAAATAACTATAGTCTCCACGATGTTTTTCAATTATTTCTTCTAATTTTTGAGATAATTCTTTATCTTTATAAATATAAATCACAAAATTTTTCAAATAATCAATTAATAAATCTTTAAATAATTCCACTTCTTCTTTTGGAGTGTCATCATCAATAAGTGGTTCACTTGACTCAGATAAAGTATTGATTAACAATTTAAATTTTATTTTTAAAAATGATTTAACATAATCCATAAATTTATTTTTTGTGTCCATATCAATTGGTAATGCTTCGCTAAGATAAGTGTATTTTAAAATTTTATTTTTTAATATTTTTAATAATTCATCTCGTTTACTGTAATCATTATTTTTAATAAACTCAAGAAACCAAATATACATTCCATCATTAAAACTTGTTAATTCTTCATAATGTGATTGCACATAATTATATAATTCATCTTCTAACTTTTTTAAATTATCAAAATTTGCTTCTTCTTTAGGAATTTCTAACTCAAATGCCTGAACTATTTCATATAGTTTTTCGTACATTTCTTTTACTTTATTTTGAAAATCATTATATATTGTTTCACAGTCAAATTTACGACCAAATACAAGTTTTCTAATATTAAGACTAAAAGTTGTAATAGATGATTTTCCTTTGAATTCAATAGTTTTAATTAGTGGTAATTCATTGGGTGTTAATAATCTTTGGGCATGCATTAAATTTTTCAAAAAATTTTTAAATCTTATTTTGCTTACTAATAATTGTGAATTTGTATAATCTCTAAATCTTATAGTTTCTGGCCTTATAGTTATCGCAAAGTGTTCAAGAGTAGAAGGTAACTCTAATACTTTTGGTGGTGTTGCATAGGTAGGTGTTTCTAAAATAGATAAATCTTCAAGCCCTTCATTTAGTTCAAATTCGTAATATTTTAAAAATTCTCTATCATGGTTATCTACTCTAATAGTTAGTTTTTTTAATGATTTAGGAAATACTAACTTTCTTCCTTGCGCCATTTCTTTGTTATAAATTTTTATTAATTCTGGATAAAATAAAATATTTTGATCAGTAATTATAATTTTTGAAACATTTTCAAAAACGTGAGATGGGGATTTGGGCTTTATTACAGAATATAATAAGCAGTCATAAAGCTTATATAAATCATAAAGTTCTTTATCTTCTAAAATATTTTCTTTATGATGAGGATTTTTTAAAAACATTCCAGTTAATTGCATTACTGTTTCAAGTGGAATATATTCTTCAAAATCAAACATATTTCCTTTTAAGGATGTAGCTGCCAGATATGTACAATCACTTACTTGAAAGTTTTTAAAGAATTCTTTCATTTTATAAGGATTATTAATAGAAAATAATAACATTGTTAGTTCTGGAGAACATAATATTCTACCATAATCAAAAACACCATATTTATTTTTTACAGCATTATTTATTAAGTTAGCTAGGATTCTATAATCTCTTTTTGAAAAATCAAATATTTTATATTCTTCAAAAACACCATTACTTTGCATAAAATTGCTTACTTTTTTTAAGAATACTTCT
>OIYR01000779.1_pt1 | contig 17205 bp, 27 predicted proteins | sample 1588221 | NCBI WGS metagenome assembly OIYR01 (sample SAMN03283292) | human gut metagenome | biome: human-associated habitat; material: feces | host: Homo sapiens | place: Peru | collected 2012 | reverse complement strand
ATTCTTTTATTATTTAATTCATTGAACTTGGTGTATTGTTGAAAACATAATTGGCGGATTACTATTCCTGCTGTTTTTATGTTTAGGTAATAAACCTGAACGTCAACGTAATGGTGTTTGCATCGAAACAAAATATAACTGGGGCGGCGCATTTAGTATGGGAATGTTTATGTTCCTTGGGAAGGGAGCGCGCAGTTGTATTCCACATGAATATGGTCACTCCATACAAGTTATGATGTGGGGTCCACTCTGGTTATTTGTTGTAGCAATACCAAGCGCCATTCGTTTTTGGTACAGAAATTGGTACTATAAACACAAGTATCCTGAAACGCGTAAGGCATTACCGCCATACGATAGTATTTGGTTTGAAGGACAAGCCACACGCTGGGGACACAGAGCGTTTGATAACGAATGAAAATGGCTGTAGTTGAATAATACGGAGGTAGGTGAAATATCCTACCTCTTATTTTTATGCCCGCAGAAGCAAAAGGCATAGTTTGGTGGTCAGGAAAATTTGACAAACTTGTAATTTTGTGGTATAATATTATTAGAAAAGATAAAATAGGAGGTATGCGTTGTGGAAAGAGTAACGCTGTACAGCACAGGATGCCCCAAATGCAAACAATTGATTAAATTACTTGAACGAGCTGGCATTGAATATGAAATCTGCTCTGATATAGACTGTATGCTCGCATTGGGTATGCGTGATGCTCCAAATCTACAAGTTGGCGGCAAAATACTTAATTTCGCCGAGGCGTGGAAATGGATTAAAGAACAAGAGGTAAACAAATAATGGACGTAGGAATTAAACTAAACAAAAACTTTGTTGCCGCAATTAACCGTATGGAAAAGAAATATGGCGAAAAGTTTTTACGCCTTAATGGTTTTGGCAATGAAAATCTAAATTTTAGTAGTTTTATTGATAGATTTACACAAGACAACGACAAACTGGTTGATTTGTCAGTCAATCCATCGGCGAATATGGCTCAAAAAGACATTGTAACAATGATTAACACAATGAATGAGCCGCACGCAAAACTACTTGCTTTTAATAAGATTTTTTATGAAATAACCAAAAAGTATGGTCGTGATGCCGCGAATGAGTGGTTAGAGTTGGTGTGGAATGGTAGTTTGTACATGCATGATGCTCCCTCCTCATCCTACATGCCTTATTGTTGGGCGATGACACTTCAACCAGTGGCAGAACGTGGATTGTTCTTTATTGATCAGTTCCCAACAAGACCTGCTAAACACTTAACTACCTTCTGTGACCATGTCCTGGAAACGGTAAGCTACATGTCGAACAGACAAGCGGGTGCCGTAGGTTTACCCGATCTACTTATCTATATGTATTACTTCTGGCGTGAGGACGTGAAGAACAATCATGTGTTGCGTGATCCTATTTACTACGCTAAGCAATGTATCCAGAAGGTAATATATGATATGAATCAACCATATCTACGTATTACTCAGAGTTCATTCACCAACGTATCTATTATGGATAGGGAATACCTTATTGGGTTGTTTGGCGGCAGAGATTTTCCTGACGGATCACCTATTATGGATGATATTGAGGAAATTGTAGAGTTTGAAAAATTATTTATGGATGTAGTACACGAGATACGTGCTGATCACACCTTCACCTTCCCAGTCATCAGTTACTGTCTTCTGTACCAGAATAACAGGTTTGTGGATGAGGAATTTGCTCGTTGGGCAAGTGATTGTAACAGTTATTGGATGGATGGTAACTTCTTTGTAGGTTCCAGTGTTACAAGTCTTAGCTCCTGCTGTCGTTTGATTAATGATACGTCCAAATTGGATGCCTTTATTAATTCCATCGGTGGTACAGCATTACAGGTCGGCAGTGTTAAAGTTAGTACAATTAACTTACGCCGCATTGCCCTGGAAAGTTATGGTGACGAAGAAGAATTTTTGAGTATCTTGCGCCACAAGATTGGAGTAAACTTGATCGCGTTGGATGTCCAACGTAACATTATCAAACGTAACATTGAGAAGGGATTGTTACCCCAATACAACTTTGGCTTGGTAGAACTTAATAAGCAATATTCAACCATTGGCGTAACTGCCCTGTATGAAGCACTCGCTGACTTTGGCTACATACAGGAGGATGAGTTTGGTAATAAGTCTTATTCTGCTAATGCTGATCACTTTGCTTGTACTATATTGGACACCATCAATGCGGAAAAAGACGCTTGGGCAGCAAATCATGATTACAGTTTGAATGTAGAGGCCGTTCCTGGGGAAACGTGTAATGTGAAATTGGCGGTGGAAGATAGCCTACTATATCCTGAGGCGCCTGCGTACTACATTTACGGCAATCAATGGATACCAATGCGTGAACAATGTACATTAGCAGAAAAAATCAGATTGGGTGCTCTGCTTGACCAAAAATGCGGCGGAGGCCAAATTGCCCATATCAATGTAGAAGGGCACTTCGCAGATAACGATCAGGCTTGGAATTTACTTCAAAAAATAGCGGAAAAAGGTGTTATATATTTTGCTTTTAATGCACTTATTAAAGAAGATGCAAACGATCACCATTGGGTTGGTGATGAACATTGTCCTATATGCGGGGCTGAGGCAACAGAAGAATATACACGTATTGTAGGATTCTTACGTCCTCGCTCATCATTCTCTAAGGAACGCGCGCAGGAGTTTGATGAACGTGTATGGTATAAGGTCGGCGACTAATGCATATTAAAGGATTAGTTGACGAAAATTTTCAGGATTATAAGGTGGCAAGTATGTTTATTGCCACCTCAACCTGCACCTGGAAATGCTGTACTGAGGCGCACAAGCAAATATGTCAAAATTTGCCGCTAGCTGGTAGTCCTATAATTGAAGTTAAGGACTGCGAGATTGTGCGCCGTTACCTATCTAATTCTCTTACTTCTGCTATAGTAATTGGTGGACTGGAACCATTTGATCAAGGTAACGAATTGCTGGCTTTGGTTTATGAATTTCGTCGTTATACCACGGACGATATAGTGATTTATACAGGTTACACAGAAGCAGAAGTATGGAACTGGATAAACAAATTGCGCGTATATCCTAATATTATAGTTAAATTTGGTCGCTTTATACCTGACCAAGAGCCGCATTACGATGAAGTGTTAGGGGTGAAATTAGCCTCACCTAATCAATATGCTCGGAGATTGGTATGCGAACAAGAATAAGTGTGAATAGTGATCAATGTGTCGTGGCTGAGGTACGCAAAGCCTTAGCCGCAAATGAGGGTTATTGCCCTTGCAAGTTGGTACATACTTCTGACACAAAATGTATGTGCCGCGAATTTAGAGAACAACCCAGTGGTACATGCCATTGTGGATTATACATTAAAATGGAGGTAGAAGACTAATGCCTGATTGGGTAGTATGGGTTATTATCGGTGTTGTTGCTGCTGGTTTACTTGCCGCACTTATTGTGTGGTTAATCAAGTTCTTCCGCAAAACACCACAAGAACGTAAAGAAATTGTAATTAACTTCCTTATTGGTTTAGTTACAATGGCAGAAGAAGAGTTTAAGGATGAACACGGCAAAGGTGCTGAAAAACTTAAAATGGTTGAAGAAGCATTTAATCGTGTAGCACCTTGGGCTTTAAAGCTTATGTTAAAGTTTAGTGGCGCCAAAGACTTGCGTGAACTAATTGAAATGGCTTTAGCACAAGCAAAGAAAACTTGGGGATTAGGAGAGTAGTTGAATAGCATCGGCTCCGTACTACGAAGCGGCTTCGCTACGCTCAGCCAAACGCGGCATCTGGAGCTTTTGCGCCGCCCGTCGGAGACAGCTAGTCCTACAGGTTCAACTTAATCAACACATTCCAATTTTGGGGACGTCTGCGGACGTCCCTTTTATCATGTGAAAATTTGACATTTACCTATCAGTGTGGTATAATTATAATAGAAAATGGATAGATATGGGGTGATTTTATGAGTGAAATCATTGGACAAAATAGCGCAGGTTATTATGCAGTCAATCTTTCTTGAAAGGATGGTATTAGCCGCATTGATGAAGTAGAATTGGTGGAGTTCAATTTTGGCAAAACCATTCATAAATACTACAACAAATATAGTCAGGCTGATGTATTGTATGATACGGGCACTGACTCTTTTCTCGTGCCATTAACCCAAGAAGAAACTCAAACGTTCTCCTATCAAATTCCAGTTCAAATAAGAGTGAAATATACTACAGGCGAAATTGAACCTAGTTGTGTTCAGTACGTGAATATTCAAAATTGTATTTCACATGAGGTGATGTAATGGCTAAAACCAATTTACATTTTGAAATGGGCGGACTAGGAAAAGTTTCTCCAGCAATTGTGAATGGCCGCACAGTGGCTGATTTCCCTGAAGTAGGTGATTTTACCCATTTATATGTTGAAACATCGACCAATTTACTGTATCGTTGGAATGGTTCAGGTTATGTGCCACTTGGCGACTCTAGTAAGGTGTTTTTACATGCGGGTGGAACTGCTTATGAGGTAGGTGGTATAGCAATTGGCACAGATTTGTATGGTAAAACATACGATCAAATTCTGAATTTAATGTTGTATAAGGCATCCCACCCTACACTTACCGATCCTTCTGTTGGTGTTGAGTTAGACCGCTATTTATATTCACTAAATTCTACAGCCACAATTACTGGTAAAGTAACTTTTAACCGCGGTAGCATTGAACCGGCGTATGGCACAAGTGGTCTGCGTGCAGGTAAACCAAATAAATATTATTTGAACGGCACTACGATAGCGTCTCAGGACTTGTCTATGCCATTTTCAGTAACAATAGACAACATTAAAGAAGAAAACGATTTAACGTTCTGGGTTCAGTATGATGGAGGTGAGCAACCAATGGATAGTGATGGTAATGCTTATGATCTAGCTCTTCCAGCGGGCAAAATCTCTAATATTACTACTGTACGTGGTTTAGTGCCGGTATTCAAGAAACTCGAAGGCAGCGAGTGGACAGAGGAATCAATTGAAACAACAGTAACGGCTGATGGTCGTGGTTTTGAAGTAAGTATGCCGACGGAAACGTCTTCGGCTGCTAAACAAACCGTTGCTATCGATGCTTCTGTTACAATTGTTGGTATTAAACAGTACGATGACTTCAGAGGTGTTTGGGCTTGGATCTATGATAGTCCAGAAGAGTCGTTAGAAGCCTTTAATGTTGAAGAAAGCGAGGTTAGCGATGGTAAAGGTAATACCTACGCCGTTCGCATTTACTCAAATGCTTTAATGCAAATGGGTGCTCGTAAACTGAGATTCTATGCAGTAGTACCTGAGGAAGAATAGTATGGCTAGAATAAAAGGTCTATTTGCTGCATCCACCAACTACGAACCTACTATTGCAGCCCCATTAGATGCGAGAGAGGTCGTTCAATATAAGAGCGATCTCTACACACGCAAAACCTGGTTGAAGAATAACAGTTTGTTTATCTATAATGGTCTGCGTGTAAGTGTAGTTGAAGACACGGAAGCAAACAATGGCGTGTATGTTCTATTAAATAAAGATTTGTATATGGAGCCAACAAGTTGGAAACAACTTGCTACCATGAGTGAAATCGATGAATTGCGCGCTAAAATTGAAAATATTGAAGTTGGAAGCTCATTTGATATTGTTGATAGTGCTGCCAATCTACCTACTCCTGGGCAAAGTGGTAAAATCTACTATTGCCGCGCAGAAGGAATCAGTAAGGCTTGGGATACGGATCATTATGTTGTGGTGGGTTCTGATTTCAATACTATAAAAGTCATTAATGGCGGAAATTCCGTCAGAAACTAATATTGAGGTATTATAACAAATGGCTCAACTTAACAATATTATATTTCAATTAAGAAATGATACCACAGCCAATTGAGCATTACATCCCGATCACGTCCTAAGCTTGGGCGAAATTGGTTTAGAGATGCTTGAAAACGGCAAAGTTAAGATGAAGATTGGTGATGGCGTAACTGCTTGGTCTAATCTTGCTTACTTTGGCGGAGCTGAAAATCATGTTTATGTCGGCGAACTTGGTGAAGGCGAAACAGCTAATGCGGCGATTGACCGTTTAGTTGGTGTAGCTGAACTGAATTTAGGCGATATAGCAATTATTAAAAAGCTTGTTTATGGCGATAAGTATGAGTATACGGCTTACGTATATGATGGTAATGCTTGGCAAGCTATGGATGGTAACTACGATGCAGAAAATGTTTATTTTGCAAAAGACCTTATCATCACTGCCCCCGTTGGTGTTCAAACGATTCCATCGAGCGGCTCCAAAACATTGGCAACAAAGGGTAAAAACGTTAAACAAGTTATGGATATGCTTTTTGCCGCTGAAAAGAATCCTTCAAAAACTGATCCCGCAGTAAGTGTTACATTAACAGGTGCTGGAGCAAAAGAAGTTGGTTCTAAGTTTACCCCTGCTTATGCGGCGACATTGAGTGCTGGTAGTTATACCTATGGTCCTACTACTGGTATTACTGCTACTGCTTGGGAAATTAGTGATACAAATGCAAATACTGGTGCTACAGCTTCTGGTAAATTTGATGAATTCACAGTTGGTGATGATACAAACTATAAAGTAACTGCAAAGGCAACACACGGACAAGGTGCTATGCCTGTTACAAACCTTGGTAATGAGTATGCTGGTGCGCGCATTGCGGCTGGTAATAAAACTGGCACAAGCGCAGCTGTAACTGGCTATCGTAATATGTTTGCTGGTTCTAAAACAACTCAAGATGCGGCCTTTGATAGCGATATCGTAAGAGCTTTTGGTACAAAGAGAGCCGCTGGTGCAGTAAATGATTGGCAAGTTGCAGTTGTCGAAGGGGCTAAAGAAGTTGTTGTAGCTGTTCCAACAGGATATAAAGTAACAAAAGTACTTGACGTTGGCGCATTTGGCACAGATATTGTTGCTAGTTTCGTCAAGCAAACAGTGGCTGTTGAAGGCGCTAATGCCTATACAGCTAAAGATTACAATGTTTATGTTTATAAACCTGCTGCGGCTTTAGGTGCAAATACCTATAAAGTAACAATCGTAAAAGGTTAATCTGAGGTAAATAGAATATGGCAAATTATGTTGAAAATTTCAAAGGAAAACTAGACTGAGCTATGCCTTTCCAACGCACTGGTGCGTTCCCCTTAGATAGAACCGCGATTTTTAGCTCTCTTGCAGATGCTAAACTTTATGCTACAAAGGGTGAGGATAGCCGTAAATTAAGTGGTACATCTTATATCGGTCAAATCATTGTTGTTTATGAAGCCGATACAGTAGCCGCTTATATTATTGCAAATCAAACTGATGCTGACAATTGCTTAATGAAGTTGGCTCAATCTACCGCTACTGGCGATATTGCGGGCGACGTTGCTAACTTAAAAACACAAGTTGCAAACATTCAAGCAAGTCTTGGAACACTTGAAGGCACAGTTGGTGAACATACCACTAAAATCGCAGATATTGATGGTCGTGTTCAAACCATTGAAAATCTACCAGAAGTAACGTATGAAATTGCTGCTGGTGATGCTGATGGTCAAATTAAACTTATCTGCAAGCATGATGGTGTTGCTTATGGCGAGCCTATCAATGCAAAAGTAAATGGTTGGGATACATTAGTAGCAATTGCTAATGGTCATACTAAAATTTACGTATACCAAAATAAAACTGATGAACAATACGTTGCTGATATTGCCAACAAGAATAAGTTCAAACTTGGCGATATGATTCTGTTCAAGGAAGCTAATATTCCTGATCAATGGGTAACTAAGGTTCTTGATGCGGCAGTTGCTGGTAGTTATTACGAATTTGAAGAAATCGATATCGATGCTCCAAGTTTTGACAACTACTACACCAAAGAAGAAGCTAATGCGGCAATTGATGCTAAGATTGCAGCTGGTGGTTTTGCTAAGGCTACAGATCTTGATGCGGCCAATGCTAAAATTACTGCTAATGAAACTGCAATTAAAGGTAAAGCAAATGCGGCTGATGTTACTGCGCTTGGTGAAAGAGTAACAGACAATGAAACTGCAATTGCTGCTCTTCCTACTGGTGACCAAGTCGATGCCAAGATTAAGGCTAAGATTGATGGTTTGGCATATGAAGGCACTGGTGCCGGTGATAACAAATATGTTACCAAAGTAACACAAGCCAATGGTATTGTTGCTGCTGAATATGCTACTTTACCTGACTATACCGGTGTTTATGAAGAAAAGGGTGCTGCTGCGACTGTCAAGACAGAAATAGAAGCAAAAATTGGTGAAGTTGGCGAAAAAACCGTTAAAGGTTATGTTGATGACGCGGTTCAAGGTGCTGTTGACGGTGTTGCGGCTCAAGTTAAAGCAATCACTGGCGAACCCGATACGGGCAAAACCGTTATTGAAACTCTAACTCAAGACATTAAGGATGCTACTGGCGACCTTGGTGGCAAAACAGTTAAAGCATATACCGATGCAGCAGTTAAAACTGTTGACGATAAAGTTGGCACACTTCAAACCAAAGTTGACCAAATTCCTGTTGTTCAAGATGGCGAAGAAGTGGCATTAGACGAAGCCAACAAACTTGAATTGGTCAAGGCGTCTGTTGCTAAATTATACATTCCTGAAGGAACTGTGTTGATTTTGAATGGCGGCAATAGCGTCAGATAGAGTAATAAAGTTTTAAGAGGAACAATATGAACGAAATCAGACTAGATGTTCGGTTGCTGCAAAAACATAACACATTTGCATATTGGTCTGCTAATTCAGACTTTATTCCTCTTGAAGGCGAAATTATTGTCTATACAGACCATAAAACAACAACCGATTCGGAAGGACAAATAATTAACGTTCCCGATTTCAAAGTTGGCGATGGGGTGACGACAGTTGGTGCTTTGCCATTTTTGGTTGGCACTAATGAAGAGATTGAGGCGCAACTAAAAACAATTGCTGATAATCTCGCCGCACATATTGCGGATACAACAGTGCACCTAACCAGCGGAGAGCGTGATACGTGAAACAATAAAATTTCCTGCAGATTAGACGGGGAACAATTAATATTAGAATAATCGAGGATAAATAGATTATGCCTGATACAAAAAAATATATTTCTCAATTAGTCGTTGGTGGCGTTACCTATGATATTAAGGACTTAGAAGCTCGTGCATTGGCCGCTGGCGGTATCCACTACATTGGTGTTACTACTACTGCTTTGGCTGATGGTGCAACGACAAGCCCTATTGTTATTGATGGAGCTGATATAACACCTAAGAAAGGTGACTTGGCTCTTTATGCTGAAACAGGCGGTGAACATACTGAGTACTTGTGGAACGGCGAACACTGGGATAGACTTGGTTATGGTAAGTTTGGTGATCTTGCTTACAAGAACAGTGCTACTGGTTCTGTTGATCTTGGTCACGACCACAACTTTACATTGGAAGATGCTACCGCTGAACTTACTGGTGGCTCTGTAAGTGGCTTTGGTGTTACAGCACATGACTATACCCCTGCTGGTACAATTGCTAAGGGTACTGGTACGGCTAACTACACACCAGAAGGTACTGTAACACTTGGTGATGAAGCTGCTAAGGCTGTTACTATTGGTGGTAAAACTGCTGATGCAACTATTGGTGCGCACACATATACACCTGCTGGTAATGTTGAAGTTACAACTGCTTCCCCCAATACTGGTGAAACAGCAAATTATACCCCTAGTGGTACAGTTAGCAAGCCTACCTTCACTGGCACGCAAGCCACATTAAACCATGCTGCACATACACACGGTTTAACTGGTGATATTACAGTTGAAAACGAAGTTACTTTAACTGCTACTGGTGGCGCTGTTAATGCCCACAATGTTGAAGTTACTGGTGCAGCTTATACACCTGCTGGTAGTGTTAGTCAACCTACCTTTACTGGTACCGATGTTAATTATACTCCGGCTGGTTCAGTTGCAGCTCCTGTTATTACAACAAATGCAGTAAAAGCTTCTGTAAGCGGCGAAGTACTAACATTTGATGGCGCAACTATTACTGCTGATGCTCCTGCGTTCACAGGTACTGCTGCAAAAATTAAGGCTACTGGTACTGTTAGTAAGCCTACTTTCACAGGTACTGCTGCTACAATCACTCCTGAAGTTACAGTTGCTAACCACACATTCACTCAACCCGAGATTGGTGGTACGGTTACTGCTGCAGTGACTAATGATCTTGCTATTGGAGAAACAACTATTGGTGCTCATACCTATACGCCAGAAGGTAGCGTAAGTCAACCTACATTTACTGGTGATGGTATGGTTATTAAGGCTGTATTCAAGGGCACTCAAGCAACATTGAGCCATAGCGCACATAGCCATGCAGTTGGTACTCTTGTTGGTAGTGTTGATGTACCTACAACTGCTACATTTGCGGGCAAAGGCGTTCAACTTGTGTTCAATGGCACAAAGGTAACTCTTGCTCATACGGTTACTCAAGGTACTGTTTCGGGTAGCATTACTTATAAGAAATTGAAGGATATCACAGCTTACAGCGGTACAAAACAAGTTACTGTGAAGTAATTCTAACTTAATTAAACAATCAACCGATGCGGGAGAGCTAATTTTCCCGCATTGGCCACTATCAGGAATATCTGAAAAGATGATATTCCACAACTAAAATCAATTCTCTATTTGAAAGGATAATAAAGGATTATGAAAAAATATAATAATGTAAGACACGATACGGAAGAAAATTGGAATCGTGCAGTAAACTTTATTCCTCCTGAGGGTGAGTTGATTATTTATGATGGCCAAATTGAAGACGGTCATTACGTTATTGAGCCAAGATTTAAATTGGGTGATGGCGTAACAAAAATAATTAACTTGCCTTTTTTGTCATTTACTGGCAATAGGAATAAAACGCAATATGAAAATGGGACGTTAATATTCCCGGAGGACAAATAATGGGCGTTATTCAAAAAATTGCACTTAATAATGGAAATATAGCTACTACTCATACAATTGCGGCATCAACAATGGGTGTTTGTAGTGTCGCTGCAGCAACTGCGGCAAAAACAACAACAATTACAGATTTGAGAGTTGCAGATGGTTTAACTATTTCACTAAGTTTAACTCATGGTAACAGTGCTGCATCACCTACTTTAAGCGTAAATAGTGGCATAGCCTATCCAATTGTGAATTTGGGTACAAAAAATGCGAACGATGTAGTTTTGCTTACATTTAGTAACAACAAATGGTATGCTGCTGGCGGTGCCGATGTGAAAGTTAAGGATGTGACTTTAGGCGGCGAAAGCATTGTTGATAGTGATGGTATAGTTAAATTAGAAAAAACCGTAATGACCAATAACTATATCCCTGTTTGGAACAACACTAGTGGCGCATTTGAAGATGGAGTTACCGCTGGAGGTACCAGTGGGTATGTACTTACTGCTCAAGGTCCAAGTGCAAAACCAGCTTGAAAAGCGGTAAAAAGCATTAGCAATATAACTGTTACCAAAGTGTAAGGAGAGTAATTTATGGCAACTTATAAATTAACTCAAACATTTTCTGATAACACAACAAAGGATGTTAGTTTTACAATTCCTGAAACAGCAGGTACATATAAACTTAAGTTTACACTATCAGACTCAACAGTAATTGACGCGGGCAATGTGGTTGTTGGTACTGCTCCAAGTACTTATAAAATAAATTTGACTATGGTCGATGGTTCTAATGTATCAGCTAACTTTTTAGTGCCAAGCATAGGCTATACAGTCACTATCCCTGCTATGGAAATGGGTATATCTGCATTACAATATCGATATATAAACACTTCTGGTGCAACTTCTTTTGTAAATGCCAGTGCATCAAATGCAACAGCAATTAAGGTTCAACCAAACACATCAATTCAAGTTTATGCACATACGCTATCAGATACTATAAACTATCAAGCATGAACAGGTAATACTACCACATGGACAGTAACTTCTGATAATATGTCCTTACCAAAGTTTTATGCTCAATACAAAAATGCTCCAACCATTACAGGCACATCTGCTACATCAAATAGTATTACTTGTACAATTAAAAATAACTCTACAATGTCCGCATTGGTACTACTGTATAAGGCTACAAGTTCAAATGGCTCATATAGTACTGCTAATGCACCAATTACAGTAGATGGTGGTTCGTCTGGCTCAATTACAGGTCATGGTTTATCAGCTTCTACAACCTATTATTGGAAGGCAACTTTGGTTGATACATATGAACGTATTAAAGAAAGCCCATTTAGCTCTATTGTAACCAAGGCAACAAGCGCAGCGGGACTAACTGTTACAATCCCTGCAAGACAAAAAGGTATATCTGCATTGCAATATAAATATACCAATCCAAGCGGTAGCACTGCATATGCAAATGCGGGCGCCTCACAAACTTCTATACAAGTTAAAAGCGGCACATCAGTTACAGTATATGCACATATCTTGTCGGATACAACAAACTATCAAGTTTGGAGTGGTAATACAACAAGTTGGACAATCAATGCAAATACAACATTACCAGCCTATCATGCACAATATAAAACCTCTCCTACTTCATATGGTTGTACAGCAAATAGCGGTACTTCTATTACCATGGCTTATGAGCCTAAGCTAACTGCTGGATTACGTCTATACAAAAATGGTAGTGTTGCTGTTTCTGTTTCAGATAAGTCCTCTGTGACATCATTAACTGCCAGCGGATTAACTAATGGCACTGAATATACTTTTACTGCAACTCATTATGACGCAACTGGACAAGTGAAGGAAGGACCTAAATCAAGCGGGGTTGTTGTTAAAGCTTGGTCAACTACCACAACTTATAATGTTACATTCCCTGCACTAGATAAAGCATATGGTGTCGCTCAACAAACTTGGACATATTATAATAATATGGGTGTGAAATCAACTCGTGTAGCTGCCCTAAGTGACTCAGGATATAGCGGTGATACAAAAGCGGCGACCATAGCAGTCAGAAGTGGTTTAACCGTAGCAATTACTGATACAAAATATTATTCAAATATTGCTAATTATGTTGAACCTAGTCAGTATATGAATTCTGGTGATCAATATACGCACTGAACAATTACACGTGCCACTACTGTAAACCAAATGTTTACACAATGGAAAGTGTCACCTGCCGTCACCATAACTTCGACAGAACCACGGAAGGTAACATTTAATGTCAAAAATAATTTGTCCATCCCAATAAACATAAGTTATAGAGCAGAAGTAACTGATGGTGAGATACGAGATGTTGCATTTGTAACCCCTGTAAATACATTATCAGCTGGAGCAACTTTATCTCCTTCATACAGTAATGGTTTAGCACCTAACCTAGATTGATATTTACAGGTATCATATCATTCAAGCACTTATAATTTAATTAACCAAGATTCAGCAAAATGTATTGCTTTTACCACACCAGCTGCAAGTTATGTAACTGTTACTATACCAGGTAAAACTACTTATGCACAAAATGTTGTTTACAAATATTATGGGGGGGATGTAGGGCAATCAACATATACTCAAACAAGTACTTCAACGAGGACAATACAAGTAGAAAAAAATACTACTATAACAGCTACTTGTAATCCAACCTCGTCATATTTGGAACCAGTTACTGCAACAACCGATATAGGTACATCAAATAAAACATTGCTGGCTATGAAACCAAGATTTAAAACACCCACACTTAATAGTTTAACTAATGCGCCTGATGACACTATACTTATATTAAATTATCAATCGCCAGTTGGCTGTTATATGCAATGAACAATTACAGAAGGAACTGCAGAAAGAACTGGATCCACTTATAAATCAAGTGGTTCGAGCACATACCGGCACGACTTCCAATATAACGATTCAGCAGCCCCAGTAACGTACTCTTGCTATTTACGTCAAAGCACTGCGAATAGTTCGATTCTAAACAGCCTTAGTTATAATGTAACACTTGTACCGGAGACGACATAAAATATGCTAGCACCTAAAAAATTAGAAGAGTTTGTTCAAATTGAAATTGAACCAGAAGTAATTTTATATATAAAAAACAAACGCATTGCCTCAATTCAGGTCAGTACCGAAGACAATATTTGGATTGTTAACTCTGAAACAGGAGAAAAACTAAAGGAAGTAATTCTATACAAACGTTTGTTTGATGATAATGGTGATCCGTTAGATGAATCGCTATTTGACAAAAATGTTTATTATATAGAAGAAAATGGCAAACAACGAGAACTTTGTTGAGGAGGCAGACAGTTTGATTAAACGTTTGTATATTAACTTAACAAACAAATGTAATCGTGAATGTCCTTTTTGTTGTGCTTTTAGTAAGCCAAATAATAATACTTTTTTAAGCTTTGACCAATTCCAATCAATTATAAATTATCATAATAATCTAAACGATCCTTATGAGGTTGAATTAGAGGGTGGAGAACCTTTACTCCATCCTCAGTTCATTAATATGGTAGAATTTTTAGCACAACAAAACCTACTTCAAACATTGATTATCATATCCAATGGAGTGTTGGTTGATAAATATATTGATTTTCTATATGCAGCAAGTCAGAAGAAAAAAGTGATAATGAAGTTTAGTGTGAATTACTATCTATTAGAACAAGATTCAAACTTATTATCACAGCTTGAGCAACGCATCGAAAAATATCCAATTGCAGATAATTGAGTTATGTGCCTATCAATACGCTATCGTACGCCTAAAAAACTTGATGAGCCTTGGCTGCTTCAATTCAATGCGGGAAAAATAGCCCAATATCCACGTAACTGCTATGCTATCGAATACGTTGGTCGCGCGAAAGAAAATAAATATGGCGGCTCTGCAGTCACTGGTGAAATGATGACAGGTAGTTGCATGCCGATAATTTATAGTTGCGATGGAGTATGCTTTAACCATGATTTCGAAGCAAGGCGGCAATATGAACACACAATCCTTGAAAGTAATCAATAAATATTTGTCCCTGCCGCCAATTCAAGCAATTTTTAACAAACATAAAGTTGCTTTTGTATTTGTAGGCGGAAGTCGCGCAACTAAGTTTTATAATGAGCAATCAGATTATGACTTAAACTTTGTGGTTATCGACGATTGTAATTACGAGCGCAGTATTGAGTCAAATTATTATTTAGTTGATGGTTGTATGCTGCATCATTATATTTTGCCACTTGATGCTATTAGTAAAAGTGGATTTGGTTACGCAGGATTATTGATCAAATGCGCCGCATTGAATTGAGATAATATTGTATGATTTGAGAGTCGATATATTAATTTTATCAATACCTACCTTTCACTGTCTTCTGAAATGGGTTGAATTGGTACGAAAAAATTTGTTAATACTGCTGTACCTTTTTCGCATCATAAAAGTTTCTATTCATTACTAATTGCGGCAAATTTGTTTTTAGGCAGTAATTATTCAGATGATTATATTTGATATTATAAAAATAATCATAATAAACTAAATAGTAAACAAACTGCCCAATACGAACAAAATTTTAACACAATTATAAATCAAATCAAACAAACAGAAGGAAGTTGAGAAGAATTATGAGCGCCAATTTATGAGAAGCTAAAACAGACCCTATAGTTCAACGTTTTATGCAAACACAACGCTATCAGCAAATAACCCAAAATGATAAAATTGTCTGTATATTTGTTGGCGGCAGCCAAGGTTATGATAGGTATTATTTAACTGAAAATAGTGATTATGATATTATCATTCTCTTAGATAATGATTCTAAGTTACCCGAAAGCACATTTTTAACTGTGTTAGGCCGTGAGTTGCAGTATTCTTATAGAACAGTTGAAAATATGTTAGGAAATATGGATAAAATACTTTTTCCTTATGCAGTTGAAGCCTCTTACTCAGGGCAACTTAAATTTAATTGATTCCGACCTGAACAGTTTTTATTTGTAAATCCAAAATATCAATCAATAGTTGATAAATTATTATTGTATCGTAACCAAATTCAACTACTCAATTTCCATAAATATGTCCAACTTATCGCGCAAAATCCCGCTCAACAATATCGAACCTGTCCAAAAGCCTTTTATCATATTTTTGCCGCTTATTTGGAACTAACAGGAGTAGGCGATAAAGAATGAATAAGAGAAATAAAAGCTAATCCACCAATCAAAAATACTAAAATTTTGGACTTTTTTCAGACCATTTTAGATTGATGCGTGGCTCACCCAATAGATTTAATTGCTACGGAGCGTAATTTATATGAATGTTTTTATGACGAAAATAACAAACTTATTTTATAAAGCATATAAACCAGAACTAAGTGGAATTGAATTGGCTTGTGTTATTGGTGGCGCATGCATAAATTGTGTAGATGAAACAAGTGATTTTGATATTCTCTTCGTTAGCACTCCATCAACGCGGGAAAAAGAGCTTTGAACCAATGTGGACAATGTTAAAGTATCTTTTTTGGGCAATACCAATTGGAATTGAAATATTTATTCGCGGCTATTTGCTTGGTTTATAACTGAAGACCAAATACTTTATTCTACTCCTGCTGGTCGCGAGCAATTAGAATGATACAAAGCCGATGCAATTAATGCTGTTTTTGATTGATGAGCAGGCCATACTGATTGGGTGAATAGCTTTTTGGCGGATGAAAATGCCTTTCGTAAAGAACTCTATCACTTCATTTACTGCTGGGACATAATTACAGAAGGAACTGAAAAAGTAGATAGGACTTTACTGCTTGAGATGAAGCGAGGCCGCGCGAATAATGAATTGCGGCAATGGTTGGTTAAAGTGGGTACGTGGGTTGAACAACATTGGGGTATAAGATTACTCACCAATCAAAATTTGACAACTACACATTAATGTGCTATAATAAAGATAGATAATTGGATGATATAATCCAAAATAAACAACACGAGGCAGCAAATGGCAGATAAATATATAACGATAGCTGGCACGAGCTATAGATACAAAAAGACCGATGGAGGCGGCGGTGGCGGTGGAGATACTCCGACTCCAGGTACTAATTGAGTTTCTGTTAATGGTGGTAACATTCCTGGTGGTAACTACTTCCTGCGCTTTGATCCAACGCTAGATTTAGGCGCGATAGCAGGACAAAATGGTTATAACAAGTTCCATATCACTTTTGATAGTAATATTGGTAATGATACAAATGCAGATGGCACTATTTATTTAGGAGAAACCTATTATATTAATAATTTGTCCACCTCTAGTGA
>OIYR01000776.1_pt1 | contig 17255 bp, 10 predicted proteins | sample 1588221 | NCBI WGS metagenome assembly OIYR01 (sample SAMN03283292) | human gut metagenome | biome: human-associated habitat; material: feces | host: Homo sapiens | place: Peru | collected 2012 | reverse complement strand
TGCCGAGGCGTTGTTCAAATATGCTTCCGATCCAGATGTCGGGCCGCGTGCGGGATGGCCGGTGCATAAGAGCGTGGAGGAAAGCCTTGAGGTGATCAGGAATATATTCACAAATGACCACACTTGGGCGATTGAGCTGAACGAAACCGGCGAGGCGATCGGTTGCATTGGATATTATTCGAGCGACGAGAGCAATATCGGCATCGGAGCGGATGACGCCGAAATCGGCTACTGGGTGGCTAAACCATACTGGAACAAAGGAATATGCACGGAGGCCCTTCGCCTGATGATAGACTACTGCTTCAAAGTGAAAGGCTTTCATACTCTCTGGTGTGATTATTTCATCGACAACCCCGCATCCGGCCGAGTTATGGAGAAATGTGGCTTCCAAGACTCCGGCAAGGTCAACTGGTGCAGCCACCTCTACCGTGGCGATGAACGCCCCGTGAAGGTAATGCGGCTTGATCCGTGATCTATAAGATGCGGTTTGATTCGTGATTTATAAATGATTAGTAAACAGAGAGATATTCTATTGTCTTTGGCTCAATACAACTAAAGACAAAGACTTAAAAGATTGATTTAAAACCTATTCTGTATAACGATGCGTTTTGATAGCCGGTCAAGAGCACATCAATGTCGGCTATTGACAGCGAAAAAATCAAAAGTCAAATTTTGGTCCACCGTGCAAAATTTGACTTTTGCCTTTTTTTCGCTGTCGTCAACACTCAAATGTGATGTGATACTTAACTGAACCATAGTGCCGTTACTCGTACCGGATGGCTTCGATCGGGTCGAGGTTGGAGGCTTTGCGGGCTGGGTACCAGCCGAAGAAGATGCCGATTATGGTGCAGACGAGGAAGGAGATGATGATGCTCCACGGCTGGATGAGGATGGGGTAGGAGAGGACGGCTTTGACTATGTACGATGCCGCCACGCCTAAGATCACACCTAAAAGTCCACCCGTTATGCTTATCAGTGTCGCCTCGATCAGGAACTGGGCGAGAATGTCCCGGCCTTTCGCTCCGATGCTCATTCGTAGGCCTATCTCCTTTGTCCGCTCGGTGACGGAGACGTACATTATATTCATAATGCCTATGCCACCCACGAGGAGCGATATTCCCGCCACTGCCGCCAGAAGGGTGGACATCATATCGCTGGTGCTGGTCATCATCGTGGAAAGCTCCTGCTGCGAGCGGATGTTGAAATCGTCGTCGTCGGACTCCTTTAGCTTGTGGTTGCGCCGGAGGACGGACGACACCTCCTCGATGGCCTTGTCGGTATATTCCTCACTCAGCGCGGAGCAGACGATCTCCTGGAGGTAGGTGATGGCGAGGATCCTTTTCATCACGGTGGTGTACGGCGTGATGATGAGGTTGTCCTGATCCATGCCCATGCTGTTGTAGCCCTTGCTCTCCAGCACGCCCACGATGCGGAACGGAATACTGCCGAAGCGGATGACCTTTCCTACCGGGTTCTCGCCGTTCGTGAAAAGCTGGTCGATGACCGTCTTCCCGACAAGACAGACCTTCGCCGCCGTCTTGATGTCCTGCTCCGAGAATATGTCGCCGTCCTGCACCTTGTAGCCTCTGATGTCGAGGAATTCCTCGTTGACACCATAGACGGATGTCGGCGTGTTGTTGGCGCCATAGACCGCCTGGCCGGTGGAGTTGACGGAAGGGGAGACAAGCGAGACGTGGCCGCATTCCTGGCGGATGTCCTCGAAGTCCTTGACTTTCAGCGTCTGCATGTCATCGGCGCTGAGGCGTACTCCGCCCCTCATGTCCTCTCCCGGATGGATCATTATCATGTTGGATCCCATCTCGCTGATCTCGGCCTGGATGCTCTTCTTGGAGCCTTGGCCGATGGCGAGCATTGTGATGACGGAGCCGACACCGATAATGATGCCGAGCATCGTCAGGAATCCTCTGAACTTGTTGTTGCCCAGTGCTTTCAGGGCTATTCTGAATAGATTGGCGAAATTCATTGCAAAAATCTTTTATGAATATGTCAGCAGTCGTTCTCGGCCGGCAGTTTGGCCAGCGCCTCCGCGGCGTCAAGAATATGCCCGTTCAGCACGTCGCTCGTGACCCTGCCGTCCCGAAGTGTGATGGTGCGTGTGCTGTAGTTCACGATCTCCGGGTTATGGGTCACGAATATGATCGTTCGACCCTCGGAATGGAGTTTCTGGAACAGAACCAGAACCTCAAAACTGGTGCGCGTGTCCAGATTGCCGGTCGCCTCGTCAGCGAGAATCACCGCAGGATCGTTCACCAAGGCTCTTGCGATCGCCACCCTCTGCATCTGTCCTCCCGACATCTGGTTGCTCTTATGCTCCAACCTGTCCCCGAGACCGACCGCCTTCAACGCCTCCACCGAACGGTCGAACCTCTCCTTCTTGGAATATTTGTGGTTGTACATCAGCGGCAGCTCCACGTTCTCGATGGCCGTGGTCTTCGCCAGCAGGTTGTAGTTCTGGAACACGAAACCGATCTTGCGGTTCCGTAGTGTGGCGCGTTCGTTTTTGTCCATCGTCCTGACCGGCACACCGTCGAGGAAATATTCCCCGGAAGTCGGCGTGTCGAGGCATCCGAGGATGTTCAGCAGCGTCGATTTGCCGGAGCCAGAGGTTCCCACGATCGTGACGAACTCGCCCTCCGTGATTGTGAAGGACACTCCCCGCAATGCATGGACGGTCTCGTCACCGACAACGAAGTCGCGCCTTATGTCCTCAAGTTTGATAACGTCTTTCATACTTTTCCAGTTTATGTTGCCGGCATTATTTCTTTCCACCACGAGGTCCCGGTGCGAACGGACTTCTTTCAGCCGTTTCCATCTTCTTAGGTGCTTCTGCCGTGAGGCCTATAACGACCTCTTCTCCGTCAGTCAAGCCGCTTGTGATCCCTGTCTTGTCTCCGCTTGTGTGATCTGTAGTCACCGCCTTAGGCGAGATAGAGTTTCCGCTCTTTACCCAGACTATCTTTTCGGACTCGTCAGCGATGCCGTCAACCTCGATTCCCAATCCCTTAAGCATCTCAGGGTCAGGGTTGAACCTCAGCGCTTTTGTAGGCACGGCAAGCACGTCTTTCTCTTCCAGAGTGTTGATGGTCACGTTGGCCGTGAGTCCCGGCTTCAGTTTAAGGTCCGGATTCGGTGCTGAGATCACAACCTCGTAAGTCACGACATTCGAGGTCGTTGTGGCCTCCAGCCTGACCTGCTGAACGGTTCCGTTGAAAACATCGTCCGGATAGGCATCCACGGTGAAGGTGACGTTCTGGCCTTCCTTTACCTGGCCGATGTCAGCCTCGTCCACGTCAGCGATCACCTGCATATCCGCAAGATCCTTCGCTATGGTGAACAGGGTAGGGGTCTCGAATCCGGCTGCCACAGTCTGGCCTTCCTCCACGGCCCTGCTGATGACCACGCCGTCGATAGGTGACGTTATTGTGGCATAGCTAAGGTTTCTTTTAACTTTGGTGAAAGATGCTTGCGCCTGGTTGTACGCATTCTTTGCGGTTTCGTATTGATAATACGAGGAATCATATTCAGAATCACTGACCAACTCTTTGTCGTGCAGGGTTTTGGTCCTATTATATTCCTTCTCCCTGTACTCGAATTCCGTCTTGGCTGCGGAGAGTTGCGCCTGTGAGGAGACAAGCTCGGCCTGGAGGTTCACCTTGTCCATTTCAGCGATGACCTGACCTGCCTTGACGATGTCGTTGTAGTCCGCGTAGAGTTTGTCGATGATTCCGGACACCTGGGTGCCGACTTCCACCTTTGTGACAGGTTCAACCGTTCCGGTGGCGGTGACCGAGTTGGAGATGTCGATTCTTTCAGTCTTGGCTGTTTCAAGAGTGACTGTCTGCTTTCCGGTAGGGCGGAAGATCAGCCAGAGTGCCGCAGCGGTGCAAATGATGCCGACCGCGATCCATAAAGTCTTGGTTTTCATATTAATTGATTTTATAATTTCCTTGGTAAATGTCGAGTAACGCATTGTTCATCAATGCCGTGTATTTTGATTGGAGGAGCTGGACGCGGGCGTTGAGAAGGTTGTTCCGCGCTGTGATCAGCTCCACGGTGTTCTTCATTCCGACGTTGAACTGCTCGGCCGTGAGTTCGTAGCTTTGTTCGGCGTAACGTGCTTGTTCCTTGGCGGAAGTGTACTTGGACTGGGCGGAGACCGCCTCCAGATAGGTGTCTTCAACTTCCTTTAGCAGAGCCTTTTCCGTACTGAGTTGTTCCAACCTGCTGTTGTCGGCCTCGATCTTCGCCTTGTTGACCGCCGTCTTTGCCTTCCTGTCTTGAAATATAGGGATCTGGAGGCTTAGGCCGATGCTTTCATTGAAGTTCTTCTCCAACTGACTGCCGAAAGAACTGCTCGTTCCGGAAACGTTGGTCGTGCCAATGCCGGCGGTCGCTGAGAGGGTAGGGGAATATGCCGATTTGGCCTGTTTGATGCCTAAATCCGCAGCCTGTACGTTCAGACCTGCTTTCTTTATCTCAGGCATAGATTCGAGAGCGTTAGCATAGACCTCCTCTTTGTTCGGAAGCAGTCTCAGGATTCCGGCCTCGTCATCGGTAGGTTCCTCAAGCTCAATCTCATCGCTGACACCGAGTTCGAGCAACTGCTTGAGTTGCAGTTTGTAGTTGTCCAATGTGGCTTTCGCCGATGTGATCTGATAGAGATCGCTGGCGTACTGACATTCCAATTGCGTGACATCTACCTTGCTGAGTTCTCCGGCATTCTTGAGCTCGACCGCTCTGTCAAGTTCCGCTTTTGATGCCTCAGCAGTGCTCTCGCTTACCTTTACGGCCTCGACGGCGTAAAGGCTCTGCATATAAGCCTTTACGATCGAGATCACGACATCGTTAGTGTTTTCTTCAACGGACAACGAATCGACAGAATTCTGCAGACGGCTCTGCTTCAAAGCGGTGCGAAGACTTCCTCCGCTGTAGAGAGTCACCCCTGCGTTCAATCCGTAGTTTCCGGACCAACTGGTTGCCTTTGATGTACTATAGACATCCGATCCGACAACCGTGCTGTTCCCACTTTCCGAGAACGGTCTGTTTGTGATTCCTTGACTTGCGGAAGCGTTGAGAGAAGGAAACATAACGGCTTTGGCCTGATACGTGTCTTCAAGTCCGGCCAGATGCGCGTTCCTGCTTTGCCGGAGGGCTATATTGTTCTCCACGGCGTAGTCGATGCATTCCTGCAACGTCCATTTCTTTGTCTGAGCTCCGGCGGTCAGAGAGACGACCGTCAGGGCTGTGATAATGATGATAACGTACTTTTTCATATTCATTGATGATCAAAATCCGGTGGCGAAAGTAGTCGCGCGGTGGATTTTATTCAACTCAAATCGACGAACACCCGTTTTTCATCGACGAAAATGATTATATTTGTCTTTCAACCTTGGCGCGGAACTTCCAAGGTCCGGCCGCTGCTGGCCATTTAACACGAGATTAGTAATCAATGTATATGACAATGAAACTTTCAAATCTGATCAGAAAGACCGCCATCGCCGCGGCCTTGACCCTTGCTTCGGCCTCATTCGCCGGCGCGGAGTCCCGTTCCGACTGGAAGGCCCATTGGATCACTCATCCTTGGGTCCAGAGCACGACAAACACCTGGATTTCCTACCGAAAGGAAGTCAATGTGACAAAACGTCCGGACAAACTTATCGCCAGGATCGCGGTGGATTCAAAGTACTGGATGTGGATCAATGGCGAACTCGCTGTCTTCGAGGGTGGGCTCAAGCGTGGACCGTTCCCGAACGGAACCTATTACGACAAGGTTGACATCGCACCTTTCCTCAAGGAGGGCAACAACACGATCGCCATCCTGCTCTGGCACTTCGGAAAGCAGGGGTTCAGCCACAACAGCAGCGGTCAGGCGGCGCTGATCTTCGAGGCCATATCTCCTGAACTGAAGATCCTTTCCGACAAATCCTGGCTCTGCGTTCCTAACCCAGCCTACAGCAGCACGGACGCCCCGCATCCGAACTACCGTCTCCCGGAAAGCAACATCCGCTTCGACGCGCGCAAAGAGATGCAAGGTTGGAATATGCCTGGCTTTGACGTCCGCCGCAAGATGCACGGGGCCGACAATGTGGATGAGATGGCGTGGCCGGCGATGGGCGAGCTTGTTGAGCGCCCGATCCCGATGTGGAAGGATTACGGACTCAAGGAATATGTCTCTGTACGTCAATCCAATGACACCGTCTATTGCAAGCTGCCTTACAACGCCCAGATAACTCCATACCTCAAGGTCGAGGCGAACGGTGGCGAGATGGTCAGGATAATGACCGACAACTATCGTGGCGGCAGCGAGAACAATGTCCGCGCTGAGTACATTGCCCGCAAAGGTGTTCAGGAATATGAGAACCTCGGCTGGATGAACGGCCACGAGGTTTGGTACATCGTACCCTCGGGAGTGAAAGTCCTTGAGCTTAAATACCGTGAGACCGGTTACGACACCGAGTTCTCCGGCTCGTTCGAGTGCGAGGATCCGTTCCTTAATGAACTTTGGAAACGCGCGGCGAGGACGCTTTACATCACAATGCGTGACACCTATATGGATTGTCCTGACCGTGAGCGCGCCCAGTGGTGGGGAGATGAGGTAAACGAACTGGGAGAGGCTTTCTATGCGTTGTCACCGTCCGGACAACTGCTTGCCAGAAAGGGGATCCTTGAGCTTGTGAACTGGCAGGAGGCGAACGGGGTGGTCTATTCTCCGGTGCCGGCCGGCAACCGTGTGATAGAACTCCCGCTCCAGATGCTCGCTTCCGTGGGCTGGTACGGTTTCCACACCCAGTACTGGTTCAGCGGCGACAGCACCTTCGTGGCCGAGGTCTATCCTAAGGTGCAGCGCTATCTGCTTGGAACCGGTCTTTGGGAATTCAAGGACAATGGTCTTCTGAACGTCCGTCAGGGCGACTGGAACTGGGGCGACTGGGGCGATGACATCGACACTGAAGTCTTGACAAACTGCTGGTATTACCTTGCCCTCAGGTCTCAAAAGGAATTCGCACGCATTCTCGGCAAGCAGAGGGATGCGGAGACTATCGAAGCTTTGATGAAAAGAATCTCCGATGCGTTTGACGCGCGGTATTGGACCGGTTCCGCCTACCGTGACCCTAACTATAAAAAACAGACAGATGACCGCGCTCAGGCTATGGCCGTTGTCTCCGGTCTTGCCTCACCGGACAAGTATCCGGCTCTGTTCGAGACCCTTAAAAAGGAATATCACGCCAGCCCTTATATGGAGAAATATGTTCTTGAGGCTCTCTTCAAGATGGGACACGCCGACTTCGCCATCAAAAGGATGAAGTCCCGTTACGCCAAGATGCTTAAGTATGACTATACGACCTTGTTCGAGGGTTGGGGAATCGGCAGCGAAGGCTTTGGCGGCGGCACGATCAACCACGCCTGGAGTGGAGGCCCGCTTACGATCCTGAGCCAGAAACTCTGCGGGATCGAGCCGACGGCTCCAGGCTTCCAGACTTTCGAGGTCAAGCCTCAGCTGGGAACTTTGAAGACCGCATCCGCCGCTCTTGAGACCCATTACGGAATGATCCGCGTCTCAATCAGCCGCAAGTCTGTCAAGTCTCATGCCGCCTCGCTCGCAATTGAGGTTCCGGAAGGCACAACTGCCACTGTCACGGCTTCAAACGGCAAGCCGAAGACGATGACCGCAGGAAAATATTCGTTGAAGATCAAGGTTGACTGATGTCTGCACATCGTGATTTTGGTGCGGCCGTGAGCGATGATGCTTGCGGCCGCATCTGGTTTCAAGGCTGGCTTTTGGCCGCATTGTTGACCAGAAAAACAATAAATTGAGCGCATCAAGAGCTGATTATATTGCCACGGAGTTGTGTAAGCGCGGAGTGGCTGTTGAAAATATAACAAAGGTCAGTCAAGGAGGTATTTCCAATTATGTACCCACTGAAGCTAACAGACATACCAAAGTTATGCTATATATGAAATAGGAAAGTGTAAGATTCTTTTTGTCCAAATTGATTAGTTGAAAGTTAATTTGTAAAAAGAGAGTCTGTCCGTGATGAATCGGCCCTCTTGTTTAATTTTAGTCCAATTCAATGAATTTTCCTGGATTAAATGTCAGATGCTCATTGTGAAAGACATAACCCAATTGATTTGTGACACATTGAGTATTGCCAATTTTCATATCCACATTATAGTGTGAGTGTCCGTAAATCCAATACTCGATGTCGCAGCTTTGTATGTAGCCTTCTAATTCCACGGTAAAAGCCCCATTTGCCTTGCTATTTGCAAATTTGGGATGCTGCATACGAAACGAAGGAACATGATGTGTCATAACGATTTTATGCTTTGCTCGACTTGCGATAACAGCGTTCTGGATAAACTCAACGCACCTTTCACATTCTTTGTTAAACTCGGCAAATGTCAATTTCTCTCCCTTATATAGGATTCTGCGAAAATCCGAGATGACGCTTTCTGTAAAATAGGCTTCTTGCAAAGGAATGTGGCCCCACAATGTGGAAACGATGATGTCAGTATCATCCAAATGTATGGTGTCGTTATAATAGCTATGTACATTATGACGTATTTCCAGACAATACCCGTTTGCAAGTGTAGCGATGTCGTAATATTTGTAAAATTCATGATTTCCCATACAGATAATTACCTGTCTGTAATTCTCGGAGACCCAATCCCAAAACGGGTGTTTGATGTAACTCTCGTCACCAAGATAACCGATGTCTCCTGCCAGCACAAGAATGTCTCCTGTCACTGGCAAGGAGTTATGCTTGATAAAACTTCCGTTTTCAGCAAACTCTAAATGAAGGTCGGACGCATATTGTATTTTCATGATTTTACAACGAATAACTCTTTAAGTTGGTCCAGTAACGCTGTCACAAATTCTTTGTCTTGCCCCAAAGACGCAGCCAGAGAATCAGATAATTCAGTCCAATTTTCTTTGATTGTATCAACAAATTCATTCACACAAGTAACGATAGAATCAGGTGCTTCTATTTTGGTTTCTTCCAAGATTACGACGTTCTTTAATACGTCGGAGCGGTGTTTTCGAATATCTTTACTATTGACATGTTTCCCGGCTTGTTTGTCCGCAATGAGGTTCATGTACGCTTTTGCCTTTAATGCTATCAAAGCCGTGGAATCGGCATGACGTATTCCGTTTGTGAGCTTGCTGTGTGCAATGGTGAAATTATAAAAATCATCATCCATGATTATAGCACTCAGACTTGACACATCTTCTCCGATAGGCAGAGGTTCAATAACGATGCCGTGTGGTTCTCCAAAGATGTCTGAATGGCGTGATAGTAATTCTATCATTTCTGGATATCCATCCTTGCCATCAAGAAAGCGATACAGTTCATAACTTGGAGATTCATTATCTGTCTGTTTCCGTTTCTCCGGCCGATAACCGGCTTCACGCACGAATTGCCAAAAGCGTTCACCGAAAGCCTCTGTCATATTCTCTACGATGACAATCATGTCAATATCATGTGTCGCACGTGGACGGACAACCGTTCCGGTCATTGCTATGTCGCAAGCCGTTCCTCCAATAACCACATAATTGTTAGTAAACTCCGCGAAAGCCTCGCAAAACTTTTCTAATCCTTCCATTGTATTTCTTTTATCATTCGTTCTACTTCTTTCTCAACACGGGGGTCTTCATCCGTTTTCAACGAAAGGGCAAGAGACAGGCGGTCAACCCTAGTTTTGTTTTCGTTTATATGTCCCACTGCCGGATATTTCCAAACCTCAATGATAACACGACCGTCATACACATTGGGATTGTCAAACACTTCCGATTCTCTCAATGACCTGTATTCCTTGTCTGTGAGCATAAACATTTTCTCCTTGTCCGGATTGAGCCATGAATAATGTGCCAAGGCATTTATTCCGCAAACCGGATATTCCACATTCGAGCGTATATCATCGCAATATATACGCTGAATCACTGGAGATTCGAGAAATTCCTGGGATTTAGTCCATAACTCTTCGCCTTTCAGTTCAAAATGAAGTATCTTTTTTCGTTGACCTTGTAGCCTTTTTTCCCCTAAACCCAAATCATCCAAGCAAGTAATTCCCAATGTTGTACTTTCGTATGAATAAGGTATCAAAGTTGAAATCTCCTTGGCCGAAAGTCCTTCAAGACTGCCCACTTGCAAGTGGTATAGCAGAATATATTGTGCTACCGCTGTAAGAACCGTTGCCTTTTTGCGATTACTTGTCTTTTCCAATGCAATAAGCATGGGTAAATAGGCATATTGATCAGACATGATGAAATAGACACCATTGTCTGTCAGTCTTTGCCGCTCGTATGTCGGTCCTGGTATCAGTATAAAAACTACTGGAAGTCCATACAAACCAGACATTCTCTCAGATGTGATTTGGCACTCTTTGGGTGTCGGGTTACCTTTCCGTGGTTTCAAGAATAATAATGGAGTGTTCTGATAGATACCGTCATAGAATGTATAGGACAATTTCTCACCGACAGTCAATCCCTTCAGATTTTCTTTTGGGCGAGGGCTAATTTGGATCTTTCGCTTTAGTATGGTTATTTCCTTTAATTCCATTTGCTCTATTTTAATGGTTCATTAAAACGTAGCAAAATTATAAATAAAATTCGATATAACAATGAGATACGATATATTTTTGATATCTTATCAAATCTATTCTGTTATAGCATGCAAGAATTGATATTTTTGTCCGTATAGAATTTCTTCGGTTTATCTTGTCGGTCCTATTTTCCTTTGCGAAGGTACTGCGGTGAGGGAACGCCAAGTACCACTATGCAGGTCGCTCCGCTAATGGCTTGGTGGACTTGACAACTACTTTTCCACAATTTCCACCAACCAAGTGAAAATTGGGTATTTCATCAACTCCTCTGCCATTTACTTGTCTTATCCCTCTGTTTCCACATTCTCTTGGTTGCACGTAAAATTCAGATCCCGACAAGAAAGCTGATAAAGGCTTAAAATAGAGGGAAAATAAAAAAAATCCTTTGTCATTCTCTTTGAGAACAGCCACTTGAGCCTTGGCAGGAGTTCATTGCCAGAGGCATAGCGAGGATCGCAAGGCAAAATATTAATAAACACTCCCTTGCGGTTCCGGCCGAATGATGCGCTGATGCGGTAGTGACCACGCTGTAACAGGCTCCGGCACTTATCATGCCGACAGCCGGTCCGGTTTCAAGTAGTTGTTGGAGACGTAGTCATCCCTGTCCGTGTGCCAGACATCGCTTGACTCAAATCTCCAGTGCCAGGACTTTTGTCCTGGCACTGGAGATTGAGATTAGTCCCAGCGCTAGCGCCAGGAGTGTGGATATTCTTGACTTTGACATCATTTGTCAACCATGACCATCACCGGCGGGGCGAGAGGGATGAAATTGGCCTTGTCAACGGCAGCGCATTGAGCGGCGGCTCTGGTGACGGCCTCGGCGCTTCTTGCCGGAGCGTCGAACGCCACGAATGTCTCGTAGTCGTAAGTCCATGCGTTACCCTCGGAGAACTTCATGATTTTCTTGTAGATAGCCTCTCTGGACGGGGCGTTGAAACCTCCCGTGTTGTAGCGCATGATGCTGTTATCAGTCGGTCTATAGACTCCGTAAGGGTAGGTATAGCCACCTTCATAGACGCCAACCTTACCTGAATATCTTGAGTCGGAGATGAATTTTGACCAGAGGATGGTGTTCGGATCGGATGTCAGGTCCACATTCTCGTAAAATCCGTAGGCGAAACCTTTCCATTTCTTCAGTTCTGAGACCTTGTCATCAGGAATTCTGCCCATGGAGTCATAGAAGTATTCATCCGCCAGTTTGCCGAACCCATGGCCGCAGCCTTCGTGTCTGAGTGTCTGGGCGTAGTCGTTTTCGTTGCGGCAGAGAGGAACGTAGCAGACAGCCTGATTGTTACTGTACATATGACAGGTTCCGGCGTATTTTGCTTTGTTGATGATCACGAATATGATTGTTTTTGTCAGATCCACGGACGGGATCGATGCCTTGACGAAACTGTTGACAAGATTGTTGTCTCCTCCTACGTACGTTCCCTGTCCAAACTGCGCCGAGAACTTGGTGTCACCACCTTCTTGTGCAATGATTCCGTTCTTCGAGACTGAACCGATCCGGTAGATGTTGAACCTGTCCTTCGTGCTCCTGAACGGCTCCTCGGTGAAGAAAGCCTCCTTGCCAAGCTTGACGTACTTGTTGAAAAGATCCTGATCCTTGTCCGCGAACGCGTCTCCGACAAACACCACGTCGATTCCCTTGCCGACAGTCGCCGAATGAATCCTGGTCACCTGTCCGTCCTGACTGTAGTCAGATGATGTGTAGGTTTGGATTCCCTGCTTGACCGTCACCGTCAGAAACGAGTTGTTGACATTCTTGAATATGATTTCGCCGCTTCTTGCGGAAGAAGTCGTGTTCGCGCTGACCGTGAATGTGTACACGCCTGAGTTATCGGACTTTTTGCTGATCCATTCTGGCTGCGAGTCAATCGAATAGCTCATGTTCGCCGTCACTGTCATCGTGATGTCCTGCTCGTAGCCGTCAATGTCGAACAGAGTCGGGGTGACTGTGAACACCTCGTCCTCACCGGGTTCGGTGCCTTTCACCACAATTTTTGTGGTTGATGGAATCTCTTTTTCAAAGAGTGCATCAATCTGCCCATCAAAGACGTACAGTGTCTCAAGTGGATTGCCTGAACAATAGAAATCAAACAGACTTGTCAACTCGGAAATGTCCATCTCTTTGATAAGGTTCTTATTTGCTTTCAATGTTTCGATTTCCGGACAGCAATTCACCGTAAGAGATGTGAGATTGTTATCATTTACGTTCAATCTCTCCAGTTTTTTGTTATTACTGAGTTCAAGCTCGGAAATCTTGTTTTTATTACAGATTAAATGTTTTAGTTCAGGATTGTTTCCGAGGTCAATCTCGACTATGCTGTTGCCACTAATATTCAATTTAGTCAGCTTCTGATTATTGGTGACATCAATTGAAGTCAATTTGTTGTCGGAACATGTAATCCTTTCGAGTTCAAGGTTCTTGCTTACATCAATTGATTTGATCTGGTTATTGGTCAGATCGATATAATCAAGTTCTGGGTTGTTGCTTACATCAATTGATTTGATCTGGTTATTGGTCAGATCGATATATTCAAGTTCTGGGTTGTTGCTGACATCAATGGAGGAGAGTCTGTTGTTATAGGCCTCGAACTCTATTAATTCTGTGTTCTTGCTGACATCAAGGCTGTTCAGGTTATTGCCTGCACAGCGTAATTGCTCGATTTTAGGGTTGTTTGTCACATCCAGGGATGTAAGCTGGTTGAAACCGCAGTAAAGTATTGTCAAGTTCACGTTTTTTGACACATCCAGGGTTTTCAGTTTTCCCTCCGGGTCTTCCTCTGGTTCAAAAATACTCCACGGTCCTTCGCATCTTAGTTCTGTAAGATTGGCCATGTGCTCGATACCTGCCAGTGATTCGATGTCCTTGGTGCCGACTATTATTTTCGTGATGGCAAGCGCTTCCTCCTTGCTGATTTCACCGTCACCGTCAGTGTCGAAGTTGGCGACCAGATAAGCCTTGAAGTTAGCGTCCTCGAAGATGATGTTCTCCTTACTGTCAATCTTGCATTCGAAGGCCTCGATAGGGTAGAGTACCGAACGGTCAAGGGTTATGTCAGATTTGAGAGTCTTGACAACGTCTCCTTTGTCTGTGGCGATTGTGAGCGTGAAGCCGCCGGGATATATCTGCGCCGGAACCACAAAATGGAAATCGGTCGGCTGAGCGGACAGTTTCACGTCCGGACAATCAAGTTTTACGGATGGCTTGGAGTTGTCGTCCATCTCCAGTTGTGTCGAATTGACATTGATGACAGCCTTGCCAGAGGCTTTGACACCGGCATTGTTCGGGGTGAAAGTGATTGACTTGACTGTCGCGTCTCCAAACATAGGGACCTTCAGAACCGAGCACAGGTTTCTGAACGAAAATGTCTCGTCGCCGTAGATTCCGAGCATAGGATAGGCGCCGAGCGGGATGTTTCCGCTGACATATTCCTGAACTTCAGGCAGTCCTACTTCGATAGTCGCCCCAGTCCTGCTGATCCCGATTGACAAAGGATAGACGGCCACAAGATCTTCCGAGTTTCCATACCCCTCGAATACGCCTTTGTTGGTGTTCTCTCCGGATTTGAGGATGTAGCGACATGCTAAATCTCCGGAAAAGACCATTATCTGATCTCCGGGTGACCAGACCGTCCTGTAAACTCCGTTCGCATCCGGACCGTTCAATGATGTTCTTGTGTCTGGCTGCTGCACTATCACCGCGTTGATGGTGCGTGCCTCGGAGCCGCGCTCTTCTGTCTCATTGCAGGCTACAGAAACCGCCATCGATGACAGAACCAGGATATTCGTGAATATATTCAATAACTTCATTTTTCGGCTATGTTTAATTGGTTATTCCAAAGTGATCTTTCCGCCGGTGGTCGTGTCGTCGTTGCCGCCTGTGGTTGAACCGTCTATTATCTTGACTCCGTCAGGAATCTCCTTTTTTCTCAGACCATCCAGCTGACCTTTGAATATGTATAGTGTGGACAGCGGGTTATCATCGCAATACAGGTTCTTGAGATTCGTCAGCTTGGAAATGTCCAGAGTCTCAATTTTATTATCAGAGCAATTCAGGTCATTCAATGCAGTGTTATTGGAGACATCCAATGATTTGATTTGATTGCCGGAGCAGTCAAATGTCCTTAAACCAGTGTTTGCGGAGATGTCTAAGGACTTTAGATAGTTGCCACCACAGTATAACTTGTACAAACTGGTGATCGGAGGTATTGTCAATTCATCAAGACCGTTCCATTCGCAATCGAGGACCCTTAGTTCTGTGCATCGTCCGATATCAAGCGTTTCAAGGTGGTTTGATCCACAATCCAATTCTTTAATCTTGTTGCATTTGGAAACATCCAGCATGGTCATCTGGTTGGAACATGCAACCAATTCCTCAAGTTCAGTGTTGTGGGACAAATCCAATGTGTTCAGCTTGTTTACCCCACAATTAAGATAAACAAGAGACGTGTTGCGGGACAGATCGAGCTCTGACAATGTGTTCCATTCGCAATCCAAGGAGTCGAGCCCTTCGTTCCGTGTCACGTCCAGAGATGTAAGTTTGTTGTATCTAACACTGAGAACGGCCAGTGATTTGCTTTGCGGCAGAATTATTGTTTCCAGTTTATTGCTGTCACCGTTAATTCTGATCAGCGAGACGTTATTCCCCGCGTCAATGGTGGTAAGATTGTTATTCTCAAAAGACAATTCCGTGAGTTCAGTGTTGTTGCTGATGTCAATTCTGGTCAGGACATTGCACCCGACATCCAAGGACGTTAATTTCTTATTGTGAGTGACATCAATAGACGTGAGCAACCCGCTGGCATCTCCATTGTTGAATGTGCCACGGCATATGAGGGTCTCAAGATTGGTCATATATTCAATTCCAGAGACGGATGCGATGTCCTCGGTGCTGACATTGATGTCTTTGATTCCCAATGCCTCCATCTGACTGATCTCACCGTCTCTGTCTGTGTCGAAGTTGGCGACCAGGTAGGCTTTGAAGTTAGCGTCCTCGAAGATGATCTTGTCCTTGCCCTGTGTAACCTTGATTGAGGCTGTGCACTTTCCGTCTGTGGTCTTGATCGTGATGGTCGCGGTGCGCTGCTTGCTCTCCGTGTTCTCCTCGACCTTGATTTTGACAGAATTCTTACCGGCGGCTCCCGATGAAGGTGAAATGGTGATCCAGTCCGCTGACGTTGTCGCCGACCAAGCCACGTTGGTGCTGAAACTCAGTGTGATTGACTGCTCCGCGCTTTCGACAGAAATACCGGAGGTGACGATGTCCTCGGTAAACTTGATTTCAGGCGTGATCTCCGGTCCGGTTTCTGTTCCGGTCCCGCCACAGCCAGCTATTAGGGTGGAGATGGCGACAGCCTGGAGGAAAGTGAGTAATTTTCTCATCATGGTCTTGAATGCTAATTTATTGATTGCTATTGATCATCAGGCTAAACGGAATGACCGTGATTATTTCGAGTTCATTGGTGGATTGCTCATAACACGCATATTTGCAAAAATAGTTATATTTTTCAATTTTTCAACTGATTTTGAATCATCGCGTGAATATTCAAAGATAGTTTGTATCTTTATCACCGAAAAAAACAACACATTATTTATATTTAATATGAATTTCAAAGCTATTTTGGTATCATTTGTGGTTATTACCGCAACTCTTCTTCCATCCGCGGCCAAGGATGCGACCTATAAAGTCACATCCCCGGACGGACACCTCACAGCCACGGTCTCCATCGGAAAGACAGTTTCTTACTCGGTGGCGAGGGACGCCGTCAGCCTCATCGAACCGTCAGAGATTTCCATGACCCTGTCCGGCGGCATCGTGTTCGGAGAGAATGACAAGGTCCGCAAAGTGAGGAAGGCAAGTGTGGACCAGACTCTTCCTGCCATTGCCTACAAGAAGGCTGTGGTCCGCGACAATTACAATGAGATCTCCATCATATTCAAAGAGTTCACGCTGACGTTCCGCGCCTATGACGAAGGTGTGGCCTACCGTTTCACAAGTTCCTTGAAGGATGAGTCGAAGGTTTTGGCGGAGAAGGCCCAGTTTAATTTCGCCAAGGATTGGGATGCGTATGTCCCTTATGTGAAACAGCACACGGAAACCCTTGAGAGCCAGTATTGGAACTCCTTTGAGAACACATATTCCATCCACGCCCTGTCGCAGTGGAACAAGGAAAGGCTTGCGTTCCTTCCGATCGCTGTGTCTGCGGAAGGTGGAATGAAGGTTCTTATCACCGAGTCCGATCTTGTTGACTATCCGGGAATGTACCTTTACAACGAAGGTGACGCTACAACCCTTTCAGGTCGTTTCGCTCCGTACCCTAAGACAGTCGAGCAGGGCGGACATAATATGCTTCAGGGCATTGTCAAGGAGCGTGAGGAATATCTTGCCGCCTGCACAGCTGCTGAATCCTTCCCTTGGAGGATTATAATGGTGTCAACGAATGATGCCGATCTGGCTGTTAATGATATGGTCTGGAAGCTTGGCAAGCCGGCCGATCCATCGCAGGATTTCAGCTGGGTGAAGCCTGGAAAAGTCGCTTGGGACTGGTGGAACGCTTGGAACCTCTACGGAGTGGACTTCCGCGCCGGCATCAACAACGACACCTACAAGTACTACATCGACTTCG
>OIYR01000774.1_pt1 | contig 17264 bp, 13 predicted proteins | sample 1588221 | NCBI WGS metagenome assembly OIYR01 (sample SAMN03283292) | human gut metagenome | biome: human-associated habitat; material: feces | host: Homo sapiens | place: Peru | collected 2012 | reverse complement strand
GTCAAATTTTATACAATTTGATTAACATTTACCCACACATGTTGATGATGCCTCAAAATTTTAGGCAGTTTTGTACAAAATTTGAACAAAACCCCCATGTAAACTTAAATTCAAAAAATGGGGAATTTTGGAAAAAATGAACAAAACCCCTACATGAACCTAATTTTCGAAAATAGGAAAAAAAGGGAAAAATGAACAAAGCCCCTGTTTTTCGACGTGCTTCATGGACAAAAAAGAAGAAGTATGACTCCAATATTGGACATACTTCTTTTCTTTTTGGCAGGTTAGAGAAGCCTATAGGTTTCTTTTGAGCGACGACCGTTGCAATAGGTGCAGGAAACGAAACCATGTTCAAACTTTTCAACACGCATAGCTGTTGATACTGGCTTTAGCTTTGCGTCCACTACAGACTGGACAATCGACAGTACCTGAAACCATGTCACGAACTTGACCGTAGTATTCATCACCACAAGTTGGGCATACACACAATGCTCTATATGAACTTTGTGAAGTTACTTCTGTTGGCTTTTTATCATTATTAATGGACCAAAGTGATACAAGTTCTGGATATCCGTCTGCAAATGAGTTATATCCGGTAATCGCTACTTACCTGTGCAAATAGGACCAATTTTTCGTACGACATCTGATTTATCAGATAAAGTTAGTCTGGATTTGAAAAAAAGAGGTATGCAGTTTGTGGGAAGTACAACCATTTATTCTTATCTTCAAGCTGTTGGTGTGATTGATGATCATGAGATGGATTGTGATTTACGTAAATGAATCAAATTTGAATAAAAATGAACAATAAAATTGTATTTATTCATCATTTCAATTAAAATGATTTCAGGAATGGTGAACCAAATATGATTACAGATGAAAGAAAAGTACACATTATGAACTTGATTCGTAGAGATGGTTTTGTTTCTGTTCGACAGCTTATGAATGTCTTAAATGTTTCAAGATCGAGTGTAATGCGAGATTTAGATGAATTGGAAAAACAAGGACTTGTGATTCGTCAAAGAGGAGGCGCAAGCTTAGTAAATACAGATTCTTTACTGAATCAGTTTAATGAACCAACTACACATGATAAGTATGCTTCTAAGGTGAAAGAGAAAGAAAGAATTTGTAAGGCTGTCGCATTAAAAATCAAAGATGGAGATTGTATATATATTGATTCGGGTACAACTGTATTGCCTGTTATGGATTATATTACACATAAAGAAGTGAATATTGTGACACCAAATATTTATTTGTTGTCGCGGATACCTCAGAATTTTAAAGGAAATATTATTCTTTTAGGGGGTCAGTTTAATCGAAAATACGATGCTGTTTCTGGTGTAGTGACTAATGCGATGTTAAATGATTATTATTTTGATATGGCATTATTAACAGCCAACGGATTTGATTATGATACGAAAGAAGTCTTTGCGTTTAATGTGGATTATGCAGCTTGTAAGAAGAAAGCAATGATGCGTTCAAGAACAAGTTTTCTTCTTGTAGATGCATCAAAGAAAAATATTACGGGGCTGATGTCATGGGCGCATATGGATATGTTTGAAAGTGTTTATATGGACCGTTATGATCGAGATGAAATACCAGATAATGTTTGTGTGTGTAAAGAGTAAAGAGGCAATGCCTCTTTTAATTTGAATCAAGATGAATAAAAATGAATAAATATGAATAAAATATATTGACTTATAAATCATTTTGAATTATATTATGAATGTAAAGAAAAGAGGGAAATCATGACAAAAAAAAGAATCAATATTGATGGCGTTCAAAATGCGGAAGTATCAATTCCGATTCCTTGCCAGAAGTCTTTAAAAGAACAATTGGAAATTATGGAAGAGTATACTCGTGTACACCAGGCGTATACAGGAAAAGATAAGGCATTTCGTGAAGTAAAGTGCTTAGAAGTATTGTTTCCTAGTTTGTTTCGTACAATTGAAGATACAGATTGTATCGCAGGGCGTTTAGATTTTTTACCCATTGGATTTGGTAGCGTAACAAGTGTCGGCGGTGTAGGTCATTATTGTGTATTCCATAAATTAAGAGCTTTTAAATCTCAATTAGATAATGAAGAAGATTGTAAGCGAGTGGATGCATTATATGATTATTGGCAAGATCATGATGTAAAAGCTCTATATTGTCAGGATGTGTTGAATGAAACAACAACAGGTCGTTTTATCGATTGTAAATATCCATATATGGCAACGGCTCGTTTAAGTGGAATGATGTTGGATTATTCAAAACTTGTAAATTTAGGTGTTAATGGAATTCTTGATTTGTTGAAAGAACAAGAAGAAAATGAATTTATTTTAGCTTGTGTTGAAACGATGGAATTGTTTAAGAGTGTCATCGATCGACAAGTAGAACTTGTTGAAGATGCATTACAGAAGACCGACAATGGAAAAAGAATTCAAGATTTAAAAATGATGAAGTCGGATTTGGAATATATTCGAGAAAATAAGCCAGCAACTTTCCATCAGGCATTACAATTATTTTGGTTATATGCATTGTGTGCAGGATGTATTAACTATGGAAGAATGGATGTTGTACTAGGCCCATTCTTAAAGAATGACATTGATTCTGGTCTCATCGATGAAGATGAAGCGTATCGCTATATTCATTCATTATGGACAATGATTGAAAATCGTAGAACAACAGTCAATGGTCGTATCATCGTTGGTGGTAAGGGCAGAGAAAATGTGGAAGCTTGTGATTTGTTCGCTAAAATCTGTTTAAGAGTATGTAAAGATACGCGTTATGTAGAACCACAGTTCACATTGCGTTTTGATACAACAACTTCTGAAGAAATCATGGATATGGCTTATGAATGTATTGCTTCTGGGGCAACATATCCAACATTATACAATGATGATGTCAATGTACCAGCGGTTGAGTATGCGATGAATGTAAGCCCAGAATATGCCAAACAATATGTACCATTTGGATGTGGCGAATTTGTTATTCAAGGTAAGAGTGTAGGAACACCAAACACATTATTAAATCTGACGAAAATTATGCAGATTTCAATGAATAAAGGAATTGATCCAATGGATGGTGTCTACAAAGGTGGAAATGTAGAACTGAAACCAATGGAAGAAATTCATTCTTTTGAAGAATTGTATGAACAATACAATCGAGTTCTAGATTACTATATGGATTTAAGTGTAAAAGATCAGGCGTATAGCTATCAGATTATGAATCAGGAAGTCTCATTCTTATTTAGTTCTATTTTAATGGATGATTGTATTTCAAGAAGAAAAGCCTTATTAGATGGTGGTGTTGAAATTCTTGGTGGTACAAATGAAACGTATGGAAATATCAATACGAGTGATGCGATGTATGCGATAAAAAAACTTGCGTTTGATGAAAAGAAATATACGTTGTCACAATTGAATGAAGCATGTCTTCATAATTATGAAGGATATGAAGGAATCTTGAAAGACATTCTTGATTTACCAAAGTATGGAAATGATGAAGCTGAAGTGGATGAAATGGCAAATCGTATGTATGAATATGTTGCCAAGGGCATTCGTCAAAGAGGAATTGATGCAGGACTTGGATATTACTTGATTGTGATTTCAAATAATCAGACAAATACAGACTGGGGACATCAAACCGATGCATCTTTAGATGGAAGAAGAAAAGGCGTTTATATGAATCCAGCCAATAACCCACAAGGGGGAGCTGCCAAAAGTGGCCCAACTGCTGTATTAAATTCATTGGCTCGATTTGATGCAAAATACCATGGTGGAAGTGTACAAAATATTAAATTTACGCCAAGAATGATGCATGAAGATAAAGAAAAAGTAAAATTATTATTTAAGACATATTTTGCCAAAGGTGGATGCCAGTTAATGGTCACTTGTGTAGATCATGGTGTGTTAGAAGATGCCCAGAAACATCCAGAAAAATACCCAGACTTAATTGTTAGAGTTGCAGGTTATAGTGCTGTCTTTGTGAATTTAACACCCGATATTCAAGAAGAATTATTAAGCAGGGCTTTATATGATTAATGTTTCAAATATTGAGCGCTTCGCAACGCATGATGGACCGGGCATTCGGACAACGATATTTTTAAAAGGGTGTCCTTTGCATTGCCCATGGTGTGCCAATCCTGAAACATGGACGATTCATCCGGTTCTTATGCATAATGAGAAAAAATGTGTTCAATGTCATCGATGTCAGAAAGCTTGTTCAAAACAAGCCATCTCGTTTCATCCACAGTTTACATTGAATACGGAACTCTGTGATTCATGTGCAGAGTGTGCAAAGGCATGTGTTTTAGGGGCGTTAAAGATTTCAGGTTGTTCAATGCAGATTCAAGAAATTCTTGATGAAGTAAAAAAAGATGATGATTACTATAACATGTCAAATGGAGGCATCACATTAAGTGGTGGTGAACCGTTGCTTCAAAAAGAAGTTTTGGATTTATTAAAAAGCTTAAAAGAAAATCATTATCATGTTGCCGTAGAGACAACAGGAAATGTTTCATTGGAATGGTTAAAACAGGTTGAAAAATATATTGATTTATTCTTATTTGATGTAAAACATGTCGATGAAAAGAAATTAAAAGAAGTGACAGGTGGAAATTTAAATCAGATAGTAAAGAATTTAGAATATATTTCAAAAACGCATTCCGTCATTGTTCGTACTCCAGTGATTCCAGGTTTTAATCAAGATGTTGTAAGACAAATCATGGATAAGACAAAAGAACTTGGGATTCAAGAAATCAATTTGTTGCCTTATCATTCTTTAGGAAAAAATAAGTGGCATGAGTTGAAAAAAGAATACTTGTACGAAGATGAAAAGATGATGGATAAATCTGTTTTAGAAGAAGATAAAGGTTATGGAGAATCTATAGGATTGAAAGTTAAAATAGGAGGATAGCAAAATGAAAACTACAGATCCAAGAAAACAGGCTATACTAGATAGTTTAAAAGGTGGGTTAATTGTGTCTTGTCAGACACAGAAAGATGAACCAATTTATACACCAGATATGGTTTTAAAAATGGCAGAATGTGCAAAATGGGCAGGAGCTGTTGGTCTTCGCTTGAATTCACCAGAACAAATTAAACAAGTAAAAGATGCGAATTTAGGACTTCCAATCATTGGTTTATATAAAGTTTGGCATGATGATACTTGCGTATTTATTACACCAACAATGAAAGAAGTTGATGCGATCGTTGAAGCCGGTGCGGATATTATTGCGATTGACTGTACAAATGAAGTGACGCATGAAGGAACAAAAGCATGGGATTTAATTAAAGAAGTTCGTGCTAAATATCCAGATCATTTGATTTTTGCGGATTGTGCAACCATCGAAGAAGCAAAACGTGCCAGTGCCAATGGTGCAGAAATCGTAGCTCCAACGTTGTATGGTTATACACCTTCTACCCAAAACATTGAAGGCGCAAACTTTAGAATGGTTGCCGAAATGTGTCGTGAAATCGGGGATGAGGCATGTGTTATTATGGAAGGACATTTATACACGCCAGAAGATGCGATGAAATGTATCTTTGTAGGATGCCATTCCGTTGTGGTAGGTTCAGCGATTACACGTCCTCATTATGTGGCGAAACGTTTCGTTGACTGCTTAAGCAAATATAGTGATGATTGGCGTAAAGTTGAAAAAGCACATCATACAAATGAATTGAAGTAAATTAGAAAAGATCGAATGACCAATAAAAATGGCGTAATAAATTTGGATGGTATTAGGTGTATTAGCTCTTGAAGAATTTAAGGGGCGGCATATACGACAAAACGGTTTATAGCTGATATTGGGCTTGGATAATATTTAGTTGTCCGGGTCCTTTTTTCAACCATTTTAACATTTCCGTCATCCTTGTCGATTTCAAAATCAATACTGTTTTCTAAGACCAACATGCATCTGTTTCTGAATCGTTTGCAGTTGCGATATCCATTAGCTGTTTTGTAACTAATTTGATGATCGCATTGCGATTTTCCATCAGTGCATTGTTGATTCTTTTCTGTTCTACAGTAATTTCTCCTGAGTCTTTCGATACATTATATGTTGATGATTTCAACTTTTTAATTACGACATTTCAAAGGAAACAACAATAAAGTGTTGTGTGTTGCGATGCATACGGAAACGCAAGAGATGATGGTGGTTTATCAAGCATTATATGGGGATTATGCGTATTTTGTACGTCCATATGAAATGTTTGTGTCCAAAGTTGATCGTGATAAATATCCAGATGTGAAGCAAGAATATCGATTTGAACTTGTAGAAGAATAGGCTTAGGTTTATTCTTTATTCTAACGTTGTGATTTGTTAATGTGCAGAAAGAATGAGTGTGTTATAATGACTAATATTGACAAAGGGTGATTTAAATTATGAGTCGTGAATTATTTTTAGACTTTTTTACAGAGCATGAAGTGCCTGTGATTCGTAAAAGAAGACATACATTTTTAAAGATGGATGATGAGAATGTATATTTTTTAAAAGAAGGTGTTGTGAAGGTTAGTGTTTTAATGCGTGATGGACGTGAATTTAATATTGCGTATTTAAAAGGCTTTGATATTTTATCAATGTTTATAGATGCAGTTGTTGATTGTAAATTTTCTTCATGGACGATTCGTGTTGAGAGTGATGAAGCTAGTTTTTATTGTGTTTCTAAAAAATTATTTAATCAGTTATTAAATGAATGTCCTGAATTGGTGGAATACGTGAATACGTATTATCGTAAGAAATTATCGGAAACAATTTCAAGACAAGAATTAATGACGATGAATGGCAAGAATGGTGCTGTATGTGCTTTTATATACTATTTGGTTACGATGTTTGGAAAAGAAGCGCGTGATGGAATTTTGATTGATCTAAAGATTACAAACGATGACATTGCAGGTTTCTGTGGAATTTCAACAAGACATAGTGTGAACCGTATTTTGCGTGGTTTAAGAGAAGAACATGTTATTCGTACATTGTATAATAAGATATTGGTTTTAGATGTAGAATATTTAAAACAATTTGTAGATGTTAAGGTGGATGCATAATTCACCTTTTTTTTCATACAAAATAAAAAGAGCCGACTTAAAATGTGGGATGTCGACTCTTAAAACTGGTCATTATAAGAAAGACTATCATGAGTTGGTTACAACCAGTTTTGTTTACTATATCATGGTTTTTGAAATGAAAAAAGAGCTGAACTAGATGATGTGGCAAATAATTCAGCTCCATTCATAGGAAACTGGATACGCAAATTACTTTATGGACAAGCTATCCAGCAAAATACAGTATATCATCTTGTTGTGTATTATACAAAAACAATTGTCTATGATTGCATATATAAGGAACTCGCAACATAATAAATATCAATTGCTAACAAGATTTTGTTAAATTATGATACAATGGAAATAATGATAGAGGTGACGAAGATGAATTGTGACTATGTGCTTCAATATCTGGAAAAGATGGAAGTCCCCGTTGTTTCAAAAAAGAACCATGATATTGTAATGTGTGGTTTAGAAAAGATGATTTTCTTAAAGGAAGGCATCGTAAAGGTCAGTACCATGTTAGAGGATGGACGTGAATATAATATAACTTACACAAAAGGACTTGATCTTCTTTCCTTAATGTGCGATACACTTCGTGAAGATGTTGCGTATCGTACTAGAATTCGTGTTGTAAGTGAAGAAGCATCTTTTTGTTTGATCAGTCGTGAAGATTTCTTACGAACTGTAAGGCAAGATGATAAGCTTAAAGACTATGTGGAAGTGTATTATCGTGAAAATCTACAAAGAGCTCTATACCGCCAAAAATGTATGACAATGAATGGAAAGAGTGGCGCTGTCTATTCGTTTCTTTATAATTTGATTCCTTTGTTTGGAAAGGAATGCAGGGAAGGTATATTGATTGATGTGCAAGTCACAAATGATGATATTGCAGGATTCTGTGGTATTTCTACAAGAAATAGTGTCAACCGTATTTTGCGTGGATTAAGAGAAGAGAATGTAATTCGTATAGTCGATAATAAGATTTTAATTTTGAATGCAGATTATTTAAAGCCATATGCAGACTAAAAGGGTGATATCTCACCCTTTTCATTTCGCTAATTTTTCTTTTAATAGTTCCATAGTGATTGGTTTTGCGATATGTCCATCCATACCTGCTTCTATGCATTCTTGAACATCACTTTCAAATGCATTGGCACTCATCGCAAGAATATGTACATTTTTTGCATCTTCTCGTGGTAAAGCACGAATTTCTCGAGTGGCTTCAAGACCATCTTTAACCGGCATCATAATGTCCATAAAAATATAATCGAAAGTATAAAGCTTAGATTCTTTGAATTGATCAATGGCTTCTTGTCCGTTTCGAGCAGTCGATACATCAAGCCCTAGATCTTGTAAAAGAATGGTTGCGATTTCTAGGTTGATATCATTGTCTTCAACAAGCAGTGCTTTCTTATTTTTTAGGTTTAATGACTTAGTTTGAATGGGTTTTATGATTTGTGGGTTTGGATCTATCTGTAAAGGAAGAATTATCCTAAAGGTTGTACCCACATTTTCTTTACTTTCCATTTGAATCGTACCATGCATCATTTCTACAATGTCTTTGACAATGGATAGACCTAATCCTGTACCATTATATCCGGTTGTGGTTGGTTTACCTTCGCAGGCAAATGGTTCAAAGGCATGTTTCTGAAATTCTTCACTCATACCCAGTCCTGTATCTTTACATACAAATTCATAGTTGGCATGCGTATCATCACTCGATAGTTCGGTGCAATATAATGTAACAGAGCCACCTTCACGGTTGTATTTTATGGCGTTGCTTGCGATATTCATCAATAGGCGGTTTAAATATTCACCACTACCCACAAAATTACGATGGATGATCTTGCTCATATCTTTTCCGCCAAAGAATTGTATGTCGTGCTGTTCGCAGTTTGTTTCAACAATCGCAATGATTTTATTTAGAATATCAATGAGGTTGAATGGTTTGTTTTCTAAAACAAGTGTACCGGATTCCACTTTATTCATATCTAGAATATCATTGATCAATGACAACAAGTAGTCAAGTGAGGTCAATACTTTTTCTTTACAATCATAGAGCTTATCTGTGTCATTTGAATATCTTTCAGATAGGTTGATCATACCTACGATGCCATTTAATGGTGTACGTATGTCGTGAGACATTCTTCGTAAGAAGTTTGTCTTGGCAAGATTTGCACGCTTAGCTTCAATGGCGGCTTCTTTTAGTTTTTCTTTGGCTTCGAGCTCTCTTTTCTTAAAATCATCAATGTCAGATAGAGTCATCAATACATTAGTCAAATTATGATTCTTATCATAGGTTTGTGGGATGATGGAGCAGGCATGCCATTTTCCATCTTGGCCTTTTGTTTCTAGGGTAAGAATGTTTTTGCCTTTCATACGCTCAGGGATTGTGTCTAGATCAATAAATTCTAAGACTTCATCTTGAAAAGGTGAAGAACTATTCTTAGCTATATAATATTGTTTTAATTGTTCCATACTTCCTTTAAAATCGGTTTCCGTAATTTTCTTGTCGGAACTCTTGTAGGATAGTACGGTATAGGTTTGTTTCTTTAGATCAATGGTGGCGATACTTTTATAAATTGAACCAATCGCATGAATGATTTCATTGTATGTGCGCTCTTTTTTTAGGGCGTCATTCAATTGTTTATTTTGTTCTTCACGTTCTTTGACAATATCATCAATATGGCGTGATCCTAGAATGACTTTAAAGCCAGTGTCAGACTTAATTTTCACAACACGCGTTTCCATATAGTATGGATTAGCTTGGTCTTTATTGATACAAAATTGTAAAGAAAGTTCATCCCTATCTTTCATGGCTTGCATAAGATTGTTTCGTTCTAGCTTTTCAACATAGGATTCATTACCTTTATAAACGGCTTGTATCTTACTATATATATCTAAGGTTGTGGAATATTTAAATTCCGAACCCGATGCGATATGTGGATTGGTATCTTTGATGACTTTTAAATCGTCTCTTTCTAAATCACATACATAGACAACACTATAGTCATTGCATAATGCCAACAAGATGGAGTCTTCTTCAGAAGCTTGTTTATAAGCAATTTCTAATTCTTCTTTTTGGTGTTTCTTTTCTTCAAGGAGTTGTTGAAGGCGTTTTTCATTCTTATATTGTTTTTCCATGAGATCATCCATGACTTTGACGCCAATCACAACTTCAAAGCTGGACTTGGATTCGTTGATTTTAATGGCTCGAAAAGAATGGTATTCATTGCCATTTTGATTTGGTTTTAAACGACAATGATAGCGATAAATGGGAGTATGTTTTAGCTTTTCCATTAATGCCTGTGGCTCAAATTCTTTCCATATGCATTCTTGAGCGGAATCTTGAATATAAAGATTCTCAAAATATTGAATCATTTTACTAAAAGAGTGAAGTGTGTAGGAATCCATGGTTTGTATAGCCATATCGGTATGGGTTCCTTTGTCAAAGCGAATGATATCGATGGTATCTTGAATGAGGTCACATTGATAGATGGCTGTGAAATCTGTGCATAAAGCTTCGAGTAGTTTTGGATTCATGATAACCCACCTTTCAAAAAAAAGCGTCTTTAGAAAGACGCTGGTAAGATTGTGCAATTCATAATATAATCATGCACCTTTCTAAGGGCATTATACTAGATTGTCATAACGAATAAAAGAGCTGGTCGGGTAAACCAGCTCAAGAAATAGGAAACGCTGGATAAGCGGTAAAAGGGTAATTTGATTATCCAGCTTAACCTAGTATAACACTATGAATTAGAAAAGCAAGAAGATTGAACATATTTTCTGTATCACTAGTTTTTAGTTTTGATTTGTATTATACTTGTGATAGGTTCCGTATCGGAATTTATTTTTTTTGGAGGAAGATATGAAAATTATTGTAGTTGGTGATGGAAAAGTTGGCTTTGCGATTGCGAAACAATTGAATCAAGAAGGTCATGATATTACAGTGGTTGAAAATAAAGCGAATGTATTATCGAGTACAATGAATCAGCTAGATATTGTTGGTGTGCAAGGCAATGGGGCTAGTTTAGACACATTGCTAGAGGCACGTGCTCCTTCGAGTGATTTGTTGATTGCGGCTACATCAACGGATGAAGTGAATATTATTTGTTGTTTATTGGCAAAAAAATTGGGAGCTAGACATACCATTGCTCGTATTCGTAATCCAGAATACAATAACACAGTTCGTTTGATTAAAGATGAATTGGGATTGAGTATGAGTATCAATCCAGAGCAGGCGGCGGCTCGTGAAATTTTGCGTGCCATTCGTTTCTCAAATTCCATTAAAGTATCGTCTTTTGCGAAAGGAAGAATTGAACTTGCCGAAGTTAAGGTCACAGAGAATTCGCCACTTTTAAATATGCGTGTGGTAGATATCAATCGTCGTTTTAAGACAGAAGTCTTGTTTGTGACGATCTTGCGTAATGGAGAAGTCATTATTCCTAATGGAAATACGGTGATTTATGAAAATGATCGTGTGACATTAACCGGTTCAACTACGCAATTGGAGCGTTTCTTTATTAAGATTGGTATTTTAAGTGATCGTACCGTAAATGAGGTTATGATCGTTGGTGGTGGTCGTATCACATATTATTTGACGAGCATGTTACTTGAACTAGGTATGGCTGTTAAGATCATTGAGTTGAAAAAAGAGAAGTGTATCAGCTTGGTTGAAAAATTCCCACAGGCAACCGTTATTCATGGGGATGGAACGGATCATGAATTGTTGTTGAGTGAATCTTTAGAGGAAATGGATGCCTTTATTGCGCTTACAGATAATGATGAGGAGAATGTTATTATTTCGATGTTTGCGCAAAGTCATGGTGTTACGCATGTGCTTCCTAAGGTAAACCGTGTTTCTTTAGGTTTCTTGTTGGATAAGCTGGGTCTTGAAAATTCGATTACGCCTAAGTTTATTACTGCCAACCAAATCGTACAGTATGTTCGTGCGATGCAGAATACGGTGGGATCCAACGTTGAATCTTTGATCAAGCTCGTGGATGATAAGGTTGAGGCATTAGAGTTTAGGGTGCGTGACAATTGTCGTTTTATTGATGTACCAATCAAGGATCTAAATATTCGTAAGGGTATTATCATTGCGTATGTAACCCATAAAGGTGTTTCTAAGGTAGCTACTGGTGATACGCGTATTCAACTTTCGGATACGGTCATTATTATTAGTAAGGTTGCAGGATTGAGGGATATCAATGATTTACTATCTTAAGCATAATATACATAAACTAAACTGGGCTATTATTGGTAACGTATTAGGTATGGTACTGATTGCGCAGGCCTGTCTAATGGTGTTGCCGGTCATTGTGGATTTGATTTATCAAGAAGGATTATATGATTCTTATTTGATCGTAATTGGGATTTGTTTGGTTTTAGGATATGTTTTAACGCGTAAAAAGGCGAGAATGAATTCTTATTTTGCCAAAGACGGAATGATTGCGGTAGGTATTGCCTGGGTCGTTGTTTCTTTCTTTGGTGGATTACCATTTTATTTATCGGGTGAAATTCCTTCTTTTGTGGATTGTTTCTTTGAGGCTGTGTCTGGATTTACAACAACAGGATCTAGTATTTTAACGGAAGTCGATAATTTGAAGCATGCCACACTATTCTGGCGTAGCTTTACGCACTGGATTGGTGGTATGGGTATTTTGGTTTTCATTTTGGCTTTACTTCCAAAATCAAATGATCGTGATATGCATATCATGCGTGCGGAAGCGCCAGGGCCTACAATTGGTAAATTGGTGCCTCGTATGCGTCAGTCAGCAATGATCTTATATGCGATGTATATGGGATTGACTGTGATTCAAGTTATTTTACTATTGATTGGTAAGATGCCACTATTTGATGCGTTGTGTAATACGTTTGGTACGGCAGGTACCGGTGGTTTTGCGATTAAAAACACGAGTATTGGTGCCTACAACAATGCATATTATGAAGTGATCATTACGATTTTCATGATTTTATTTGGTGTCAACTTTAATATGTATTACTTTTTATTGATCAAAGATTTTAAACAGGTCTTTAAAAATGAAGAGTTGCGTACATATTTGGGTATTATTCTAGTTTCCATTACTTGTATCACATTGAATATTTTATCGATGTATAATTTTGATGTATTAAAATCCATTCGTTTGGCAAGTTTTCAAGTAGGTTCGATTATTACGACAACGGGATATTCGAGTTGTGATTATAGTGTATGGCCACAATTTAGTAAGATGATCATTTTCTTATTAACCGTGTGTGGAGCAAGTGCTGGTTCTACTGGTGGTGGTGTGAAGGTGAGTCGTCTTTTGATTATTGTAAAGAAGATCAAATTAGATATTCAAAAGTTACTGCATCCGCAAAAAGTAGAAGCCATCACAATGGATGGTAAGGTTGTAGATACAGAAGTGGTCAATCAGATCATGGCGTATTTCTGTAGTTTCATTATTATTGTTGGTGTGTTGTTGTTCTTGGTTTCATTTGATAATTTTGATTTTGAGACAACGGTAACATCGGTAATGACTTGTATTGGCAATGTAGGTCCAGGATTTGGTCTTTGTGGTCCAATGGGAAACTTTTCAATGTTCTCGGATTTTTCTAAGATTGTCTTATCGGTAGCGATGTTGATTGGTCGTTTGGAAATCTATCCAATTATCATCTTCTTAGCTCCACTATTAAATATTCGTAGTGTATCTAAGAATATTCATAGTCGTAAAAAGCGTAGAAGCAATTAGGGTACTTTATGTACCTTTTTTTGTATCCTTAAAGGATTAACTAGGGAGCAGATCATTACAAATCGGATTTTTTAATATGTGTTCTATTCCACGCTTACGGTTGAACAGAGGTTGGAACAATGATAAAATTTGGTTGGTACAATAGTGAACACATGTGTTCACATTTCATAGTTTAAAAGAAATGGATTGGAGTGGTGCTTATGGAAGATAAAATTGGAACCGATGAATATGGGGAAATACTTATATATCAGACTGATGATGGGCAGACAAATATAGAAGTTAAAATAGAAGATGATACAGTGTGGCTGACACAACAGCAGCTTACTGAATTATATCAATGCAGTAAATCAAATATAAGTGAACATATAAAGCATATATTCGAAGAAGGGGAATTGGATAAGGATTCAGTTGTTCGGAAATTCCGAACAACTGCAGATGATGGAAAAACATATAATGTTACTTATTACAATTTAGATATGATTATCTCTCTTGGATATCGTATTAAATCAGTGATTGCAACAAGATTCAGGCAGTGGGCAACACAGCGGTTAAAAGAATATATGATTAAGGGATTTACGATAGATGACGAGCGTTTGAAAGGAAATAGTGGAGGAAATTACTGGAAAGAGTTACTTGACAGAATCAGGGATATTAGATCTTCAGAAAAGGTCTTGTATCGTCAGGTTCTTGATTTGTATGCTACAAGTGTAGATTACGATCCTCATAGCGAAGAGTCTGTTAAATTCTTTAAAATTGTTCAGAATAAACTTCACTATGCAGCACATGGTCATACTGCAGCAGAGGTTATATATCAGCGGGCAGATGCAGAAAAGCCGTTTATGGGACTTACTTCATTTGCCGGAGAATTACCAGCATTAAAGGATATAGGAATTGCAAAGAATTATCTTGAAGAAAATGAACTCAAAGTATTAAACAATCTTGTTTCTGGTTATTTTGATCTGGCTGAAATTAATGCAATTGAGCATAAGCCAATGTATATGGATGATTATGTAAAGCAGCTGGATAGTGTGTTGTCATCAGGAAATAGAAAACTTTTAACTGGAGCTGGTTCTGTAAGTCATAAACAGGCATTGGAGAAAGCGAAAGCGGAATATAGAAAATATCAGGAGATTACTTTGACACCAGTCGAAAAAGCATATCTTGAAAGCATTAAAGAGGTTTCCAAGGAAGTAAAAAGGAGATAACATCTGATGAAAAAACAGCAGAAATGTTACATATACACAAGAGCTTCCACTTCCATGCAGGTAGAAGGCTACAGCCTTGATACACAGAAGGACAGGCTTAGAAAATACGCAGATTATCAGGAAATGTCTATCGTCGGGGAATATTCGGATGAGGGTAAATCGGGTAAGAGTGTGGAAGGCAGACCACAGTTTAAACAGATGTTATCGGATATAGAAAATGGTAAAGATGATGTTGATTATGTGCTGGTATTTAAACTGTCAAGATTTGGAAGAAATGCAGCAGATGTTTTATCATCATTGCAGAAAATGCAGGATTATGGGGTTAATCTTATCTGTGTAGAGGATGGGATTGACAGCTCCAAGGATGCCGGGAAGCTGATGATATCTGTGTTATCTGCGGTAGCAGAGATAGAGCGTGAGAATATACTTGTCCAGACAATGGAAGGCCGCAGACAGAAGGCGAGAGAAGGCAGATGGAATGGAGGCTTTGCTCCATATGGTTATCAGCTGGTAAATGGTGAGCTTATCATTGCAGAGGATGAGGCAGAGATTATCCGTATTATATATGATAAATTCGTCAATACAACGATGGGAATGGCTGCGATAGCTGCATTTTTAAATAACAGTGGTTATAAGAAAAAGCTTCGCCAGAATAACACAATTGAAGGTTTCTCTACATCATTCGTCAAAGGTGTGCTGGACAATCCGATATATTGCGGTAAGCTTGCATTTGGAAGAAGAAAAAATGAGAAGATTCCGGGTACAAGAAATGAATATCATATCGTAAAACAAAAGGAATACATGTTAAATGATGGAATCCATGAGGCAATCATATCAGAAGAAATGTGGAATCAGGCACACAGAAAGCGTCAGGAGACAGGTGTTTTACAGGTAAAAACACATAGTCTTGAGCATGAACATATTTTATCAGGAATTATCAAATGTCCTGTCTGTGGAAGTGGTATGTATGGCAATGTAAACCGCAAGAAGCATCCGGATGGAGGTTATTATAAGGATTATTTTTATTATGCCTGCAAACACAGGAAGCTTGTGGACGGACACCGCTGTACTTATAAAAGACAGTGGAATGAGGACAGGATTAATGCGGCAGTTGAGGAAATTATCCGCAAATTTGTGAAGAATCCAAAGTTTGAGCAGGAAATCCGTAAGCAGATAGGAAGCAGCATTGATACTTCGGAGCTTGATAGGGAATATGATGGTTTAAAAGACAAACTAAGCCAGACAACCGGAGCGAAAAACAGGCTTGCTGACCAGATGGATCATTTATCTGTATCCGATAAGAATTATGACAAAAAATATAATGACATGCAGGAACGGCTAGATAAATTATATGATGAAATCACGGATATTGAAAATGCCATGGAAGAAGTCGAAACAAGACTATATAATATCAGGCAGGACAAAATCTCAGAAGATAATGTTTACCAGTTCCTTTTATTCTTTGATAAGCTGTATGATAAATTTACAGATCTGGAAAAGAAGACATTTTTGAAGAGCTTCCTGTCGGATGTGTTTATCTATGAGGAAGAGCAAAAGGATGGCAGAATATTAAAAGGTCTCCGGTTTAAATTTCCGATATATCTGAATGGCAGAAATGTATTAGGCGTGGATTGGGACAACGAAAGTACCGTTGAGACGGTGGCTTTGCTTTGCAAGAGGTGAAGTGACAGAAATCCGGTATGTGTAAAGGTCGTGCACAGAAATGAGGATCACCATGAATCTGATTAATATAGAGAATCTGACAAAGTTTTATACCGAAAGAAAGTTATTTGATGGGGCAGCGTTTTCCCTGCAGGACGGGGAGAAGGTCGGGGTCATTGGTATCAATGGGACAGGAAAGACGACTCTTCTGCGCATGATTATGGGGGAAGAGGAGACCGACGAGGGAACCGTCACGACAGCCAATCATGTGGTGATGCGTTATCTGCCACAGCATCCGGAATTTGAACCGGGAAAAAGCAGTCTGGAATGTGTCTTGGAAGGAAATGTGACAGATGAGAACCGTTGGTCGATTGAGAGTGATGCCAAAGCGATGATGACACGGCTTGGCATTAAAGATTTCATGCAGCCTGCAGGACAGTTGTCCGGTGGACAGAGAAAACGTCTGGCATTGATATCGGTGCTTCTTTCGCCGGCGGATATTCTTCTGTTGGATGAGCCTACCAACCATTTGGATAATGATATGGCAGACTGGCTGGAGGATTATCTGAAAAAGTGGAGAGGTGCCTTGATTATGGTTACCCATGACCGGTACTTTCTGGACAGTGTGTGCAACCGGATT
>OIYR01000773.1_pt1 | contig 17292 bp, 15 predicted proteins | sample 1588221 | NCBI WGS metagenome assembly OIYR01 (sample SAMN03283292) | human gut metagenome | biome: human-associated habitat; material: feces | host: Homo sapiens | place: Peru | collected 2012 | reverse complement strand
TGGAAATATCTTTATAAGGATGTTTCCATGCTTTTTTAATTAAAGGATTGGCTTTTTTATATTCTCTTTTACTAAAATAATTAATTTTATTTTTATTCGTTTTTATATATCATAAAACAATTACAAAAGAAAAAATTAAAACCTTATATTAAAAAAGATAGTTTTTATAAGTATTTGTTTAATTGAAAGATTATGAATAATAAAATATTTTATTAATAAAAAATAAGCTATGCAGATTGTAATATTTGTATAGTTTATTTTTATATAATTTGAAAATAATAAATATATTGAATTTTTTATATTATAAATATAGAATATTGCAATATTTTAATTTAGTTTTTATAAGGAATAAAAATGAAAGATTTATTAATTGAAATTTTAGTTGAAGAAATACCCGCGGATTTCGCATATCCTGCAAGTTTGAGTTTTAAAAAAATTATTGAAAATACATTAAAAAATAACGGACTTAATTTTAAATCGATAACTTCTTTTACGACTCCAAGAAGATTGTCTATTTTAGTAGAAGAAGCTGAAGAAAAATCAAAAGACGATATTATAGAATCAAAAGGTCCTTTGCTTGAAAGCGCTATTAAAGACGGAGTTTTAACAAAAGCGGGAGAAGGATTTTTGAAAGCGAATAATATTGAAATTAAAAATATAAAAGATATTGACGAAAAAGAATCTTTTGACAAACCTTACTTAAAAGAATTAAATGGCAAAAAATATATTTATATCAAAAAAGAAAAAAAAGGAATAGAAACAAAAAAATTATTTGAAGAGAATTTAGAAAATATAATTGCAAATATAGATTTTAAAAAGAAAATGCGTTGGGGCGATAAAGATTTTGCTTTTGTTCGTCCAATAAGAAATATCGTAGCTTTATTTGGAAACGAAATTATAAAAACTAAAATAGCGGGAATTGAAACTAATAATAAAATCACGGGACATAGATTATTATCTCCCGAATTTGTAGAAATAAATAATCCGAAAGATTACGAAGAAATTTTATTAAAAAAACATGTTATAGTTTCAAGAGAAAAAAGATTAGAAAATATAATAAATCAACTTGAGAAAATAGAAAAAGAAAATAATTTTGAAGCGGTTTTAAAAAATAAAGTTTCCGAGATTGTAGTCGATTTGGTTGAAGAGCCTTATTTACTTACGGCGAAATTCGATTCTAAATTTTTGGAAGTCCCTAAAGAAGTTTTAACTAGCGAAATGATTGAGCATCAAAAATATTTTCCATTAATTAAAAAAAATAATAATAAAAATGGAGATTTGACTAATATATTTGTTATAACTGCAAATCAGCCAAAAACTCCTCAAATAATTGCGGGAAATATTAGAGTTTTGACGGCGCGACTTTCAGACGGAAGATTTTTGTATCAAGAAGATATTAAAAAAGGAATGGACGAAATGAATACTCGTCTTGCTATGTTAATGTTTAGAAAAGAATTAGGAAGCGTTGCGGATAAAGTTAATAGGCTTGAGAAAAACGCTGCAAGTTTAATTGAGGCTTTAAATTATAACGAAAATAAAGATAATATTTTAAAAGCAATAAAATATATGAAAGCCGATTTGGTTAGCAATATGGTTTATCAATTTCCTGAACTTCAAGGAATAATGGGTTCTTATTTTGCAAAAGAAATGGGATTGGGCGAAAATGTGGCTACTGCAATTAAAGAACAATATAAACCTTTATTTGCAAATGACGATATTCCTTCAAACGATACGGGAAAAGCGATTGCAATTTTAGATAAAATTGACAACATAGTCGCTGGTTTTTATGTAGGCGATATTCCGACAGGCTCTCAAGACCCAAACGCTTTAAGAAGACAAGCGCTTGGAATAATAAATATTTTAGTGAAATCCAAAAAACATATAAGTTTGAAAAAATTAATTGAAGAGACGATTAACTCTATGCCGAAAGAATCGAAAAATAATAAAAGCGAAAATTTGATTAATGATATATTCGACTTTTTTAAATCTCGCTTTGAAAACGATTTGCATTTTTCTAAAGATTCTATTTCGGGAGTTCTTTCAACCGAAATTGACGATATATATGATGCTTATTTAAAAATTTCGGCTATAGACGAATTCAGAAAGAAAAACGAAGAATTATTTTCAAATCTTTTGCTTGTATTTAAGAGAGTAAAAAATATTATAAAGACTTCAAATACATTAATTTTTGAAGAATCTATTTTAGAAGAAAAAGCGGAGAGAGAATTATATAAAATCTATAAAGAAAAAGAAACCCAAATAAAAAAACTTATAGAAAATAAAGAATATCAAAAAACTTTTTCAATGCTTTCAAGTTTATACGAACCTTTAGATAATTTCTTTAAAGAGATTATGGTTATGGTAGATGACGATAAATTAAAAAATAATAGAATCGCTTTGCTTTCTTTGGTTGATAAAATATTTAAAAATATGCTTGATTTTTCAAGTTTGATTAAATAATTTTTATATATCAATCTCAAGCAAAATATCTTGATTAGTGTCAAAATGGTCCGATAAAAAAATATTATAATTTTCCCTCTTTATTACCGAATAAGGTTTAACTCTATTATGTCCGACAATTTGATTATAATTTATCCAAGCGTCTTCAATTAAATCTTCAGTATCCGCCCACAAAAACCCCGCGAAATTATTAAATCCGCCTCTTCTAAACGAAACAATATTGCAATCTTCTTTATCCAATTCATAAACTTTATTAACTTCTTCCTCTAAATTATTTATCGTTATATTTTCTATATTATATTTTTTCTTTATAAAATCAATCCAACCGTTAGTTATTCCCGCATGAGAGAAAATACAATTATTTTTTATAAATATTATTTTAAATAATTTTTCGTTTTCGTTAAATATTTGATGCATTTCTTTTGCATAAGTTTCTCTGTATCTGCTAGCCGTAGGATATCCGACAATATATTGAAAATCATGATTTCCAATTAATAACTCTACTTTTTCATTATATTTTTTCTTAAAATCAATTACTTCTTTCAAATTAGAAACAATCTCTTTGTCGGTAAATGTAATCCAACTATCATCGCTATAATCTCCCATAAAAATAATTTTGTCTAAAAAATCAATTTTATCTTTAAGTAATTTTTTCCAGCAATTTTTACCATGCAAATCGCCAATAATTGCTATTTTCATTTTAACTCTCCTTTTTTTATAATTTTATTGATTAATCTTTTTAAACAATCTATCAATATTAGTTAATCTCACATCTCTACTTCCGCAATTAGGACATTTTATTTTTTTAAATAATCTTGCCAATATTCCGTTATTATCCGAAACGAATAATTTTCCGCAAGTATTACATTTATAAAAATAATCGACAGTTTTGTCAAATTCATTATAAAACATAAATATCTCCTTAAATAATAATATTTAGCCGTCAATAATTTATCATTATCAACGACTAAAATATTATACCGTAAATTTAATTATTCGGGCTTTTTATAATCTTCAGGTTTTTTCTCGCTTTTAAAATAATCGGTAGCGTATTTTTGAACCATATCTCCAAACATTTTCATTTGCTCTTCTATATCTTTGTTTCCGTTAAGAACGGACTCGTATATTTTATAGCAAGAAATATTAACCGCTTCTCCCAACGCCGAAGTTAATAAAGTGGCAACTCCTCCGCTTATTAATCCTTTTATTAAAGGACCAATACCTGGTATAAATGCCAATATATTTACGGCAAGCATTTTGCCAAGATTTGACATTAATTGTCCTATTATTACGCTCACTGTCTCTCCTTTAAGCATATTTTCCAATCCGCCCAAATCGTAAATATATAATATTCTCGCTATCATTCCCATTTGATTTGCAACCAATATCGGAGCGTCTGAAAAAGGAATAGGATTGAAAGGAACGGCAAAAGCTATAGCTATATGTTGAAGTATAGCTCCATGCGCTCTGTTCCATTTTTCGTCCAAACTTATTTTTTGAGCCGAAATAAAAGCGTCTCTTAAAATATCGGGAAGTTTCTTTATCGCATCCGAAATTAATCTTTGCAATTCTTTTGTATAGAATTCGTCTTCTACAGTAGAGGACATTTCATAAATATCAATTTCGCCGATTTCTTTATTAACTACTTCTTTTAGTATATTAATAGTATCTTTACTCACCATATCTCGCTTTGTAAAAATGATACTTACGGGTAAATTATTTTCTCTGAATTTTTTAATCGTCCCAATATCAAAATCGGCTATTTTACTTCCAGAGGCTTGAATACAATACCAAACCAAATTAACGGCTTCTTTTTTCTTAATATCGATAACCTCGTCCTCAAATTGTTTTACTTTGTCTATTTCATAGCCCGGGCTATCGTATAGAATTACGCCCAAATTTTCGCTTTCAAATTTTTCGATTAAAGAAGTGACAGGTTTTCCAATTCCTTCTTTTGCCACATCTCGCCCGAAAATCTTATTGATTAGCGAACTTTTTCCTACGCCTGTGCCTCCCGCAAGTAATATGCTCGGTTTTTTCAAGTTGTTTTTCAACTCCTCGAAAGATTTTTGAAGTTTTTCGTTTAATTCTTCAGTATTCATTTGTTTCTCCTTTAATTTAATTTTTTTTATTTTCAATATTATTAAAAATATCTATAATAGATTTTCTAATATTATCTTCAAATTTTTTTCGCTTATATATTCTTTAGTTTCTTCGCATGTTTTGTTTATAAATTCTTCTATATTTTCCTTTATATTCATCCTACTATATAAATATTTAAATAAATCTTTTATATGCTCAAATAAATGAGAAATAGAAAAACCAATATAATCGTAAATGTATGTATTTGGGTCTATATTTTTTCTAGAATAAAAATTTGATATATCTATATTTGTATTTATATTAATAATGTCTTCATTAATTTTATAATATTTTTCAAAATTTTCTTTTATACGACTTTGCAAATTTTCTTTTAATACATTATTAAAATATTCTTGTATTTCTTTAGCCAATATTTTTAAATCATCGTCATCTTTTGGTTTACGATTTGGAGCGTTATATTTGGCATTTTCTATATCTTTTTTTAGTTTTTCAATTATATGAAGCGGTATTCTATCTATAAATATCTTTTCCCAAGATAGCAAAATAGCCGCTTTATATTCGGGAAGTCCAAAATGTTTTGGAGCTTCCGTTTCCCCTCTCTTTCGTTCAGGATTTGCAGATATAGAAACGACTGTGTCTATTCCAGCGTCTTTTTTTTATCGTGTTTATAAATTTTTCCTCTTTTTCTTCATTAATTTGGTCGGATTTCGTTAAAGCGATTATTACATTATAATTTTCGTCTACGAATTGTTTTATCATTTTAATATCGAAATCTTGTATTTTAAGTCCTCCCGCCTGTATGCAATAGGTAACGCTATGAAACCAATCTTTAATATCTTTATCTGCACTTCGCTCTTTTAATGCATTCTTTATATCTTTAATACATTTTTCGTTATTAACTTCAAAGCCCATGCTATCGTATAGGTTAACTTTTTTACCGTCCAATTCGGTTTCGTATTTCTTTATATGCGTAGATATAGGTTTGCCTGGTCCGGCTTTCGCCACTATTTCCCCGAACAAAGCGTTTATTAAACTGCTTTTACCAACGCCCGTTTGTCCTAAAATTAATAAATTTAATATTAATTCATCGTCTAATTTATCTACTATAGCCCAACTCATACTTTCAAAATCTTTATATTTTTCATCATCTCGATTTTCTTTTAAGTCTTCTTTTAATTCAAATATAATTTTTTTCGCTTCTTCTTCACTTATATCTTTATTAAATACTTTTGCCAAAGATATAGTCATGTGTGTGATTTCTATATATTGATGGACTGATTGAAAAATACTACTAAAAGGATTTATTAATAAACTAATATCAACATCTCCAAGTTTTGATTTGTAGGAGTTAATAATCTCCTCGCACTTCTTTTTTTGTTCTTCTGTCATAATTTTCTCCTTCGCCGTATTTTCTACGACATTATTTATTTTATTTTCTTTATTAAAATTTTTATTTTTTTCTTCATTTTTATTATTATTTTTTTCTTTACCGTTAAAATAATTTGCTATTGCCCAGCCTATTAGTTTAAATATGCTATTATATACTCTTCCATTAAAATGATATGAATGCAGAATATTTCTAAATTCTGTTGAAGCGGAATAATTACATGGAGGCAATCCATAATTTTCTATAATTTCTTTTGGAGTTTCTGATTTAACAAATAGCAATTTTTCAGCCTCTTCTTTAGTCATATTTTTATTAAACGCTTCCGATAAAGCCACTGTTAAATCAATTATATTTTTTACCGCCATATAATTAGATTTTATTGAAAATATTAACCATTCCATACAAGATTCAGCAGTTGCAAATTGGTTTTCAAAAAATGATAAACCAGACATTGGAATAAATAGCATTCTTGCAATAGGACAACTATGTTCTCCGTATATATCAAAATGAAATGTATTTATTTCTTCAAATTCTTTTTTATATTTTTCTTCAGCTAAATTAATAATTTCCTCACATTTATTTTTTTGTTCTTCCGTCATAATTTAATCTCCTTATAATTTATTTTTTTGAAAACATTTTTTTAATCCCGATAAATAATCTTTAAATTCTATATCAAAATCGTCTTTTGGCATTTCAATTGTTTCATTATCCAACATATTTTTAACTTCCTCTTTTGACTGTGAAAGTTCCTCTTCGTTATAACCGTATCCTTCGGCTATTTCCAACATTATTCCGTCAATTATTTCTTTGTAATTTTCTTCGGTTATATATTTATCTTTACCCAATACCGCCGCTATAGACATAATCATGCCATGAAAATCGGCGTCCATATTCCGTTCCAAGAATTAATAATTTCCAAACATTTTTTCTTTTGCTCTTTTGTCATAATTTAAGTTCCTTAAATTTTATTTCCTAAACTTCCTAAAAAATTTATCCAATTCTCATAAACGCCTTTTAATCGATTGTCTAAATAATTTATAGATTTATTTTTTATATCTTCGGGAATTCCATAAGCGGCTTCGGCGATGCTTCCCGTAATAGCCCCGAGCGTATCGCTATCGCCTCCGATTGAAATTGCATTTCTTATAGCATCTTCAAAATTTTCGATTTCCAAAAATGAAACTAAAGCGGGCGGAAGGCTTCCCTGACAACTTACATCAAATTTATAAATCGGGCGTATTTCCTCTAAAGTAAAATCTAAATCGTATTGATATTTATTTTTTATATAATCTTTAAGTTTATTTTTATATTCTTCAATAGCGTTTTTTGATTTTCCATGACGCATAAAAAATATTGACGATGCCGTAGCCTGCGCTCCCTTTATTCCTTCGGGATGATTATGAGTAACTTCGGCGGATTTTTTAGCCAAGTCTTCGGTTAATTTTAATCCTTCTTCAAAAGGTTCGCTTAATTTTGCAATCCAACCGCAAGGCGAGACTCTCATTGCAGAACCGTTTCCCCAGCTGTTATAAGGCTCGGAATTTTCGGATTTAAGCCATCTTCTAAAAGAATGCCCATAACTTTTATCAATATAATCGCCTCCCCATTTTTTCATTGACTGAATAAAGTTTTCATGTTGTCCGCCGTCCATAATGGCGTCAGCAATAGCGATAGTCATAACCGTATCGTCCGTAAAAAACATTTCGTTTGTAAATAGATTAAAATTTTTTGTTTTAATATTATCGAATTCGTATATAGAACCGACAATATCTCCAATTATAGCTCCAAGCATATTTTCTCCATATAATTTAATCGCTTTATCATATCATAAATTAAAATATTTTAAAATGATAAATTATTGAAATTCGTTTTTGATTTTTTCCTTAAAATCATTTTCCGATTTTTCAATTTCCTTTTTAAAGTCGTTAATATTTTCAAAATTTTCTTCGTTTGATTTTTTATTTGGTATTAAGAAAGCGTATTTAAAAATTGAAGGGCTGTAATCTTCCAATATATTTTTATTATATTCTCTATTTAAAATTCCTATATTGTCAAAACTAAATTCTTTATTTTCTGAAGGATAAACGAAACCTCCGATTTTAGCGCCCAAAGTGTAAACATAAGAAATTATTTGATGTTTATCATTTCTATCAATATATTCTTTATTTTTATTTGCTAATCTTTTATATTTAGTATCTAATACAATATTTTTATTTGTTTCTTTATTTATTTTGTAAAAATCAGGAAAAACTTTCCAACCTTTTTCTAATAAATTTATCCCACCTATTCTTGTTTTATTTTGTGGATGTTTGAAACCTAAATTTGTTAATATAGTCCAAATATATTCTTCCCAAAGATAAGCGCCGTCAAATAAAATGCCGTAAATTTTATTTTCTTCTCGTCCATATTTTAATTCTTCATGCCTTAATATTTGAATGCATATTTTTCTTAAAGGTTCGTATTCGTAAAAATATGGATGATTTAATTTTTTTAGATTTTTATTTATTATGCTTTGTCTTTTATTTTTATCGTATCTTTTAGTCGCTTCAATTATTTTAAATATTCCGCTTTTTATATCTTCGTTTATATTTAAAATTCCTCTGCTTTTCGTGTTTATATATTCTATCGTATGTCTTATTAATTGAGTTATATTATTGTCATAGCTATATTCTCTCGTATTATATGCAATCTTTCCATTGAAAGGAATATTATTTTTGATATGTCGATTTATATCAATAACGCCTCTAACATTTGCATCGTTATATTCTCTATTTTGATAGCTTTTAAAAATTCCTTGTCTAATCGCTTTTTGAAATAAATCAAGAAACATATAAATCAAAAAATCAAAAGAATCGTCTTTATTGGTAGAATGTTGCAAATCAAATATATTTAAACATAAAACTTTTTGTAGCATATAGTGAAGAAAATAATCGTTTTCGTTTGAAGCAAATCTTGAAGTAATTTTTATTTGAGTATCGTTATAGCCTATAAAACCCATTATATTATTTGTTCTTACTTCATTATTATAAATATTAAAAATAGTTTTACTTTTGTCAATATCTTTACTTTTATTTAAATCGCTTGGAAATATCAATAAATTATCGTTTTCTATTATATTTTTTATAGTTCTGTGAGATATTTCTTTTAATGAATTTATATCTTTTTCTATATCTTCGTCAGAGATATTTTTATTTTCACTTTTTAAATTTTCTTTTATTTTATTAATTGATTTATAGCTATTGTCTTTTAATTTAATCATTTCATTATTTAACTATTTTTATTTTCTTCTTGGTTATTACTTTTATTATCAGTATTATTTGGATTATAAGCACTTTTTAATTCTTTAAGTATTGTTTCTTGATTTTGCATTCCTCTAGTATATTCAAATAAAAGTCCTTCCAAATGATTTTCCCATAACTTTTTAAAAGCTTTATCTTTATCCTTATCTTTATAATAATTTTCTAATTTTAAGAAATAGGAAGCTCCGATATTATAAGCATCAGACAATTCGGGCGTATTTGATATCGCTTCGTTTAATTTTTTCATTCTATCTTTTACTTCTTTAACTATACTATCTGTAATATTATTTTTACCAATTAAACTATTCAACATGTTTTTACCATATTCAGTTTCAGCTTTAATCTCTTTCCAAGCGAATCGTCTTCTCATAGCGAAATCCATACTTTCAACGCTTATGTCAATATCGTTCATAGTTCCGATTATATAAACATTTTCGGGAATATAAAAACCGTCTTTAAACTCGTCTCCGTCCTCGATTAAATTCGCGTATTGAGTTTGAACTTTTCCTTTTTCTCCTCTATAGCCAGAATCAACCGAAAAGAATAATTCGCCGAAAATTTTTGAAATTTCGCCTCTGTTTATTTCGTCTATTATAAATACAAAATCTCTCTTTTCTACTTCTTGAACCGTTATATTATTTTTTTCTTGTTCTATTTTTTCATTATATTTATCATAAAATGATTTTAAAAAACCGTAAATATATGTATGATAGCCTTTTACATTTAGAGTATCAACAAAATCTTTGTATTTCCATTCGTTTGGTTTTTTAGAAACAAATTTTTTATAATAATCTGCTATTAAATCTAATTTATTATTAAATTTATATTCATTGCCATTTTTAGTTTTTACGGTGTAGTCTAATTCCACTTCACTTTTATTGTAATTTATTTCTATAATAGGCGCAGCAATTCCTCCGCCTATTCCATGTATTTTATATCCTTCACTATTATCAGCTATTTCTACACTTACATCATTATAAAAATCTTCTAAATATTTTTTTATAATTTCATCATAATTTAAAGTAGTAATATCTTTTTGACTATCTTTTAAATTTTTAAGAGCTTTTTTACAGAATGCTTTAAAAACTCCGTCTTTTCTTTCAAATCCAATATTTCCGTTATCATTTTTGGGACGCAAACCTTCCACAAAATCTGTATAATCGTAGGAAGGATGGAATTGCACGAATGCGCATTGTTCTTTAAAATTAATATCATTTTCAACGCTTTCGTCATAATCTTTATTTAATATTATTTTGGAAGCTACTTGTTTAGCCAAGTAGGTTTTGCCCGTTCCCGGCGCTCCCGTTAGGATTAGGTTTTTGTTTGATTTTAGTAATTCAATATATTCTGTCATTTTTCCTCCGCTATTTATATAATATAAAACTTCGTCTATAACTTTTTTATCATTTGGATTATCTGATTTTAATTCATATAATGCTGGTATCATTCTTGCTTCGCCATAAGCGCAATTATTATTCCAAGATATATTTTTATCTCTTATTTTAATAAAATTTTTCAAATTTATTGCTTGTAAAGTGTAATTACCTTCATTACCTTTATATTTATACTTGTAGGCTTCAGAATTTACTAGCCCAGCAAAAAAATTCCTTTTTTGAAAATTAGCACCCTGCGCTATAATAATTAAATCGTTTATTTTTATAACATTTTTAAATTTATAGCCAAGTTCATTATCTTCTCCCCAACCAATTAAGGCTACATGGTTTTTACTCATTAATTCAATAAAATCCTCTACGGGTTCTGATTTATCATTTAATACATTCGGACTTATTACCCAACAGTTCATTATAACCTCTATAAATATAAGCAATTTTGATATAATTATACATAAAATTGATTATATTGCAAGTTATAATTAAAAAAATTATATTTCAATTTTATAAAACTATATTGGTTATCGTTAAAAAATTTTTATACTTATAGTTATATATAATTTTTATTTCATTAAATAATCAATAAAACTTTGCGGTAAATATACATTGTCGTATTTGTCTTTAATCGCTTCTTTGAATAAAGGCGCTATATCCGAAACTTTAAAGCCCGCTATTCCGCATCCTATTTCTGTAACCAAAAATTTTTTATCTTTATTTTCTTTCGTAAATTCTAAAAATTTATCGACATATTCTTTTATACTTTCGATTGACATTTTACCGTTCTTTGTATAATCAACCGTAGGAATTGCAAAAGTTTTTCCTTGAAGTCCGAAAGGTTTTCCATAAATTGCGCCAAAGTTCATTGCCATTTTTGCCGCTCCTCCGCCATGCGCTCCTTGCGTATTGCTTCCAAAAACAAATATTTCATTATCTGCCAATTTGTCTATATATCTTGCCGATACTCTTTTCATGATATTTTCTCCTAAATTTTTATTTTAAAATCTTTAAAATATGTATGATATGTATTATATAACGGCATTTTTATTTATGCAATGCGAATTTTTTTTAAAAAATGGGTTAAAAAGTATTGACATTTTTTTTTTTTATGCTATAATTGATAAACAAAAGATTAAAAAGTTCTTTGAAATATGGATAGCAGAAGCAATTTAAGAAAAACAAACACAACTGGTGTAGAACTTAAATAGTTCAAAAGACCCAAAGTTACAATTTGTAACAATTTCTTGCATAAGTAAATCATTACTCGATAGAGTGATAAAATAATTTGAGTATGGAGAGTTTGATTCTGGCTCAGAGCGAACGTTGGCGATGCGTCTTAAGCATGCAAGTCGAGCGGGCTTATTCAGGCAACTGGATAAGTTAGCGGCGAACTGGTGAGTAACACGTAGGTAATCTGCCGTAGAGTGGGGGATAACCCATGGAAACATGGACTAATACCGCATATACTCTTGACACATAAGTGTAGTAGAGGAAAGGAGTAATCCGCTTTACGATGAGCCTGCGGCCTATTAGCCTGTTGGTGAGATAAAAGCCCACCAAAGCTACGATAGGTAGCCGACCTGAGAGGGTGACCGGCCACATTGGGACTGAGATACGGCCCAGACTCCTACGGGAGGCAGCAGCTGAGAATCTTCCACAATGGACGAAAGTCTGATGGAGCGACATCGCGTGAGGGATGAAGGCCTTCGGGTTGTAAACCTTGGAAATTATCGAAGAATGAGTGACAGTAGATAATGTAAGCCTCGGCTAACTACGTGCCAGCAGCCGCGGTAATACGTAGGAGGCAAACGTTGCTCGGATTTACTGGGCGTAAAGGGTGAGTAGGCGGAACTATAAGTCTAAGGTGAAATATCGAAGCTCAACTTCGGAAACGCCTCGGATACTGTGGTTCTTGGATATTGTAGGGGATGATGGAATTCTCGGTGTAGCGGTGGAATGTATAGATATCGAGAAGAACACCTATAGCGAAGGCAGTCATCTGGGCATTTATCGACGCTGAATCACGAAAGCTGGGGGAGCAAACAGGCTTAGATACCCTGGTAGTCCCAGCCGTAAACGTTGCACACTAGGTGCTCCTATTAAAATAGGCGTGCCGTAGCTAACGTCTTAAGTGTGCCGCCTGAGGAGTATGCCCGCAAGGGTGAAACTCAAAGAAATTGACGGGTCCCCGCACAAGTGGTGGAGCATGTGGTTTAATTCGATGATACGCGAAAAACCTTACCTGGGTTTGAATTGTTAGATGAATGATATAGAGATATGTCAGACCGCAAGGACATTTAACATAGGTGCTGCATGGCTGTCGTCAGCTCGTGTCGTGAGATGTTGGGTTAAGTCCCGCAACGAGCGCAACCCTTACCCTTTGTTGCTACCGAGTAATGTCGGGCACTCTTAGGGGACCGCCTACGTTTAAGTAGGAGGAAGGTGGGGATGATGTCAAGTCCTCATGGCCCTTATGTCCAGGGCTACACACGTGCTACAATGGCAACTACAAAGAGAAGCGAGACCGCGAGGTGGAGCAAATCTCAAAAAAGTTGCCTCAGTTCGGATTGGAGTCTGAAACTCGACTCCATGAAGTTGGAATCACTAGTAATCGTAGATCAGAACGCTACGGTGAATACGTTCCCGGGGATTGTACACACCGCCCGTCACGCCATCGGAGTTGGTTTTACCTGAAGTCGTTAGCCTAACCGCAAGGAGGGCGGCGCCGAAGGTGGGACTGATGATGAGGGTGAAGTCGTAACAAGGCAGCCGTACCGGAAGGTGTGGCTGGATCACCTCCTTTATTCGGAGATGTCCGACTTAAATCTTACTGCTATTCATATTTGAAAGCATTTTTTATATCTTAACTCATATTAACCAGCTTTATGGCTGGTTTTATGTTGTATTGAATTGATAGGAAGTTATATTCATGGCTATAGAACTTACTCAATTAGTAGTAACTAAAAAAAATATATATAATTTATTATCAAGCGTAAAAGACGATAAATTTATTATTCCCGATTATCAAAGACAATATAGCTGGGATAAAGAAAAATGTGAAGTTTTGTGGGGTGATTTAGTAGATTTCTATAAAAATAGCTATATATATAATGAAAAAAATGAATATTTTTTAGGAACTATAGTTCTTTGTTCTAGGAAAAGTGGACTTGAAATAATAGACGGACAGCAAAGGATTACCTCATTAACTTTATTATTGAGAGTATTATATCAACAGTTAATTAAAAAGACTCCTAAAACACCCGAAGATGAACATTTAATTAATAAAATAGCACCTTGCATTTGGAATGTAAATAAAACTACGGGTAAAGTTGATAATATAAAGAAAATACATTTAGAATCTAAAGCCTTAACTGATGAATATAACGATATTTTTAAGAATATATTATATCATGGTATAGATTTAAATTCTAATAGTAATGATTTATATACTGAAAACTCTAAATTTTTTTATAATCAGTTAAAGGAATACGCTGGTAATAATGCAACGAGTTTTTATAAATTATGTATAGCTATTTTAGAAAACTGCATAATATTGCCTGTAGAATGCGGTAGTTTCGATATGGGGCTTACTATATTTTCTAAACTTAATGATAGAGGTATGTCGCTTTCAGATTCTGATATATTCAAGGCTCAAATATACGGAATGCATAATAATAGAAATAAATTTATTAAAGATTGGAAAAATTTATCGGAAGAAGTAGAGGACGCTAATATTAGTTTAGACGATGTATTTAGATATTATATGCATGTAATTAGAGCTGAAAATAATATAGTAGATAAGGAGATAGGATTAAGAAAATTTTATTCAGAAAAATCGTATTCTATTTTTAAAGAAAGAAAAAATATTATTAATGATTTAATATCTTTAGCCAAATTTTGGAAAGCTATAAATAATTTCTCTTTTGATATTGGCAATAATATAAAATTAAATTATGAATCTATGAAATATTTGCATTGTCTAAAATATTATTCAAACGAATATTGGAAAGCTATAACCAGCGTATTTTATTATAAAAATAGAAACGACAAGGAATTTAATAAAAAATTTATTATTTTTTTAAAAAGACTTTTATCATTTTTATTTGTCAGGTCTATTGAAGGTTATACCGTAAATAATATTAAAGACCCTATATATAGAGCCTGTATATCTGTCTATAAAGGCAATTATGATAGTATTTTTAAAGAAGAGGATTTATCTGAATTTAATTCTAAAAGTTTTAAAGAAGCTATAGATAATTCAAATAATACAAAAATATCAAAAGCGCTAATTTTATTAAAAGCGTATTTAAATAAAAGTCAAAAATGTTTTATAGACGATAATTTTAATATAGAACATATTTTTCCTAAAAAATGGCAAAATAAAAACTATAAAGGATGTGACAGGGAATCGGCAGAAGAATATCTTAACAAATATGGTAATAAAGCTCCATTGGAATATAAAATAAATATAGTTGCGGGTAATGAATATTTTGGAGAAAAGAAAAAAATATATCTTGGTAAAAATACAAACCATAAGACAGAGAAATCAAAAGTAATGGATATTATAGATATAGCTAATCTTCCTCAAAATGATTGGAATAAAAACGATATAATAAAAAGAAATAATGAATTTAAAGATATTATTTATAGATTCTTTAAATCTGTATTAATTTCTTAAGTGATTATGAATATCAATCAGGCTTTAAATTATTATTCAAAAAAATTAATCGAAATTACAAAAGATTATAAAATCGCTTATATTGAAACTCAAATTTTAATTTCGCATTCTCTTAATTTGAGCGAAACAAAACTTATTTCAAATGCGCTTATAGAATTAAACGAAAATGAAATTAATAAAATTGAAACTCTTATAAATAGAAGACTTAATTTTGAGCCTATAGCATATATTACAAATAAAAAAGAATTTTACGGAATTGATTTTTATGTCAATAATTCCGTTCTTATTCCGAGAGTTGAAACGGAAGAGATTATTGATTTGATTAAAGATTATATTAATAAAAAAATTGATAAAAAAAATAAAAAATTTTCTGTTTGCGATATAGGAGCGGGATGCGGAAATATTGCTATAACCTTAAAAAAACTTTTTGAAAATGCAGATATAACCGCTATTGAAATAAGCGAAAAAGCTATCCAAGTTATAAAAAAAAATTGCGAGAATATTTTGCAAAATAAAAATTCAATAAATATAATAAATGCGGACGCTTTAAGTTTTACTCCCAAAAATAAATTTGATATAATAGTTTCAAATCCTCCTTATGTCGCTTTGAAAGATAAAGATAATTTGCAAAGAGATTTAAATTTTGAGCCTGAAAACGCTTTATATTCTGGTTATGACGGAATGGATTTTTACAGAAATTTTTTTAATATTATAGATAGATATTTAAAATATAACGGCGCTTTTTTCTTTGAAATTGGATTTAATCAAGGAAAAGAATTAATTAATATATGTGAAAGTTTTAATATAAAAAATGCTGAGATTAAGAAAGATTTGAGCGGTAAGGATAGATTTTTGATTTGTCATAATTATATTGCAAATAAAAAATTAGATTAATTATTTTAAGTATTTCATTTTATAGATAATATAATCAATCGTAAAATTAATTAAAGTTTAATACGCTTTAAAGCTTCGTAAGAAATTATAGCCGCAGAATTAGAAAGATTAATTGAACGAACTTTATCGCTCATAGGAATATAAATCGAATTATCTAAATTATTTTCCCATAAAGATTCTCTTAAGCCCGAACTTTCTCTCCCAAAAAGAAATATATCTTTATTTGAATAATCAAATTTATCGAATCTTATATTTCCGAATTTTGAAACGGGAACTATTCTCAAATTATTTTTTTTAGAATATTCCAAAAAAGTATTTTCGTTTTCATGTTTTATAAGATTTAAATTTTCCCAATAATCCAATCCCGCTCGCCTTATCTCTTTTGAACTTAAAATAAAAGAAGGTTTTGATACTATATGCAAAGTTATTCCAAGCCCAACGCATAGCCTTCCAATATTTCCCGTATTTGCGGGTATTTCAGGGCGATAGAGAGCGATTGATATATTAAAATTATTAAAAATTTCTTCTTTGTATTTTTCCATAAAAAATATTATTCTATTTATTAAATAATTTTTAAATAAAAAATGGAATTTCAAAAATCAATCCCCTCTTAATTTTTTATTTATAATAATTAAATTATCAAAAAACAAAGAATATTCTAAATTATTAGTAATATTTAAAATAGTTAACTTAGATGTCTTTTGATACTTCTTCAAAAAATAAACAATTTGTTTAAATTTATCAATTCCCAATAAATCAAAAGTCTTATCTATAATCAATAACTTAGGTTTATTTACTAAATTAAGAGCTAAACAAATAACACATTTTTCAAAATAAGAACACTTTTTAAATTCAACATTTTTATCAATATCAAATAAATCTAAAATCTCTGTTACTCGTTCTTTTTTATAATCCCAATCATAATTAGTAAGACGTTCATACATTTCAGCTATAACATCATCTGTTAATAAATTAAGATCAATATCTTCATGAATCCACGAAATTCGCTTTTGAATTTCTTTTTTATTTTTTTCATTTAAATCAAGAAAATTAAAACAAACACTATCTGTACTCTTTAAACCG